>Ga0233432_10004021_pt1 | contig 13147 bp, 26 predicted proteins | sample SI_122_August201_6_FD_179870 | JGI IMG/M metagenome (GOLD analysis project Ga0233432, IMG submission 179870) | Seawater microbial communities from Saanich Inlet, British Columbia, Canada - SI_122_August2016_10_MG | ecosystem: Environmental > Aquatic > Marine > Inlet | place: Canada: British...
CTAACCTTTCTTCTAATTGAATTATTGCTTTGTGCATGTGAGCTAATACTCCTCTATCACTCATACTCAACATACCTTCATTGTTTTCATAAACTATATGAGGTATCACTTCTTTAACTTCTTGAGCTATAAAACCAGATTCTTTTTCACCGTCTTTAATGTAAGTGTAAGAAGAAAATTTCTTTATAATTTCAATACCTTCTTTTATAGGTTCTATGTCAGACTTTAATCTTTTATCTGAAGTTGTTACAAAGTTAGCGGCTGTTAAAGCTCCACTACTAGAATTAAATGCTAAATTACTACCGCTTTTAGGTGCTAAGTTACCTGTTGCTGCAGTGACAAACACAGGGAAACAAGTTGTATCGCTAGATTCATCAGCAACTGTTATGGTTGTAGCAATAGCTGCAGTACCTACTGTAATTACACCAGTATTAGCCATTGTGGCATCACCAGACATTACATTGTCAATCCAATCACTTCCGTTATATAACAGCATTGAGTGGTTAGCTGCTGACGTAAGTGTTACATCATTTAATTCACCAAGAGTGTCAGCTGAATCTACCTGCGCATCAACATAAGTTTTTATAGCTCTTTGAGTTGCTAATTTTACATCACTAGTACCTAAGCTAGTATTATCATCAATATCTGTTACGTTGTGACCCCCAACACTTAACCCAGATCCAAGAACTAAATTATCTACATTTAATAACCCCAAAGATACAGTGTAAACAAAGCTATCATCAGGATCATCAAGTAAAGCATCAGAATTACTAAAAACAACTCTTCTTGCGGTGCTACCAGATCCATCATTAACAGATGTAGAGGACCCAGATGTAAATCCTATAGTACCATCTGAAGTTTTTGTTAAAACTTGACCATTACTACCTGCAGAGTTAGCTGGAAACGCAAGACCATTAGCTGTTAGACTACCTGTTACAGTAGTGTTTCCTGTAAGTGTTGATATACCATCAACTTTTATTTTACCAGAAAATCTAATAGTATCTCCAGAATCAACACCTACTACTATATCCTCATCATCAGTACCAGAAGCAGACTCTAATGCTGCTAGTCCTGTTCTTAAATTATAAGCTCCGTTAACATAAGAAGCTAAATGAGCCATAGTACCCTCTCTAAGAGCACTAGCCGTAGCATCGTGTAAAAGTATTGTATCAGCATCCGCAAAAGCATCACCAAGATCCGTTTGACTTGTTATAGCTGTTTTGTTTATATGACTGTTAGTTATACCATTAGCTTTAACTCTTAGTGCATCTGAATTTATTTCTATTGTAGAATCATCTACACCAACAGACAATACAGAACTACTAGCAGATAACCCATCACCTGCAAGTAAATCTACGATGTGAGACAATGCTTCTCTTTTAGTAGTATTATCTGTAGCATCTACAAATGGTATTGAATCACCATTTGCTATTGTAGCATCTGTTAATTCATTGAGATCTAAAGAAAATGTTCTAGAGTTTGCACCATCAAAAGTTCCACCACTTGCTAGTCCATCACCAGCCGTTAAAGCATTAGGTACTTTTAAAACCGACAAAGTATCACTAGACAATTCTAAAGTGCTAGTGTCTGCTGCACTAGTATGAAGCATAGTACCTTTAACTTTATCTGCACCTATTGCAGAAACTCCTGAAGAGTTTATCGTTACATCTCCAGATATATTAGAATACACTTCATCTTCTAATATAGCGTAGGTAACTTTCTTGTTAGAGTTACTATCTTCACTATCTACTATAATTAAAGAGTCTCCTTGTACTATAGATGATTTAGCACTTAAAGAATTAAGATCTAGATTAATTATTGAACTTGAAGACACAAGTCCAGTACCAGCAAATAAAGTTGATATATCGGAAAGAGATTCTTTTTTCATATCTCCAGTAGCACCACCATCTAAAAACAACATATAGTCACCGTTGGCTACCGCTGCTTCAGATACTAGTTTTGGAGATTTAACAAATAGGTTATCTACGGTTATTAGATTACCTGCATTAGAGGGGGATATTGCCACTTTGTTACCTGTAGATATTGAGGTTACTGTAGATAGTTCACTTAGATTAAGTGAAAGTGTGTGATTAGTTCCAGCACCACTAGTAGCTGCTGTTGAATCTACACCAACACCACCAGTTATACCTGCTACGTAGTCACCTGAGTTTATACCTAAAGCTATATTAGAAGTTGCAACTGAAGCAGTACCATCAGCAGCTATACTCATGTTACCAGATATCTCAGAATATATAAATTCTTTTAAATCTTGTACTCTAAAGTTTTTAGTAGTTGTGTTACTAGAATCTGTACCAATTACTTTATCGCTATCAGATATAGTACCGTCTAAATTGTAAGTTGATATTCTAGCCATTTATTTTTATTTTGCGCTTGTTCCGTAATAGTATGCAAATATGTTACTTATAACAACACCTTCTACCATACCCATTAAATGTACAAACAAATCGTTTTCAACTACAGAAGGTACATACACCACTGCATATATTATAAAAGCAAATGACATCAAACCAACTACTCCGGTCAATGTCATCATAAAGTCTTTCTTACCAGTCTTAGCAACTTCTATCTCCCTGTTTCTAGCAGAGTCTCTATCAGCTACTTCTAGTTTATACATTTCAGCATGTTGCTTATGTAATACTTTTTTATCTTCAACAGATATCTTAGGGTCACTATCAATCATCTTACCTACCATACTAAGTACTCCAGCATCAGGTAATAGATCACCAGCAACATCTAATATCTTAGGGGCTAAGTTTTTTAATAGTCCACCTAGTTTAGTGTCTTTAAATTTTTTCTTTTCACTACTCATCTATCTTCTTCTTTTACCGTTTCTCCTTTTTCTTCTATTACTAGTCTTATCGTATGCCTCCTTTTCCCAAGGTAAATCTTCCGCACCCTCTTTCATTTTACCTCTTGAGTATTTTTTATCTTTCCAATATACAAAGCTATCATCGTAATCAAGGTCACCCCTCTTCATTTGGTCTATGTGGACATTCTCATGGGCTATAGCTTCCTTACCAAGCTTACTGCTTTTGTCTACAGCCTTGTCTAAGAATATACTACCATCTTTGTTAGCTTCTGCTACGATGTTACTACCTAAGTCTTTGTGAAAAATGGGGGTACCAGATTCGTGAAAACCCGGTAACCCCTTCATCTTAAATCCCATTATTTTATTCCGTAATATCCTTTTTTATAATTCTTAGCAGGAGATTTTTTCTTCATCTTTGTTGGGGAGTTATCTCTCGCTTCCCTTCTTTTCTTTAGTTCTGCAACTTTAGATTTAGCTTCAGTATCACCAAGAACTGTTCTTTTTCTTCCTCCCGGACCTCTAGTTTTTGTTATAACTTTTGGAGTTCCAGATCCAGTAAATTTAGTTTTTGTAACTGTTTTAGTTCTTCTACCATTAACTTTAGGTCCTTTAGTCACATCTTTTTGAGATGTAACTTTATCGTTTCTTTTATTTGTAACAGTTTTTGAAACACTACCGTCAGCTTTCTTCCTACCTTTAACTGACCTATTGTAAGTGTTACCAAACTCATCAGTAAATGTACCACCCGGTCTGTTAATTACTTTTTTACCAAATTGAGACTTTGTAAAATCAGACTTTTTTGGCTCAACATCATCCTTTGCTTTACGATCTGCTTCTTGTTGTTTTAAAAAATCTTTTTCAGATTGAGATCTTTGTACTTTTGAACCATCTTGTTTTTTTACTTCTGATTTTACTTCACCACCTATATACTTACCAGTTTTCTTTCTGTTTGCTATTTGCCTCTTTGCTTCAGCTGTGTATTCAGCTAAACTCATAGCCTTATACTCTTTACCTCTTTTAGCGTAAGCTTTAGAGAATCTATCTCCTCCTGATGTTGCCGCACCTCCAGCAATTTTCTTTTGTAAACCTTGAAAGGTTTTACCTGCATTTTGATTTGCTGTTTCCGCACCTGAACCCTCACCTGAACCCTTTATTTTTCCTGTTTCTGATTTTTCCGAAGCTGTTTTATTATTTTCTTTTTCTTCTTTAGCTTTTCTCTCGGCTTTGGTTAAAGGAATCCATGAGCTTTTATCAAATAAAGAAGAATTACTAAGAGTTTTTATTATAGCACGACCTTCCCCAACTTTAGCAGGACTGGGTTTTTTCATTTTTTCCGGTGCAGCTTTAATTTCAGCTTTAAGGTTCTCTGGTAACTCACCTTGTTTACCTATAAGTTTTTTCATTAGTGGGCTTTTACCCGTCATTTTAAATGGCATGATTATTTTTTTGTTTAAGTTTGTTATCTATCTTTATCTTTTATCATATCATCTATGGCTTTTGTCATCACCTTATCTGTATATGATTTGTTTTTGTGAAAAATGTTTCTTTCTGTAAATGGTGGATCTTCCTCACCTAGCAGGATTCTATATATCCTACTAATTATTTGACTGCATTTGAACGATGTCTTGAACACACTGTACTTTATAGTAGTCCTATTACGATGTCTCCAGACCTCTATCCACCCCTCTCTCTTCAACCTCTCCCACCTGTGCTTATCCCAAGAGTATGTATACACTCCTTCAATAAACTCATTCCTTGTAAATCTGCCCTTGCAATCTAAGTATATTAATAATTCTAAATCAGCATCTGTTAAACCATAAGTTTTACAGACCCACTTACGTGTGAGTCTGTAATACTTAAGGATATTAAGATCACGAAGATCTTGTGCTGTTAATCGCATTTATTATGCATCAAGAGTAATACCTACAGCACTAATGCTGCTGTCTAAATATACTCCATTAACATCATCAGCAACAACAATTAAACCATCAGAATACTGAGGTCCAGTTGCATTAGCTGCTCTAGCTAAAGCTTTCATAATTGTTATTTCTCCACCAGCTGTGTGAGTTAAAGCAATAACATCAACAGAAGCTGCTTGTCCAACTCCTAAAGATCCGGGAGCAAATTTTAACAAAGTTTCAGTGTTACTTGCACAAGTTGCTGACTGTAGATTATCTACGTCATACATAGCGACATCATTGTCACCATCAATAAATAAAAAATACTTTTTCATAATTGTTTGTTTTAAGTTTTAAAATTAATTTAACGTTTGTGGATTCTGGGTTGCGGATTGCGGTTTCTGGATTATCCTATATTAATAGAATGTCTTTAGGTTACTACTGTAATATCAGTGCAACCTGTAATGTTTGAGTTTAAATATATTGAGTTTTGTTCATCTGCTACAGTGATAAAACCACCATCTCTAGATCCTGAATTTACTTCAGCAACAATAGCATCCATAACTTCTTTGTGCTTATTACTTACTATTGTAATAGATACAGACTCATGGTCATCCTCAACAAAAGAACTTGTGTTTCTAGGTTTAAAATATATTTTTAGTGATGTTGATGATGCAGGCTCCATTCCTGCTATAGCATTTACAGGATATAGTATGGAATCACCTGCTCCATCAGGAATTCCTGCGGAATCACTTGCAAAATATAAATACTTTCCTTCCATTTGTTTCTATTCTACCAAGACAACGTCTTGAGTTCTTATAATTTTATAAAGGGTGTCTTCATAACTGATACCATGTCCTGCATGCTTGTCATAGTATACTATGTCTGAATCTTTGACACCCTCGACCTTACTGCCGCAGCTGATAACACGTGCTCTTGTATACCTGTTATCTAGGTCTGTCTTCTCTGTGAAAATAAGTCCAGCAATCTTCTTCTGCTCTTCTTTGATGTCACTTACTATCAAATAAAAGTTAATTGCTTTCATTAGTCCTCATGTTAGATATTACACAATCTGCAGATATGATGGTAGATACCACACTCACTGCATTCTTCAAAGCTGTCTTAGTTACAAGTACGGGATCTATGATCCCACCTTTAATCATATTGACATGCTTACCAGATATAACATCAAATCCCCAACCCTCTTTCAAAGGTTCAACTGAGCCTTCAATGCTTGCATTTTCTAATATTGTATTGTATGGTGCACGAATTGCACTTAACAAAATATTCTCACAGTCGTTAGAGGGTAGTATCTTTTGAGAGGCATTTAGTAACGCTATACCTCCACCAGAAATAATACCTTCTTTCAATGCTGCCTTAACAGCATATATTGCGTCTTCTACACGATCCTTCTTCTCTTTCAACTCTACTTTAGAGTCTGCACCCACTCTTACGATACCGACAGATCCAGACAGTATACTTAGCCTGTCTTGAAGTTTTCTTTTCAGAAACCCATCCTTTTCTTTTTCTATTTTACCCTCTACCTCAGATATCCTTTCTTGAATGTCGTAGTTAAGATCTTTGATCTTTAATACTGTATTCTTAGAATCTGTAACTGAAGTTAAGGCTTCACCTAAACAATCTGTTTGTATTAGGTCTAAGTCATCACCTAGTTCTTCATTGATAACTTTAGCTCCCGTAAGTATGGCTAAATCATCAATAGTGTCATTCTTATAAGGTCCGAATCCCGGTGGGTCAATTATATTTACATTTATATTCCCTTTTACCTTATTCATCATTAAAGCTGTTTGAACTTGTTGAGCAACTGGTGCTACAATAAGTAAAGCTCTTTTATTCTTTATTACATACTCTAGTATAGATTGAATCTTCCTGATACTTGATATCTCTGAAGATACTATTAACACTAGTGGGTTTTCTAAAACTGCAGTCTCCCTATCCTTATCAGTTACAAAGTAACTAGATGTCAGACCACATTCTATCTGTACCCCATCTACACTCTCTACGTAGGTGTTGTTATCCTCTGACTCTTCCATGAGTACCACCCCGTTCTTACCTACGATGTTGTAGGCTTTTGCTATTGTTTCACCAAGTAAAGAATCATTGTTACATGATATAGATGCCACACTATCTAGCATGTTATCTTTAACCTCTATACTCTTCTTATCAAGGTAATCATTCACCTTCTTAAGTGCTGAATCCACCCCTTGTTTTATTTGTCTTACGGTGTAGTTCTTTTCTTTTGCTTTATTAGCATGTTTCATAAGTGATTCGGCAAGTACGATAGCTGTAGTAGTACCGTCACCTGCCTCCCTCACTGTATTCCTAGAAGCTTCTTTAATAAGGGTTGCCCCTATATTCTCCACTGGGTCAAACAAGACAACCGATTCTGCTACGGTTACTCCGTCTTTTGTGATCACTGGCTTACCTCTAGCATCCTCGTAAATAACACATTTACCGGATGCACCTAAAGTAGACTTAACTGCTTTTGCAAGCTTATCCACCCCGGTTGATATCCTATTATTAGCTGAGTCCCCAAAGTTTAAATCTTTGACAATCTCACTAGGTTGATTATATTCCATTAAATTAAATTAAATTGATTGTATTAGTTATTCAAATGTTTTTACAACTTTTGGACCTTTTGTAGCCTCAAGTTTCTTGTTGTAATGTTCGATACTACCATCTATGGCAGCCTCTGCTCCGGATAATGTCTCCCTTCTGGTGACATCGTACCAAACATCTTCACTGTCGATGTCTCGGTGCTCGGTTTGAAAAAACCCATTGGGTAATTGTGTAATCCTCCAGTTACTCTTCTCAGCAACATGCTGAAGTTTCTTAATTATCTCTGGATTTAACTGTGTTTGGTTGTTCATTGTGTTTGAACGGTAATAAAAATATGTCATGGTTTTAAATTTACATGGTTAAGCCGCAATATTGCGGTTATCTTTAGGTTTTTACCTTATTTTTTCTTGTATAAATATTTATTCATTATATAAATAACTAATGTTATTGATATTAACACTAAATTAAAGAAAATTAAGTTAATGAGAAACTCATTTTTCATTTTATGTGTAATATTTATGCCTATAGTTTTCTTTACCTTCTTTTTTAGTCCCTTCACCTTCATTTCCTCTGTTAGAATTAACAGATACGAACCTACCCCTCTTGTGATCAAAGTCTTTACCTTCAGCATCACTAGGATTTGCCCTAGCCTCACGTTGAGCGTGTGCCTTCTTAGCCCTCCTTGCAGGAGATTTAGCAAAAGCCAAGTCCCTAGCAGCTTTATCCCTACGTGCTTGCGCTGATAACTTTTGTTTCATACTAATACTATTACATGTAAATTATATTTTTTAAAATAGTGTAACAATAGCCTCTTACTATTATTATATAATACCCTAATGTTACACTTTTTATTTTGTTGAGATACACGGGGATTTTGGGTTACAAATACTGTGCCAACTTTATGCACAAATATAAAAACCGTTTTTTTTTACCCAGTTCCCCCCTTTTTTTTGTTGATTTTTTAATAATTTTTAGGGTTTTCCAATAGGATTTTTATAATATTTTCACCTTTTTCTGTAATTTTTGCAACTAATTTACTGTTTTTTTATAGCCCCGTAGGGGCGTGTATAGCATTCGTCCATTCGCATAAGCGGTTATACAATTATTATATCTAGTTTTTCTGGCACGGTTTTTGCATGTTATCCACTCATTAGTGGGTCCTCCATTCGCCTATGCGGTTAAGCAAATACAAAACCTCCTCCAAATATTTAACTAACTAACTGCCTAACCGGTTAAGCAAATATACATTTCATTAAAAATAAATTAAAAAAAGATGAAAAAAAAAGCATTTTTTTATTGCGTTTTCATAAAAAAGAACTATATTTACATATATGTAATTGAGAGAGGGACACTTAGAGACGGTGTAACCCCTCCACAGACCAAATAACAGACAAACAATTAATACACCTTTAAAACCTAATACAATGACAAGATTTAAAAGACATACCAACACACTACAAAGAGACGGTAACGATATCATATCGTATCGTACAAGAGTTGCAACCATCATAGGTGATGAACTACATGTTCATGGCAAGTACACATCTACGACAACTAGACATATTAACTATGTTGCAAATGAATTGAACTTAACCAAAGTCAACTCAAGTGATTACACAGACTCACCTAATTTTTATCAACTAGACAATTGGAAAGACATATAATTATGCACATAGAAGACTACAAAGAAGAACTATTAAAAGCAATGGGTTACACCATGCAAGAGATCCAAAACATGGATGAAGATATAAAAGAAATGTTAACTGAGTAAAAGAAACAATAAAACTATGATCGATATAACACAACCAACAAAAAGAGTTTTAACACCTAGAAAGATTAGGTTAGCAATGACAAGTAAGAAGATCAACGACATTACACCATTAATTAAAGAACTATGGGCAGAAAATGTAAAATTGCAAAGAGTGGTCAAAGAAAATCAATTAATCATTGACATGATGATGGACACTATACTAGATGAGAATAATGATGACCAGCTAGAAGAAATGAGTCATGAAGATGCACAATTTATAAACAATACAGTACTACCTTTTTACGAAACAAATAAAAATAAATAATAAAAAAAATATGAGAAATTTAACAAGTGAAGAAACACTACTAGGAATGGAAGAACGTGAAATAAAACGAGAGTTTGAAATGTTATCGGAAAGGATTGTGAGACATTCAAGATTAATGAAAGAGGCTGAAGATAGATTTTCTAAAAGATGGTTTGAAGTAAAAGAAAAATATTTACTAGATGATGTACAATTTTTAAATATGATCAGACTACCACAAGATTACGATTAAATAATATAAGTATGGAACTAGATAATAAAAATATAAATATGATAGCCGACCGGTTGAATTTGACAATATCAGACGCAAGAAAAGTAATGTTTGGTAGAGATAAAAAGTGGGATCTTGAAAAGATGGAGTATCTAAGAGAGACAAACGCAGAATTAAGAAATATAATAAATTCAGGTATTGAGACTATAGAAATAATTGCAAGGAAATACAGAACAGATAAATAATATAACTATGATGACAAAAGAACATAAAAGAGTGTACAATGTGAACACAGAATTTGAAGAAAACTATGCATGGGGCAAATCCCCCTTCTATGAGAACTTAGCCAAAGGTGAAACGTTGATGATGAACAATACACCAATATTTAAAGAAGAATATAATCTAATAGTAAGTAAAAGAGACTTTGGTCTATACTCAATTGGGATGAAACCGCACAGACATTGGAGTTTTAACGAGACTAAAAAATATTACGGTCTGACTGGTAACAAAGCCAAAGTAGCTGAAGATATTAAACAGCTATGGGAAGACTACAAAGAATTTAAAAAGAAACATGTGTCTTACTCGGAAGAGTGAGATGCTATACACAAAAAGAGATTGGAAGGATTTCGGAGCCACACAGAAACATTTAAAAAAAGCACGATCTTATCACGCTATTGTAGCACACCTTTCAACTCTTTTTATTTAACAACTTAAACAACAAAATTATGCTTGAAGAACTAGAGAACATTTGTTATGATACTTATTATTGTGAGGATCTGATACAGACCTATAAAGATAAAATATCTAACTTAAATGAGAAATTAAGAAAACTAAAATTAAAAAAAGAAGAACTAAAAGATTCAATTATGGACAAAGTAGGTATGGATCTTGACAACTTACAAAAATAGATTTGCAATTGATAAAATAAATTATTATATTACAATACACCAAAACAAAACCATTATGACAGACCTAAAAGAACTATTCACTAGCATGAATCCGACTCCTTCGGATGTCTTCAAAGAAGATCCAAAATGCTATACATGTGATTTCTACATCACAGATCTTGACCGAAATATTGCCAACGGTGATACAAATCAATGCACTTCTTGTTTTATTAAAGAACTGCAGAAAACTGAAGATAGAGATATTGTAACAATGTATAAAGCAAGTTGGTTATGAAAAGAACAACAGTAAGAGAAATATGTAGCTACTACGGTCAGAACTATGACAACGTAAAACACATGAAACAATTTATCAAACAACTTAAAAAACAATATAAAGATGCTGATTGGGAAGCAATTTCAACACAAGCAAAGGATGCATTTAAAACTAAAAAACAGATACAAAAATGAAGGATGAATTTAAAACTAAAAGTAAAATTGATTACATACCAACCACGAGAGGTATGGAGGTCAGCGTATACCATGATACAGGTAGCATCATGGAACTGATAGCGACCTTTGTAGATGAAGCTACCTACATGCTATGCAAGGATGCACTAGAGAAAGATGCAAGGAAGACCAACCTCCACATAGTTGAAAACATTGATTACGAATATAAACTAATAGAAAATGATGAAAAGTAAATACGACAAACTAATTGACCTACTAAAATACCACGATTGGTTTTATGATTATTCAGATGATCACCGAGCATACCAATGGGGTTATGATAATCAGATACAAATAGAGAGAGAACTAGACAATCTAGGTAGAACCAAAGAAGCTATGATGATATACGAGGACGCTATGCCCGAAAACTATTATCCCGACTTTGCAGTTGTTAATGATGACGGTTGTATGATGACCGCATGGGATTTAGAACGTAAAAGTAATTTTATAGATAGTGGTAGTCAGCACCTACCAATGTCAAAACCAGAAGATAGATTTTAGAATTATGGAAAAAAAAAGATACATCACCCATCACATAACTTTTTAGTAAATTATATGGAAACATTTGCACAAGATACTTATTGGTTGTTTGGATTCGAAGCATGTAGCATTTGTAGATCACATGAGCAATCAAATATAGACGGTAAGATAGACCATGTAGGAGTGGATGAAATAGCTAATCAAATAATACATGATAGTAATATTTTTGCTATACACATGTCAACACCACGAAGCGTAAATTATGCTATGGATCTACTATATGCCTATGATGGTTGGGATGATTACGAACGAATAGATAAAGATCTTTACGATATATTAAAAACATTTCAGATAAAAAATAAAGATTATAGTCACAGAAAAGAAATTATAAGTAAACTAAATAAATAGATATGGATATTAGAGATGCACTATGGGACAAGCAAACCCAAATCAAAGACATAAAAAATCAAATAGAATACAACAACGAACACAATAAGCGACTGATGGAAAAGTGGGAGGAGCATTATAATAGCATGACCAACTACATAGTAGGTAATGAAAAGCATGTTCTAAGCAAGTTGGATCTTAGCGCAATTATTGAAATCATAAAAAATAACAAGCCATGTTAAAAGATAAGTTAGTAGTAATAAAAACTTTAGATGCTGAGGGGAAGGCAAAGGGGGTATTGCATCATATAATATATGAGGATGAAAAGCCAAAGTGTAAACTAATTGTACAAGGGGTAAAAACAGATTCCTATTGTGCTTATCAAGATATACCTAACCTTTGGGTGAAGAACAAAAGAATAAAATGGTTGTACAAATAAAACTAAAAACAAAATGAGGATAGAAATAGATAAAAATCAACAAGAAAGTAATTTCCAAGAACATGTTAGAGACATAATCATTATGGCAAAACAAAGAGCCGAACGAGGGATTCAAGAATTTCAGTATCCTATACCAATAAATACCGGAAGAAGTTATCGCGAATTATTAAAAAAAGTTGAGTTTGAAACCGAAGGAACGGTTATGAGTTCTCATGCTATTAGTGATTACTCTCATAGGGATACACCTGAAGGTGCGCAAAGTGGAAAAATATATTTTCAAATAAAATAATGCTATACAAAAAAATGCTATACATTTTGCTATACACAAAGTGACGCAATAACTTAAAAACTAAAAATAAAAACTATGACAATATATGACATAAAAAGAATGAGTGAGGACAAAGCTCCTTACTTCTTCGAACGCAAGACATTAAAATTTTTCAATCAAACATTAAAAGACTTTTCAGTCAAGAAACTAAACGAAGAGAAATATTATATCTCTGCACCCATGAGGGACTCAAGGGGTCACCAAATGGGTGTTACTAAAAGAGTCTTTGATATTAGGACTAGAGAACTATTAAATACAGAGTTGTAATGGATAAAAAAACATTTGATTTCACATTTGAATTAATGTGTTTGATTTGTGTGGGTATTATACTTATATACTTATTTGAAAACAGAGACACGAAAGTAACTAGAGTTATAGATGGTGATACCTTTATAACTAACAGAGGGGACAGGGTGCGACTCATTGGAGTTGATGCACCCGAACTCCCAACTCTGGAAGGGATTAAATCCAAAATGTACCTAGACAAATTGATAGATGACAAGGTAATAATATTAAAGGAGGATGAGA
>Ga0233432_10004023_pt1 | contig 13143 bp, 6 predicted proteins | sample SI_122_August201_6_FD_179870 | JGI IMG/M metagenome (GOLD analysis project Ga0233432, IMG submission 179870) | Seawater microbial communities from Saanich Inlet, British Columbia, Canada - SI_122_August2016_10_MG | ecosystem: Environmental > Aquatic > Marine > Inlet | place: Canada: British...
GTCTCGGGAGGGGCGGTGGGGTGAGCCCACAGCCATATATCCGGTACAAGTGATCCCTTCGGATTCGAAGTAGCGACGAAGGTCGGTCTGCTGAAAAAGAGGATGAATTTCCATCTGGTTCGCGACGGGGCGTTCATCTTTGCTCACGTCCTTGAGGAGAAGCTCCATGGTCGCTCGGGTGTGGTTGGATGTGCCAACATCAACAATTTTGCCGGCCTTTTTGAGCTTGATGATCTCGGCCCAAGTTTCCATGAAGGCCTCGTGGATGTAAGGTACGGCGTCGGGGTTGGTTACATCACCCGAGCAACCTGGTGGGTGAACGTTTGGCCAGGGCCAGTGGTTGAGGTACATGTCGATCTGTTCAATTCCCAGATCTTTCAAAGAGCTTTCAAAGGCGGGGGCAATGTCTTTGGGGTCCATGTGGCCATTCCAAAGTTTTCCTGTGATGAAAAGCTCTTCGCGAGAGGAGATGTAGCCTTTATCGATGGCTTCGCGAATGGCTTCTCCCACATCAGCTTCATTTTCATAAGCACGAGCCGTGTCGAGATGACGCCATCCCAGTCGAATGGCCTCGACAGTGGCATCCTTCATGTGGTCTTGAGCCCAATCCGAATGAAAAGTCCCATAGGCGGCCGTTGGCATCATGGCGCCACTTGAGAGTTTGATTTTATGAACGTCTTGTGGGTTGAGGCCTTCTAGGAAGGAATCGATACCGATGGAGTTGGGAACGGACATTGTTGGTTTTGGGTAGATCGTTCGGAGTAGGTTATCTGGGGGTGAGGTTCACCAACTGACGGACCCCGCAAGGCCTTTTGACTGAGACATGGTGACGGTGCCTCTCGTCTTGTGGTTGGTTTAATGAAGGTAAATTGTTGAGAGGCGCCCGTCGTGGCAGATCCTCCAAGACCGCATATGTACCTCTTAGATCAACGACCTTCTAGAAAGTTTTCAGGCCTCCTCGTGCTGGGCCTGTTGATGTTCTGGGCATGCCTTATGGCTAAGGAACAAACAGCAGAGAAGGCTTCCGTCGCTGAAGGTAGCAAGGCGTCAGCGTCAACATTGGACTCGGAAAAGACGAGTGGAGCCAATCTTGCTGAGAGCGAGGCCACTGTCAGTGGAAATACGGCGAGTCACCTTCTGACCCAGTTTCCCGGTTTCACCATCGATTTTAAAGAGCAGGAAGTCCTCATGGACGCCAGGATCTGTCTCGATGAGGGGATTTTGGAATATTTGGCCTGCACCAAAGGAAGTTTTGACCACGAGGCTATTTTTGATACTGAGGCCAAGCCAGAATTGCTCCACGCCAGCCTGCTTTTTCTCGGTATGGAGCCAGACCCTCGCTACATTCAAATGGGCAGCGTCATATGGGATCTCACGGGAAAGCGCCCCAACTGTCTGATGAAAATTTACGTACAATGGGAAGAGGCAGGACAATTGGTCCGCGTTGACCTAGAGCATTTCCTGATCAACCGGGAAGAGGGTGAGGAGGATGAATACTTTTATGAGGAAGAGGAAGATCAGAACGCCTACTGGGTTTTTACGGGCTCTTTCTTTTATAAGGCCGGTGAAAAGCAGGTTTATGCTGCCAATGAAAATGGGGGTGTCGTGGCGGTTTGGATGAACCCCTCCTGCGTGATTCAGTACGGTAGAACTCTCGAAAATCCATATCAAGGTGAAGAGAGTGGTTTGGAGATTAACACTGAAGTGTGTCCTCCCGTTGGGACTAAAGTCAAATTGGTGTTCAAGCCTCACACACTTCCGCAGCCGAAAAGGCCCAAGGGAAAAGCTTCAGGTAATACGCAGGCTCCCTAATTTTATTCTGGGTTCTCTTAACTAGGTAAACCTGAATGAGGAGAGGCGACTGGGCCTCTAAGGGTTGGCTCAGAGTTGATAAGGAGTTGGGTCGATATGGGGGGACTCCCCGCTGATCAGTTCACTCAGCAGTTTTCCTGTGCCTGTCCCCATCGAGATGCCCAACATGGAGTGACCTGTGGCCACCCAGGCATTTTTGAAGCCGGGTACAGAACTGATGGTTGGGATGCCATTGTGGGACATGGGACGCCAACCGTACCAAGTTTCCTGGATGTTCTTGCCTCTGACATCTCGGAGATAGTGCCGGGCTCCTTCTTCTAGAAGTCCAAGTCGCTTCGGATTGATTTCTTCGTTGTAACCTCCAAATTCCATCGTTGAGCCCAGCCTAAAACCATTTTTAAAGGGGGTGACGGCGACGGCATGGTCTTCGAGGATCAGGGGAATTTTAGGGCAGGGGTCGGGCTGATCCGTCGTGATGGAGTAACCTTTTCCCGGTTGAATGTGTAGCTTCACGCCTAGGCGTCGGGCAAGGATGGGAGAGAGGGCTCCGGTGGCTAAAACGACCGTGTCGGCGACGAGATCTTCGCTGGCTGTTTTGATGGCTGAAATGCTCCCAGACTCAAGAACGAAATCTTTGACGTCTTGATTTTCGAGGAGGACGACTCCCATGGAGGTCAAAACACGTTTCAGTTCAGCCATCAGGTGGTCGGGGCGCAAATGGGCGTCACCTTCGTAGTGCCAGCCCCCCACGACACTTTCTTTGAGGGCAGGCTCAAGTTCCACGACGCCCTTGGAGTCGTAGAGTTTGGCAGAAAGGGAAAACTCTTGGGTTAGGAGTTTGTTGATCTTTGAGTAATGACTTAGGGACTCTTCTTTGGTGTGGACAAAGAGCAACCCATTTTTCTGATACTCAATGCTGAGGTTTTCTTTCTGAATCATGTCTTCCAAGAGGGACTTCGAAGACTGGAGGAGGCGATGTCGTGATTCGGCTGCAGCCATGGACTTGCGATGAGTGCAGTTCAAGGCGAATCGAATCATCCAACTCCACAGGGAAGGGCCAACCATGGGGTTCACGTAGAAAGGTGAGGAGGCGTCCAACATGGACTTAAATGGTTTGAAGAGGGCATCGGGCACACAGAGAGGGAGGGCGTGACTGGGGACAATCAGACCACAGTTTCCAGAAGAGCAGCCACTGCCGAAATCTCCTTTTTCTACGATGGTGACGCCATATCCGGCTTTTCTGAGAAAGTAGGCCGACCAGGCTCCGATCACGCCACCGCCAATGATGAGAATGGATTTTTTCTCAGCCATGTGGGATCCCATCTTTGAAGGGGTCGCGAGGGTGACGAATGAGTGTGCACTCGGCACTGACGTAAGCTGAGCTCTTGATGGTGGGGATGACTTGTCCACCTTTGAACTCATAAGAGGCTTCGAAGACGGAGCCTAGAATGCTGGCCTGCCGCAAAACTTGTCCTGGAGCTAGTTTTCCATCTTCAGCCAGACAAGCTAATTTGGCACTGGTTCCAGTGCCGCAGGGTGAGCGGTCGTATGCTTTTCCGGGGCAGAGGACAAAGTTTTTACTGTCAGAATCTGTAGAATCTGGAGGCCCAAAGAGTTCAATGTGGTCGATGGTGGCTTCTTCGGCACCGGTGATGTGTTCTTTCTCTAGGGCTTCTCGGATAGCCCAAGCTTTTTCGGTCAGTTCATCGACATTGGAGAGTTTCACTTCGAGGCCGTGATCTTCTACTAGGAAGAACCAGTTTCCTCCCCAAGCCACATCCCCTTGAATGGAGCCAAGGCCGGGGACATCTAGAGGGGTGCTTTTTTTGTAGCGATAGCTGGGGACATTTCGAAGACTGACGGTCTCGTCATCGTGCAGTACGGCCTCGACCTCGCCAACAGGGGTTTCAATGGTGTGTGAGCCGGGGCCAATCCTTCCCATATGAGCGAGGGTGACGAGAAGGCCGATGGTGCCATGGCCGCACATCCAAAGGCAATCGACGTTGTTGAAGAAGATGACTCCGGCGGCGTTTTCCGGATTAACGGGTTCGCAGAGGAGAGCCCCGACGATAACGTCGCTTCCTCTCGGTTCGTTGACGACTGCAGACCTGAAGAGGTCGTGATCTCGCTGAAAAATCTCTCTTCTTTCCGCTAGGCTACCTTTTCCGAGGTTGGGTCCTCCAGAAACGACCACTCGAGTGGGTTCTCCCCCAGTGTGGGAGTCGATGATCTCAATGGCCATAATAGGTTCGACGGTGGACTCAGAGTACAGTCTAAAACGATCATCGCGGGCTACAAAGGGCGCGTGCAGTGGCCTAAAAGGAGAAGATTTGGGCTCAATCGGTTCCTCGTATCCCGAATTTCTCTGATATAAGGGAGGGGGCATCATTCCCATGAAAGAACTGTCGGAGATTCCTGTGCAAAGGCCTCTATGAGCTCGTCACCAACTCAATCTGAACCCAGCCCTAGGGCTGAAGTGCAAGAGAAGGCTTTTACTTTAAAGTCGATCTTGGCAGGGGTTCTCTTCAGCTTACTGATTGTCTACCTCTATGAGCACAACCGTGTCTTAGGGCAAAAAGACTTTGTCAGTTCCTATTTGCCATCTTTTGGCTTGATTCTCGTCTGTGTGTTATCCTTTCCTTGGAATGCCCTTGTTGGTCGCCTGATTCCATTCTTGAAGTATTCCAAGAAAGAGCTAGTGGTGGTCATGGCGATGGTTTTGGTGGTTTCTTGGATACCCAAAGTGATGACATCCCTCGGTCCTGAGACCGTGATGGCCCATTACAAAGGAACGATTGACCCAGTCTGGAAGGATGCAGGAGTAAGATCTTTTCTTCCAGAGGAACTTCTGCCTGAGGGCTCAGGGGAAGAACCTATCGATGAAGTTGTTCACACGGGCCTATTGAGAAGTCTTGGGCCCGACGCCACACTTTCTGATGTTCCCTTTGATGCATGGTTAGGTGCAGGCCTCCAATGGGGTGTGATCCTGCTTCTTCTTATGGGTGCCTTGGTCAGTCTCACCATTATCGTTCACCGACAGTGGAGTCACCATGAGCAGCTTCGTTATCCACTGGCTTCGGTAGCTGATTCTCTTTTGGAGCAAGATGAAAAGACGGGGTTTGGAAAGCTCTTTTCAAGCCCTCTTTTCTGGATGGGCTTCACTCCCGTGTTTGGAGCCCTGATCCTCAACTACCTTGGGCTCTGGTATCCTGATGCCCTTCCAAAGATTCCAACGGAGTACACCCTAAAGTGGCAAACATTATTTCCGCTCATCAATAAATCGGGAGCCTTTTCGATCTCTTGGGTGAACATTTCTTTTATCATTATTGGAATCGCGTATTTCATCCCCTCTGATATCAGTCTTTCTTTGGGGGTGACACCCGCCATCACTGTTTTTCTGGCGGCTCAATTCTATCTCGTGTCGGGAACACCTGTCGCGACAGGAGACCTAAGCATTTTGAGGGCAGGGGGTTACATTGGTTTCCTTCTGATCCTCATTTACACAGGTAGGACTTACTACCTTCCCATCTTTTTAAAGGCTTTTGGCTTCGGCCCGAAAATAGAAAATGAGGCAGGGGCGGTTCATGCAGCACGAACCTTCATCTTGGCATATGTCGGGTTGATCTTCTTTCTGTGGGTTCTCGGATTAGACCTTCTGATGGGATTTATTTATATCTCGCTTCTCATCACGATGTTTCTGGTTGTCACTCGATTGGTCTGTGAATCAGGCATGCCCAACTTGTTACCAGAATGGGCGCCTTCGGAATTGATGGTGAAGCTGATAGGCCCTGCTGGAATTGGCGCAGGGGCTTTGGTTTTCATCCATTTCCTCGGAGCGATTATCGCCAGCAAAGGCAGTGCAACGACAATGATGCCCTATCTGGCGACGACGTCCAAGCTGACAGAAGATAATGGCTTCAAACCCAACCGTTTTTTGACTGGCTTACAATTAATGGTGGTGCTGGCCATTGCCGTTGGGCTCGGTGCGACGTTATATCATCTTTATATGAATGGAGTTTGGGAGCACATGAGGACGCCAGGTATGGATAGTGCGGCTCGACAGCTTCTGACTCTGAAAGAGAGAGGGCAATTCGATGCTTCGGTTGCGGCTTCCGGTTTGGGTAAGTTCTCTATGTTCGTGATGGATGGAAAAGTGACGTCCTACTTTCTGGTTGGACTCTTGGCCGTTGTGGCGACTTACATGATTAGGTTTCGTTCCAGTAAGTGGCCTTTTCACCCCATCATGTTTGTTCTGGTTGGTTCCGGAACATTGGTTTGGACGTGGTCTTGTTTTCTCATGGGCTGGGCTCTTAAATCCCTCATCGTAAAGTTCGGAGGCGGAACGAGCTATCAGAGGTACAAGCCGGTTTTTCTAGGCTTGATCATGGGTGAAGTAGGGGTGGCAGCGGTAAAAAGTATCGTCGCAATGCTCTACCATGCATCGACCGGAGAAATCCCCCCGACTCGTTGATGGCACTGTAGAACCGGAGCATAATAGAAATAGGAATGACAGTGAAGAACGAAAGGATCATCGACGTAGGCCGACCCAAGAAGATCTCCTTCGAAAAAAGCCTAAAATTTTGCCTCAAGGGAATCAAGCACCGATTGCTCCGTTCCAGTCTGACGCAGATGGTTGTGGTGATGGCTGTGGCCTTTTTTATGGTGCTTCTCACGGAGAGTGTGATTCAAAGTTCCGTAAGCCGAGGTGTTCAGGGAGAGTCGGCCACGGTGCGAGAGCCATCTCTGCTACTGGCTCATCTTCAGAGGGCTCCAAGTCTGTCGGATCACTCGAAACGACTTGCAGATAGTGTTGAAAACTCTTCGATTCAGGAGGAGGCCATGAGAGTGACGGGTTTCTCTCAAGCAAAAATAGAGGCCTTGGCCCTTCGTTGTGAAGCAGAACAGACTTACCTTCGTTTCTTTAGCGAGATGAGGATTGGGAAACGTCGCATTCTCATCAAGAAAAATAAAGGAGGGGAAATTTTCGCCTACTTGTCTTTGCCCACAGTTTGGAGTGATTTTTTGTCGAAGCTGGAGCCCATGCGTTCTCTGAAACTTCCAACCGACGAGAAAGACCTTAAGTCTTTTCTAGATGGTTACCCTCAGTTTCAGAATGACATGAAGGCGTTTTCTGATCTGTGGAAAAATAAAGTAGGAGAGTTAGAGAGGGTCACGTTAGGAAAAGTTGGAAAGCAGTCCTTAGCTGAGTGGCTGGTTGCAACCACAGAGGATGAGGCTTCTGCTTGGAGAGTCCAAGTGGAGTCCATAGGTTTTTCTTTGGATGAGGCCAAACTGACAAGGGTTCGCGAGCTCTTGAAAACCACCATTGCTCGAGATCAGATTGAGATGAAATTGAGAACCACTGAAATGGTTAAAAAGTGGAGAGAGACCTTTTTTAGCAGTTCACCTCTTGATGCGAAGATGCTGCGCCTGACGGATCCGAAAGTCGTTGAAATGCTTGGGAGTACCTACAGCAAGGAAGAGTTGGAGAAAGTCCTAGCTTGGGTGAAGTATGAAAGAGGTCTAAGGAAATTAGAAAAATGGGTGGACCTCAATGGTGAGAGCAAAAGCGGTTCCATCATTGGTGGTAGAAAGATTTTTCTTGCTCTGATTGCTTTCCTCGTTTGCGTGGTTGGCATCACCAATGCGATGCTCATGTCCGTGACCGAACGTTTCATGGAAATTGCAACGATGAAATGTCTTGGGGCAACCGACGGCTTTATCCTTAAGCAATTTGTGCTTGAGGCTGGGTTCCAAGGACTGCTGGGCGGATTGATGGGAATGATCGTCGGACTGGTCGTAGCCATTCTTAAAAACTTAATCCAACTTGGCACCCCAACATTAACGTATTTCCCAACCTTCCACGTTTTCGTCTGCGCCATCACGGCAGTCATTTGTGGGATTGTGTTGGCGATGTTGGCAGCCATCTACCCATCCTGGTCAGCCTCTAGGATGGCTCCCATGGAAGCGATGAGGGTGGAATAGCGGAATGAGGAAGAGTAGGAGAGCGACCAATGCCTTATGATCCCGTAGAATACGCCAAAGGACGAGAGATCGTCGTGAGGGCTTCTGGCGTCAAAAAGGAATACACCCGAGGGAGTGAAACTGTGCACGCTCTGAGGGGAATCGACTTGGAAGTGTATCGAGGGGAGTACATCTGTGTGATGGGCCCGTCGGGCTCGGGTAAGTCGACCTTCTTCAACATGATCGGTGGTTTGGATACGCCCACGAGTGGCCGAGTATTTATGGATGAGGTCGACATGGCTCAGCTCAACGCTGAGGAGTTGGCTTACCTCCGGTGCCGAAAGATTGGGTATGTTTTTCAAGCTTACAACCTGAATAGCACCATGAGGGCTTTGGACAACGTAACTCTTCCCATGACGTTTGCTGGTGTTCATGCTGATGAATGTCGAGAAAGGGGTATGAAGCAGCTTGAACGGGTAGGTCTTTCCGATCGTTGGTCTCACCGACCCAAGCAAATGTCCGGAGGTCAGCAGCAGCGTGTCGCCATTGCCAGAAGTCTGATCAATGAGCCCTCCATTCTTTTGTGTGATGAACCGACGGCCAACCTCGATATCAAAACCGGAAAAGAGATTCATCAGCTCCTATACAATCTGAATAAAGACGATGGTGCGACCATCATCTGTGCTACCCACGATTACGACATGCTCGAAGTATGCGACCGCATCATCTGGATTGAAGATGGTTCTATTGGCCGGATCGAGCTTAGTGAAGATATGACCATCGAAAAGTCAAGCCTCGGCGGAGAAAAATGAGCCAAGCCATGCGCATCTTTTTACTGCTTTCTCTAGCCATTCAGACTTTTCTGGTGGCCGATGGAAAGGAAGATTATCTTCGCCTATACGATGATTTTACGAAAGGCGACCACCGAATCCAAGGAAGTCCTGAGCTTGAATCTGCACAGACGTCTGTTGAGGCATACTTAAAGAGTGCGGGATTAGAAGTAAATCGCCAAACCTATGATTCTTTGGCTCCGGACACGGTTTGTTCATTAACCGTTAATGGAAAAGCCATCTCAGGGGTCCATGCCCTGGGACCAAATGGTTTTGCCAACAATTCAGCTGGACCTGAGTCAATCGAGGGGTCTCTTGTTTGGCTCAACGACGGGAGTCTGGCTGAGATGCGAGGCAAACAGGTCCGAGGCTCAATTGCCTTGTTGAGGTTTGACTCGATGCACATCGACCTCGTGTTCAGTCAGGGCGCAAAAGCGGTTGTTTTTGTTGGTGACGGCACAGAGAGTCAGTGGGACCTACGGCAGCAGTTTACGGAACTCCCCTTTTCAGTGCCAAGGGTTTTTATCTCTCGCGCAGATGCCATGCGGCAAGGTCTTCTTGGGGAAAACAAGAAGGAGCTTTCTGGGAAACTGAATCTGGTTTCAACATGGAAGGACGTCATTGCATCTAACCTTTGGACAATGATTCCTGGCCAAGGTGAATCCGAAGAGGTTGTCGTTTTGGCTGCGACCTTGAGCACATTTGGCTCCGTTCCCACGCTGGCTCCAGGGAATCGTCAAGCAGCCAACGCGGCTTTGTTGGCCGTTGTCGCAAAAGAGTTGAGCACGAAAGAGCTGAAGCGGGATGTGATCGTGGTCTTTTTCGGAAGTAACTATGCCGCCCAAGATGGCTCGCGTCATTTCTATTATGCCATCCACAAGGCAAAAGATAAGCCAGAGAGTAACGATTCTCTTGGTGGCAGGGAAAAGGGGTACGCCTCTTCGCTTGAGATGATTGAGGAACAGGTGAAGCTACTTAGAGGCGATTTGATCAACTCTGAACATCCTTTGAAGTCGAGGACGGTGGACCTGCTGAAACAGAAGCTGAACGCTTGGGTGGCGACGGCCAATTATGAAATTCAGATGGAGACTGAAAAGGCAAAAGGGAAGTCTGCAAAATTGGACAAGAGTGTCATCGCTGATCTTCAAGATGTTATCGCTAAAATCCAAGCGAAGAAAAAGATCTGGAATGGTTTGAGAAGCCAAATCAAGGAAGGAGAGATCACCGATACAGAAAACTTTGGATCTTTAGTCGATCTGATTGCCAAGGAGTTACAGGATGGGCGACAGGATTTCTTGGGCCGGATCGCTCATAACAAGACTTTTCAAACCTTGGCTGAAAAAGTTAAAACCAAACGAGTTGTTTCGCATTTTGGTTTTGACTTTGCCAACGGAGTTTCGCCTTGGTTGCTCAACCCAATCGGTTCTCCAGAAACACCGTATTACCACAGCCTCAGAGCAGAAAAACTTCCAACCCTCGGTGCTCAACAGAGTCACATTCAGAGGGTTAGCTCCATAGCAAAGGACCTAGAAGGAACCAACGCTTTTGATGGTTTTTTAGAGGGCTTGATCTATCCCGATGCATTCTGTATGCCTGACCGTCGTAGCACGGCAGCAGCGATCCCTAACAGTATCAAGATACCTGGTTATCAGATGATCAGTCTTGGGGATGAGTTGGCGTTGGATGAAACACCCTATGAGCAAAAGGTGGACCTATCCGGATTGTTAGTGCCGATCACCCAACTCAGTCATCAGTTCACCCATCATGACGCCGTTGGAAAGCGAGTTCCGCTGAAGAAGTATGGAAAATCCAAGAAGGTGACCTTCTTTTATCAGGGTGGCGGAATCTACGGAACACAATTTCTGAGTTATGCCTTGGGAGGAGGTGAGCTGGAAGGTCCATCTCAGAACTCGATTGCTGGAGCGACGAACAATAAGATCGATAGCTTTGTTCTGCCCGGTCATACGAGAGCAGCTTTGACGAGAATCAACAGGTTTGGGTATGTGTTTATCCCATTGATGTACTCCAATACCCCTCTTCAGAACTATGGCTATGATGAACACGGGCTCTTCAATCGTGTGCCGATACACCCTTGGAAAGGTTACCGTTCTTTTTATGCCAATGGTGGAGGAACCTTTCTGCCTCTCCTTCCCGAAGGCTATAAACAGTTTTCTGGAAAAGTGCTAAATGGGCAGACGGACTCGAATTTCCAGAAGAGCTTTGTGAGGTCAAATGAAGAGATGCTCATCTTTTACAAAGATCGTCTGAAGAACATCAAACTCATTGACGGGATTCTGGTACTGGGTAGTACGGAAGAGAAAGTCGAGGGTTATGGCACACCTGCATTGGCATCAGACCTTCTGACTCTCAACGCCGTCGGTCAGTCGGCACTTGATTATATTGCTCTGAACGAGAAGAGATTGGGCATCCTCAGAGAGAAGGAGATCATTAATGATTCTCTCGAGACTCTCCATAGCGATGCCGTAGACCATCTGGAACAGGCCGTGGCATCTAGAAGTGAGTTGAAGCATGATGAAGCCTTTGCTCACGAGGCTTTTGCCATGACTTTGGGAGCTCGTGTGAGCAAGCCTCTAAAGGATATCACCAAGGACATGGTGGACGCGGTGATTTTCCTACTGATTCTAACGGTGCCGTTTTCTTTCGTGATGGAACGGTTGTTCTTTAACACTATTTCAATCTACCGACAGGTTGCCGGTTTTTCTCTCTTCTTCTTGCTGACCTTTTTTACTCTTTTCGTGGTGCATCCAGCCTTCAGTTTGGCTTCGTCGCCCATTGTTATTTTTCTCGCGTTTTTCATCATTCTGATCAGTGCTGTTTGTATTTACGTGATGGTCGGAAAATTCAAAATCGAGATCAAGGCGATGCAGGGGATGGGCTCCACGGTCCATGGGGCAAAGAGTGATAGCAGTACAGCGATGGCCGCTGTTCTTATTGGTATATCGGGGATGAGAAATCGACCCTTAAAGACCACCTTGACGGCCATCACAGTTGTCATCCTGACGTTTACGATTCTGGTGTTTGCTTCTTTCTCTTCGAAGTTGGGGGTGCAGACCACCTATGTGGGCAAGAGTAATGGAGAGTCTCGAATTGAACTTCACCGCTTTTCTTTTCTGAATATTCCAACGGCTCTAACCCAATCTTTTGAAGCTCTGTATTCCAAAGATTGGCATGTGCTGACTCGTGAGTCAGCATTTCGAAAACCTCAATATGCACCTCACCCTCCTGCTCATGTAGTTTTGAATGAGGGGAATGAAAAGTGGGTCAAACTGGATGGAATGATGTCTTTCGACCCCAAAGAGTTTGAATTGAATCCGGAGCTGGCTTCCATCGTGCCAAACTTCCCAGCTTCTTCAGTGAACGATGAGGTTCCTCCTCTATTCCTTTCAAAGCCGATGGCTGATTCTCTTGAGGTCAAGATTGGCCAGCCGTTGAAGGTGCGTGGGCAGAGCTTTGTCTTTGGGGGAACTCTAGAGTCAGCTGCTTTGGGAGGCCTATCCAATCTGGATGGCTCGAAACTGACGCCACCTGACTTCAAGACGACGACCATGGAGACCACGGGTAATGAATCCTCTGAAGTTGGTAATGAGGGCGAATTAGATGCCGGAGAAGATGTTGATGTGACTAACTTTATCTATTATCCGGCCCAGACGGTTGGACTGACGGTGAACGGGGCTTTGCGCAATATTGATGGCGTAACATCCTTTGTTTCTCTTTACCCTAAAGAGACGGCTCATTTCGAGGAAACCTCTAGGGAGCTGGCGAATGTCTTTCATGGTCCAGTTCTGAGTAACAGTTCAGAAGGTGTAAGCCAGTACTTTTTCACGTCATCAACGGAGTCCTCGGGCATGTCTGAAGTGATCGTGCCTTTGTTGCTGGGAGGGCTCATCATTTTTAGTTCGCTCCTCGGTTCAATCACAGACCGAAGTAAGGAAATCTTCACCTACAGTGCTTTGGGTTTGTCTCCTCCTGATGTGGGAACGCTTTTCTTTGCCGAGTCGTCGGTTTATGCCATCATTGGTGGCGTAGGCGGATATCTGTTGAGCCAAGTCTGTGCTGCCCTTCTTTCCCTAGGGGGAGAATACGGGCTTTTTCATCCTCCTGACATGAACTTTTCGTCCTTCGCTTCGGCCATGACCATTCTTGTTGTGATGGTGACGGTGATGCTTTCGACGATCTATCCTGCCCTTCAGGCTGGCAAAGCGGCTAACCCCGGTGTGAGCCGTAAATGGAAAATGCCATCGCCCGAAGGCAACAAGATTAGCTTTGTGTTCCCATTCACAGTCTCAGAGAGAGACATGATTGGCATCCTTGGCTTTATTAGAGAGTACTTCGGAAACCACTCAGATAGTTCTCTTGGTAGTTTTGCCGCGAGTGATGTCGCTCTTTTTAAGGAAAACCAAGAAAGAGGTGAGAACTATGGAATTCGAGCTAGAATTTCATTGGCCCCCTTTGACCTTGGCGTGAGTCAGGTTTTTACTTTGCGCTCGAGGCCTTCAGAAATTGAAGGCATTGATGA
>Ga0233432_10004025_pt1 | contig 13139 bp, 9 predicted proteins | sample SI_122_August201_6_FD_179870 | JGI IMG/M metagenome (GOLD analysis project Ga0233432, IMG submission 179870) | Seawater microbial communities from Saanich Inlet, British Columbia, Canada - SI_122_August2016_10_MG | ecosystem: Environmental > Aquatic > Marine > Inlet | place: Canada: British...
GCCTATCCAACCATGCGCAAGTTCTTTAGGAAAAATATAGAGCGTTTTTTTCCTAAATATTGGCTTTATGTCAATATTATCAACCGTTGGAGCCATAACGCCATTCACGCATGCAGAGAATTCCCAGCCAATTCTATTATGAACAGGAACTGGGATGGTCGAATAATCAGTGATTCCAGATTTATGATAAATTAACATTTCATCTATTCTAAACATGAGCGTTTATGTCAAGTTATTGAGCGTTGTTGCTAATGATTTTATTTATAATATAATTATAATATATCTAACCCTTAAAATAAACTTATTCAATTTTATGACTGATCTTCTAAATATCAAACAACTAAATGCATTGCAGTTAAAAACCAGTCATCTTCCAGTTAAAATACTACAATTTGGCACAGGAAATTTCTTAAGAGGTTTCATTGAACCCATGGTTTTAAAAATGAATTCCATGGATCTTTTTAATGGGAAAATCGTTATGGTTAAATCTACGAAACATAATGCTAATGATGAGCTAAAAAATCAAGATCAGCTATATACATTAATATTAAAAGGTATAAAGGATAAGAAATTGAATACTGAAAAAACTATCATCAATAACATTGAAAAAACCATTGATTGCAACTCTCAATTTAATGATTTTTTAAAAGAAGCTGAGAATCCAGACTTAAGAATTATTGTATCTAACACCACAGAAGCAGGCATTGTCTTTGACGAGAATGATTCTAGGGCTGATTCACCACCACAGTCATTTCCCGCTAAGTTACTTAGACTTTTAAAGCACCGCCATGAAACCTATGGATCAAATAAAGAAAAAGGACTCTTAATTTTCCCGTGTGAGCTTATCGAAGATAATGGCATTTTATTAAAAGAGATTATCGGAAAATTAGCGAAAACCTGGTACCCAAGTGATCATGAATTTCAGCAATGGTTAAAAGATGCAAACATATTTTTCAATACTCTTGTCGATCGCATTGTAAGTGGTTTCCCTCGTGAAGAGGCAGATGTGTTGTTTGAAGAGTTAGGCTACAAAGATAACCTCATTGTTACAGGTGAGACTTATCACTTTTTTGCAATTGAAGGTCCTTCGGAATATCAGTCTGAATTTCCACTTATAGAAGCAGGCCTAAATGTTAAATGGTGTGATGATATTTCTTCCTTTAGAACAAGGAAAGTAAGTTTACTTAACGGTGCGCATACCTTGATGACAATCCCTGCATTTTTATTAGGACTCGATACCGTGTATCAGAGTATTGATAATGATACTATTAATCAATTTTTAAAAAAAGGATTATATGAGGAAATCATTCCAACTTTAGATTTAGATAAAGATGAATTGTTCGATTATGCAAATTCTGTGATTGAACGTTTTAGTAATCCAACCATAAACCACTATTTATTATCCATTACTCTAAATTCAGTTTCAAAATTCAAAACAAGATTGCTTCCATCACTCACTAAATATATAAATCAAAAAAATGATATCCCTGAGACCATTTGCTTTTCGCTTGCCTCTCTGATTCTTTTCTATAAAGGTGATTTTGTAACCCAAAATCAATATAAAGGAACTCGAGCTACAGATAAATCTTCTTATCATATTTCTGATTCAATCGAATCATTAAAATGGTTTTCAAATCTACATCAAAACTATCACTTAGATTCTAAAAGAGAATGTTTGGAGTTAGTTGAAAGCGTATTGAAAAATGAAGATTTTTGGGTAATTGACTTAAACGTTATTCAAAATATTTCTAGAACGACAGCCCAGTTCGTATTTGAGATCAATAAAAATGGCATTAAAGAATCACTGCATAAGTTTTTGAAACTGTAGAAAAACTCTCTCAATCAAATTCTAGAATTAACTTAAGTTAGCCTCCTGATGTGTTCTTGCAATGCCACTTTTTTGATTGGTTTTTCAATAAAGGCATCTATTTCAGCTTTCCTTAATTGATTCAAATTATCTTTAGTAACATTTGCTGATATTGCGATAATAGGGGTTCGTTTTAGTTTTTTCAACATTTCAATTTCTCTTATTTTCATACTAGCTTCAAACCCATCCATTATTGGCATTTGTAGATCTGTTAATATCAAATCGTAATCACCTTTTTTAAATAGTTCTACAGCTTCTTTACCATTGATACAAGTATCGTAACTATAGCCTAATTTTTTAATAACCCGACTCAACACTTTTAAATTAACTGCAATATCATCGACTAATAAAACGTGTAATGTTCTTGGCTCAATACTCCCTGTTTTATTTAAAGCATCATTATCCATAACATTTTCTACATTGCTTAGTCCTAGTTCTTTTTGGGTTTTTTGTAACAAACTCTCTAGCCTAAGAGGTTTCAGTAGAACATCATCCATTCCAGCTGCTAAACAGAGTTCTTTATCTTCAGGAGTTACATTTGCAGTAAGAGCAAGGATTGATATATGCTCTCCTTTCTTCTCAATTGATCGAATATACTTCGTAGCTTCAACACCATTCATTATTGGCATTTCAATATCCATCAAAATAATCTCAAATTTTTCGTTTTGGTATAACTGAATCGCTTCTTTACCATTATTAGCAATACTATACTCAAAGCCCATTTTTTTTAAAAGCAACCCTCCAACCTTCAAATTTATTTTATTATCATCTACCAAAAGAACTTTGTACTTTGAGAGATCACTGTTTAAATTATATTTGGTAATTAAATGATCACTAGATTTGTCATTTTCATTAGCTTTTTTACTTTTATTCGCCAATACTTTTTGTATTGTTTCATACAGCATCGATTGCGTTACAGGTTTAGTTAAATATGCCGCTAAACCTAAAGATTTTCCAAGTGCAGCATCTCCACGCAACCCTCCAGAAGATAACATAATAACTGGAATATTTTTTAATTTAGGTTCTTTTTGTAGTTTTGCTATAAGCCCCATGCCATCTAAGACAGGCATGAATTGATCGGTAACAATGAGATCGTATACCTTACCCTCTTTATACATAGATTGAATTATATGAAAAGCTTCTTCACCATTTAAAGCCGTATCATTTTCACAGTCCCAGGATTTAAAATAGTTCGAAAAAAGGTATTGAAAATTTTCATTATCGTCAACGGTTAATATTTTCTTATCACTTATTTCAAAACTAATTGTTTCTTCTTTATTTTCTTCAGGCACTTTAAATGGTATTTCAAACCAAAAGGTACTCCCCTTCCCTTCTTCACTTTCTACCCCAATGCAGCCACCCATGATTTCAGATATACGTTTTGAGATAACCAAGCCTAAACCAGTGCCCCCAAAATTACGTGTGGTAGACATATCTGTTTGACTAAACTCTTTAAATAGTTTATTGAATTTATCTGGAGCAATACCAATGCCGGTATCTTTAATTTCAAAGCGTAGTACTACTTTAGAGTCATCTTTGCTTTTAATTTTAGTTACAATAGAAACAGTCCCTTGTTTGGTGAACTTAATTGCATTTCCTACGAGATTAGTGAAAATTTGTCTGATTCTACCTGGGTCACCTATTATATTTCTATCAAACCCCTGTGGAAATTCTTTTTTAAGTTCAATTGGCTGTTCATTCGTTTTATAGACAAATAATTTAACGATATCCTCAATTGTTTTTACGATATCAAAAGGTATATTCTCTATTGTCATTTTTCCAGATTCAATTTTTGAAAGATCTAAGATATCGTTGATGATGACTAAAAGGCTTTCTCCTGAGGTTTGAATAGTATGCAAACAATCCACTTGTTCCACATCTAAAGAGGTATCCATCATTATCTCAGTCATGCCAATAATTCCATTCATTGGGGTTCTGATTTCGTGACTCATCGTAGCAAGAAATTCGGATTTAATTTTTGTGCTTTCTTCAGATTTTTCCTTGGCAGCTATCAGTTCAATTTTTTGAGCCTCTAATTCAATATTTCGTTCTCTAACCTTTTTTTCATTTTCTATAAGCGCCCCTGATATGCCTTTGACATTTACAAAAACGAAGAAGCTAATAACTAATATTATTATCCCTGATATTAAAAAATTGCGTTTAAATTTTTCAGAAAGCTCTTCCGTCTCACGCATACTCTTTTTAAATAAAACTTCATTCTTACTTTGATAATCATGTATCATTTTAGTTATTGTATTTGCTGCGATATTCATTTGAGGTAGTTGCTCTTTAATCTGATTAAAGCCTTTATTTATAAAAACGTCATAGATATGTTTACCTAGAGAGATATATTCTGTAAACTTATCACTTAAGATTTCTACTTCATAACTAGTATCAAGTAAACTAATTTCAATTAAGATCTTGTGAAATTCTTCTGAATAACCTGGGATATCACCATCAATAATAAACTCATCTTTCGTATCAAGCGCAGAAACAAATCCCTCTTTACATTGTTCTAAAAGTGAAATGAGTTTATTGGATTTATTCAAAATTGGATATGTAGTTTCCCTACTATGCAAAGATTTTTGCGATATATTACCAGCTCCGAGATAACCATAAGCCATGAGACTGCAAGAAATAGAAGCAATAAGTATGATTCCACTTATGATTTTTAACTTAAAACTCAAAAGGGAATTGTCATAATTAATAAATAAACATGGCTTAAGTACTATAGCATGTTTCAAAAAAAAGAAAGAAGAATAAATCTATTGATTTTAAACTTAATATCTTAATATTGAATAGTCATCCATTAAAAATTTATATGAAAAATATTCAACAATTCATAACTTTTACTTTTTGCCTTATTATTTGTAGTACATTAAGTCAAGCAATTGAATTACATCCAAAATTTAAAGTTAATGGTTATTCAAGCTTCGAATACGAATACATGCTAGATGATACCGGAAAAGGTGACCCCAATGGCTCTTTCGATGCTGATCTATTTGATTTAGTCTTTAACATCTTCCCAACCGATCGCTTGAGGGTTACAGCAGATTTGACTTGGGAACATGGAGCTGCCACAGAAGATAATAGAGGTAATGTTGCTATAGAATATGCCTTTGGCGAATACACAATACGCAACAATTTTAGAATGCGTGCTGGTAAAATGTTCAGTAATTTTGGTATATATAATGAAATACATACAGCAAAACCTGCCTTTTTAACGGTAAAAGAACCTCAATCAACCAATAAGAATCACAAATTTGGTTCTGGTGATGGAATTAGATTCTATCCACGTTGGTCCACTGGTCTGGCTTTATTGAATGATGGCATGCACGGTAACAATGAATACGATTGGATATTGCAGTTATCAAACGGAGAGCAAGTAATTACCAACCCCAATGAAGAAGACAATAATAGCCTCAAAGCCATTGGAGGACGCTTCCGTTACAATCTAGAAAATGGTATTAAATTGGGTTCATCCTTTTATTACGATAGTCTTGAAGATAAGTTAACGGGTTACGACAAACAATTAAGTTATGGTATCCAACTCGAATATAACCCCAATGCTTTTGGCCTAGAACTTGAGTATGTAAAAGGAACTGTTGATAATCCAAGTGGAATATCAGTAGAACTCGACCGATGGGCCTATACAGCTATGTTGTTTTATACATACAAAAGCAAGTATACCCCCTATTTACGTTACGAATACCTCGATCCAAACAAAGCTATTGATTCGGATACTGCCAATTTGAGTATTCTAGGCTTAAACATTAAAATAGATCCTAGCATGACTTGGAAAATAGAATTCGATATATATCGTTCAGATAAAAACAACGCTAGGTTTTCAGGTGATGGTTTTACAGAATTCAAGACTGCTTTTGCGATAGGTTTTTAATCATGACTATTATGAAAAGCCAAAAACCTATTTTATACCTTTTTGTTTCGATAATACAAATACTAATATGTTGTAATAGTGTTTCTGGAAATGATAAGGGAACTAACCGCACAAACATAAATACATCTAAATCAAACCTTGACGTTTCGCTTATCAAAAACGCTTCAGCTTCTAATTCTACTATATCAGCAAAACTCAACCAAAATAAAGAGACAAGTATTGAGCAAACTCAGAGTTATTCTGTAGTTATTAACAGTAACAACAAAATAACGTCTTTAACAAAAAAAGAATTACGCTTAATCTTTCTAGGCCGCAAACGATATTGGACAAATAAAAAGAAATTAAGCATTTACCATTTAGATGTAAATTCAGGCATTGGAAAAGAATTTTTAAAGTCTATTCTACGTATGACTCCAGAGAAATTCCAATTATATTGGACTAAAAAAGTATTTTCAGGATATTCCGCTCCTCCAACTGAAGTAAAAAGGGGTTCTAAATTATTACAACACATTGCAGATATAGAAGGGGGCATTGGTATCGTCCTTACATCTCAAACTAAAAACCTACCTCAAGGGTGTAAAGTTATACAAATAAATTAATTTTTTATTTAAGCGTATTAGCTATTTTAATGGTTTCTTATAAGTTCTTGCTGCCACTATTTCAAACTGTAGATTCCTTCTTTTTTCTTGAATTATTATTCCAAGTTATTTAATATCTGGATTAAGAACAATTTCATTCCAATTTTTTTAATATACTTGTGTAGGAAAAAATTTACCCAAGCTATTAATACAACGCATTAACATAATAGATTGAACCGTTCCAGTATTTCGTATATTCATAGCACCACCCTTCTCCCAGATAAACAACAAATACTTTCAGATAGTTATCAAGTATTTTTACTGTTCACGGTAATGGTTGGGAGAAAGCCCCATCACTTTTTTAAAACTTTTACTGAACACTTCAGGGTTTTTGAATCCGTGGTAATACGCAATTTCTTTTATAGAATCATTACTTTTTTTGAGTGAAAAGCAGGACCGTCTAATTTTAAATTCTAAGATATATTTATAAGGACTTTTACCCAGATGTTTATTAAACAAGCGACTCAAATGTTCTCTAGATATATTCAATCCATCAGCTAATAAAGTAGCATTCCAAGGGTTATCTGCCTGAGAACTGAGCAAAGATAAAGCCTTTTGAATGATACTGCTGTTGTGTTTTACATCTTCAACTTCTTCAGTAGACTCAATGAGACTTGCGAGAAGATGATTTACTTCATTTGCCGATTGACCCGCTGTCAAAACGCCATCAAAGCCTTCTTGTATCCATTTGAAATACTTTTGCATTACGGGATCTATGTTTTTTAATTGATAAACATAGCCATAAGCCGAAACGATATCGTTTACCATTAAATGCGTCGTTTCTCCAGTCATTTGGATATACAAAAACTCCCAAGCCTCTTTGCTGTTCTCCGGCATACAATAAGTGTATGCCGGGTCATGACTGTCACAAATGAAACCTGTTCCAGCTGGCAACTCCCAGGTTTTGCCTCTGGCGTGAAACTCTCCTACCCCTGATATGGTATACTGGAAGAAACAGTAGCGTAACCCTTTACGGTTTTTACCATTATGACTATAATTTGCATCGCTATTACTCTCACAAACAAGAGTACGCATTTTTGGCATGTGTGCTAAATGTGGATTGGTTTGAAAATCAACCAATTTTATTTTCAAATCATTAATTGACATACCCAGTATTTATTGTGTTAAGTGTGTAAATTCTACCTTCAGCAATAGATTCATTTATTACTCACAACTCACTAAAATAGTTTTTTCTATACGTGCAATGTTATAGAATAATCATCTCTTTTAGCATTTATCAATTCAAGAATTTTACCTGATGTTTTTTCATTGATTAAACTCTTTTTAATTTCTTTCTCAACTTTTTCTAAAGGAGTGATTTGACCTTGTTTTTTATCTAAACATTTTATGATTTCAAAACCATCTTCTGTATCAACTAATTCACTTACTTCCCCTACTTTTAATCCAAAGGCAATTATCTCAAAATTTTCGTTGTAAGTTCCCGGCTTGAAAAAATCGAGAATACCCAAACGTTTGAGGTAACCTTCTGAAGATGGGTTTTCTTTAATCATGGCATCAAAGTCTGCACCTTTTTTTATTTTCTCTAATACTTCTTCAGCTTTATTTTTACTTTCAATACGTTTTTCTTCTGATTTATCATGCCTGAAGGGAATATGCGCTACCTTTACTTGGTCTGGTTCTGAGCAGTTTTGTTCCTTACCACTTTCATAAGCTGCTTCAATTTCTTCCTTGCTAACTTCTACAACAGCTTTTTCCTTTATCCATCTATCGGTTGCTAATCTTTGTTGTTGGGGAATATTTTCAGCTGTTTCTTTTCTAAAATCAGCTAAGCTAAGAGATTGCTTTACTAAATGTTCATCAAATTTTGCCTTTTCTTGAGGAGGAATCGTTTCGTACCATTGATCAAAATCTTTAATAACCTCTTCACTTGAACCTGGATAACCATCACTCGCAGCACATAAATGCATTAGACGATTGTTGATTTCATTTTGAACAAACTGTTTTGCATGATTTTTAATGTCCTCTTCTGAAGCAGAGATAAATGATGGAATTTGGTCAGGTTTAAGTGTGCTTAATAGCATTTCACTATAGTGACCAGACTCAATATTTTCCCCATCTATCGTTGCAAATAGTTTAGGCAAAGTAGAAATTTTCTTGTCGATAGCTTCTTTTGCTTGTTCAAATGATTGGGGTTGAGTGTTTTCCATGGTTTTTATATTATATAATCTAATGATTGAATAGCGTATTATTGATTGTTCTTATTCAAGTTGGCGATTTGAAACTATTAACGATTTATATATGGCAGTTTCTCAGTATTCACCAAAATGAGCTTATTATTATGAATAAATCAATTTTAATTAGATGATTCAAATCTCAAATAAAGTCTCTATAGCTCTCAATGAAGTTGAATTAAAAGCCATACGTTCACAAGGAGCTGGTGGACAGAATGTAAATAAAGTTTCAACGGCTATTCACCTTTTCTTTGATATTGAAAAATCCTCATTACCCGATTTTTACAAATCCAGACTTATTAATTTGAAGGATAGGCGTGTTTCTCAAGAAGGTGTCATTATCATTAAAGCTCAAAGCACGCGTAGCCAGGAAAGTAATAAACAAGATGCCCTCGACCGCTTACAAAAAATAATTAAAAGTGTTGCAATTATACCTAAAAAAAGAACTGCTACAAAACCAAGTAAAAGTTCTCAAAGAAAAAGAGTTGATAATAAAATAAAACGGGGAAAAACTAAAAATTTAAGAAAAAAAATCTCCTCAGAGGATTAAAGCAGCAATAGCTTTATTATTATGAATAACTATATTCAGAGAAACTCATAATACCTCACATTTCAACTTGATTATTTCTAATTCTTAAATATCATTTATAAAAATTATTAAAAACAATCATGTTCCTAAAAAATAAAAATAAAAACCACTCATTTATGGAGATTTGTAGTCTTCTCTATGAAAAATTACGCCCATATAAAGGACTTTTTATTTTTGGTTTATGCTTAGGTATATTAGAAGGGATTCTCTGCTCAGCTTTTCCACTCTATGTGAGACGGGTAATGAATTCAATTTCAACTGATAGTACGCAATTTTTTAATGAAGGCTTTACTTCAACATTACTTTTAGGTCTTCTTATTGTCTGTATTTATACTCCTTCTGTATATTTTTTCCATACAATTAGTTATCTCACAGTAAATAGGGTTTTAAAAGATTTAAAACTCTCACTCTATACTCATTTACAAAAACTGTCTGCTGATTTTTATCATCTAAATAAAATCGGTGAAATAACAATACGAATTAGTTCCGATTTAGAAAAAGGGGTTGGTGAATTTTTAGGAGTAGCAATGATGATCGCGTGGCATTGTTCTGTATTTTTCTTTTCAGTTGGAATGATGTTTACAATCAATATAGAGTTAACTTTTATATTTCTTGGTTTTTCACTTTTTGTAGCAGCAGTTGCTAAAATAATGTTACCTAAAATAAAAACTAAAAGTCGTGCTGTGGCAGATGCAGATGGGCATGTATCTGCATCAATAACAGAGTTTTTAGGGGCTTCAGAACTTGTACGAGCATTTTCTATGGAACAAGATACCTATACAAAAATTCATAAAGAAGTAATCTCAAGTTTAGAACATAAAGAAAAATTAATTTGGTTTCACTGCCTGTTACTTGATATAATGCAAACCTTATGTAAATTCATTGCTCCTTTTGGGATTTTGCTATACGGTGGATACTTAGTTCATATTGAAAAGCTCGTTATAGCTGATTTAGTTGCCTTTCTACTGTATTGGGGAATTGCAGGAAACCTTATATCTGCTTTTAGCGAAGCTTTAACAAGACTATTTTCTGGTCTTGCCTCATTGGATAGAGTGATGGATTTTTACGATGAAACTCCACTCGTAAAAGATAGTGCTGAAGCGATCGAACTGAAAAACACAAAAGGTAATATTTCATTCAATAACGTAACCTTCAATTATCCTGTTTCAAGTGAAGATACTGTTCTCAATAGCATGAACCTAAATATAGAGGCAGGTCAAACCATTGCTCTAGTTGGCCCTTCAGGCGCTGGTAAATCCACAATCGTACAGTTATTATTACGCTTTTACGACCCACTTAATGGCAGTGTTAATTTTGATGGAATGAATATCAAAAACTTTACACAAACTTCTCTTAGAAAGAATATTGGAATTGTTATGCAAGAGAGTATTTTCTTTTCTGGTAGTATCGCTGAAAACATGCGTTTTGCTAAAAAAGATGCTAGCGATAGTGAAATAAAAGATGCTTTAGATAAAGCCAATGCACTTGATTTTGTAAACCAATTTCCCGATGGTATTCAATCTATATTAGGAGAAAGAGGCTCTAAAATATCAGGTGGTCAAAAACAAAGGCTCTCTATTGCAAGAGTATTCTTAAAAAACCCAGCTATCGTTATCCTCGATGAGGCGACTTCTTCGTTAGATTCTATTTCAGAAATGCAAATTCAAAAAGCATTAGATAACTTACTGAAAAACCGTACAGCTATCATTATAGCTCACAGAATTGCTACCATAAAGAATGCCGACAAAATATACGTTGTTGAAAAAGGAAGTATTCAGTCTCATGGTAATCATAAAGAACTCATTAGAACTAGCCCACTCTATAAAGAAATTTGTGAAAATCAAGGAGTCGCAGAAGTTGCTTAGTTTCATGACACTTTATTCGTTATATTTTTCGATAAAAGCATCTACTCTATATTCAAATATATAGCCAACATCAATTGCAAACTTTGAACCCTTTACCATAATAATACCATTGGATTTTTAATTTCATACCATTCTGGAGGCACCCCTCATGAAAAATTCTGCTCATGCTTTTAAATATTTATTAATCTTAATTACAATGACTATACCATCAGCTTTATACTCAGGTAAATCATCCACTGGTAATTCTTTACCTGACCCAGATGGCAAACCAGCAAATATGAGTAAACCTGTAAAAGTCTTCATTTTGATGGGACAATCCAATATGTTGGGTTTTGGTCATATCGCAGGTGGCGAAGGTTCTTTAGAAAATGCTGTCAAAAACAAAAAGAAATATCCCTATTTAATTGATGATGATGGCAAATGGACGGTCAGAAAGGATGTTCGCAATGTACGCGTTATGAATTTTAAAGATCAACAAAATGAATGGATGACTGTTAGTGGAAAAAATATTGGTCCTGAACTTGGTATTGGTCATTATATTGGAGAAACTCTCGATGAGCCAGTACTTATCCTTAAAAGTTGTATTGGAAACCGTAGTTTAGGTTGGGACCTACTTCCTCCTGGAAGCAAACCATTCGAACAAGGAGGAAAAACTTACCCAGGTTACAGAGGAACTCCTGATAACCCAAAAGGCAATGGTGAAAAAGTAGATGCTTGGTATGCAGGAAAACAATACGATGATGACACAGAAAGCGCTAAAAAAGTACTAGAAAACTTGGATAAATACTATCCTGGTGCTAAAAAATATGAAGTTGCTGGGTTTTGCTTTTGGCAAGGAGCTAAAGATGGAGGTAGTGCTGTTCATGCAGATCAATACGAAAAAAATCTTGTGCAATTCATCAAAGCTCTACGCAAAGATTTCAATGCTCCAAAAGCCCCATTCGTTATTGCGACGATGGGACATGGAAAAAAAGGCAGTGGTGGAACTGCTGGAAAAATAACCGATGCTCAACTAGCTGTAGATGGAAAAAAAGGTAAATACAAAGATTTTAAGGGAAATGTTTCGACTTTCTATTCTAATACTGTTTCAATGGGAGGCAGTGCAAATGGCCATTACAGTGGACATGCAGAAACTTATATGAATGTGGGCGAAGGCATGGGTAAAGCTATGGCTGCATTACTGGGAAGCTCTGGTGGATCTTCAAGAAGAAGTGGAAGCACCGGTGATTCATACTCTGGTTTCCCTGCAGACGAATACAAGCTTTGCAAGAAAGAAGCCGACCTACTTAAAAAAAAGAGAACGTTTTCCGTTGTTCTAAAATCATTAGAAAAGTCAATTAAAGCGGAAGATGAAAAAAGTGGCGAAGCTAAACTTTTCTCAGAAGGTTTAACACAGTGGATTTCAGAACAAAATGCAAACTATCTTGAGCAAGCTAAAAGCAAACCTGCTCAGACACTTATGAATATTAAAGATCATGTTAAACAAATGAAAGGTCATGCCGAAGAAGTTATTATTAAAAAATGCGAAAAGGACCTTAAATCGATAAAGAGTATAAATTCATTAATATCTCTTTATAAAAAACAAACTAGCGTTAATGCTTATATTCAAAAAAAAGGAGCAAGTAAATCTACTGAACGGTCTATGAAAAAACTTGTAGACTCTGTAAAGAAATTAATTCTTAAAAAAGGCCTTAACGAATCTTTAAAAGTTGAAGCAGAAACTCTTTTAACTGGACTCGAAGGTTAAATTAATTACTGAACGATTAACAAAGTGCCTTACAATATTTTGAAAAAGGTATTTGGTTGCTTTTTCTCTATGAGCATCCCCTAGGTCTAATATCGAGTCTATTTCCTCTTAATAGATATATTCACCTTTATCATGGCATATTGCATCATAAAAACAAGTTAATTCTTCTGTGACAAAAGTAAGATCATCAGAAAAAACTAGCATTTCACACTCTTAAATCAAAGTTGTTTTAATAATTAGTAGGAAATTTTAGTGTTGTCGTGAAATTTACATATTTTTTAGTTTACCTTACTTTGTTCGTAATCTAAAACCGAATACATACCAACTTATAATTCATTGATCT
>Ga0233432_10004029_pt1 | contig 13132 bp, 19 predicted proteins | sample SI_122_August201_6_FD_179870 | JGI IMG/M metagenome (GOLD analysis project Ga0233432, IMG submission 179870) | Seawater microbial communities from Saanich Inlet, British Columbia, Canada - SI_122_August2016_10_MG | ecosystem: Environmental > Aquatic > Marine > Inlet | place: Canada: British...
TCCTGCTCGTCTAAAATATTTAGGGAAAATTGTATTCAGTGCTTTTGCACTATAATTTAAGTTTTCACTCAATACTCTAAAGCCGCCACTTTCGTGTCCACACTGTGCTACAAACATTGCTACTCGTTCTGCTGTATTTACTTCCCATAAAGGAAGTACTTCTAGCATTGCTTCGTACCAATCTTTCCAGTCATCTCTGTGAATTAACTCTTCAGCCATCCATTCTTCGAAATCAAATTTAAAGTGTTCTTTAGCCATGTTCTTTATCCTCTTTTTGGCATTGATTACAACGACAATTGTTACAAACCTTTATTGAATACAGATTACCGTCATAATCTTTTTCTTCTCGTTGAAGCGGCACACCGCAATGTGAACCGTGACCGCAATTATTACAAGTGCTCATGCTGATATTTATGTAATACGTTCCAGCACAAGAGTGCTTCCTGAATTTTCAAATGTAAGTTTATTACCATATTTTGTAATATTGTAGTCGCCTACATATTTTGACAGGAAAATAATTTCTGAAAAGTCTTGTGTATTAAATGATTCTTTAATACTGTTTAATGTTTTTACTGTAGGACCAAAATCAATAAATTTAAATTGTAATGGATCTGCATATGACTTTTTAATAGTTAGTATGCTTTCTGTCATTACTATGTCGTCAACATAACTTTTGCTAAAAAAGTTTTTGTAATTATCAAGATTACTTTCGTTAACTTTGATACCATAATTATCTGGATCTGTAGGTACAAATTCATTTAAAGATTCTATAGATATATTATGGCTTCTAAAGTTCTTATAATATCTAAATCTAAATTTTTCTATTTCAGATAACTTTTTAATTCCGTCAACTATTTCCATTATATTATCATTGGATTTGTTGTCACGTTCTAGTTCTACAAATACTTTATATGTACCATCTGCTTGTTCGCCTGATGTAACATCACTATCAAGTATAAAACTATAGCCACCTTCTAAAAACTTAACTAAGTCATCTGCTGGCGCCCGATCTTTAACACTAAAACTAAGTGTTACTATGTTTTTATCTTCGCCCATTTTACTTGCATAAGAATCAATTTCAAATACGTCATATACTAAGTCTTTAAGATCACCGTGTCTAAGTCCCATTATACTGCTGGCTCCTCTATTGGTGCTTCTGGCGCTGGTGCCGCCGCATCAGCCATTGCTGTTGCATCTGCTGGTTGAGGTTGTTCTTGTGCTGTAATTTTACTTAAATCTTCAAGATGATCAGATCCACTGTAAATATCTGCAATTAATTTTTTAGGCATTTGTATTTTAACTACCCATATTGGGTGTTTATCTAATTTGCCTTTTTTACTGCCTGGACGTATATCGCCTGGCTCACGTATTTTACGTGGTTTTATAACATATGATTTACTATAAGATACTTTGCAATCATAATCTAACAAACGTTGTCCTCCCATAGGATCAGGCATGTTTGCACGATCCCACATAAAGCAACAAGTTACCCAATGGCGTTCAATTGTTGGTCCTTCACATAACTCACCGTCTTCCCAGTTTTTGTATACGTAGATGTCTAGTTCGTCAATTACTCGTTCAAAGTCTTTTAGTACTTGAAATGAAGTATTACTATCGTAAATTCCTTCAATATTTTTTACAATGTCATAAATGTCTTGCATATGTATAGTATCCTTAATGTACACTTATTTATCAGTTTTATGTCTCCAATTAACATTTCTTGTATCTATTGTGTTAGCAAGGTAAATACATTTGTAGGGCAGATGCTACTACCAAGCATGACGTCTTACTCCATTACTCATAGGAGGACATTTAATGGGTGCAAAGAAGGCAAGAGCGCACAAACGCTCCAATCCAAACTTCGACAATGTTGTCGACTTCAACGTTAAACAAAAGAAAACACAAGTAAACATACTTCCCAGAAATAGAAATCAAGAAACATACGTACTGTCATTGTTAAACCAAGAAAAAGATATAGTCTTTGGAATTGGTCCAGCAGGTACTGGCAAAACTTTGCTGGCTGTACAGGTTGCTGTTAAGCTATTTAAAGAAGGCGCAATTGATAAAATCATAGTAACAAGGCCAGCAGTAAGTGTTGACGAGGATCTAGGTTTTTTACCAGGTACGCTAGAAGATAAGATGGCACCTTGGACAAGACCAATTTTTGATGTACTTAGGGATTACTTTAATGCTAGAGAAATAGAAGGAATGATAGCAGAAGGCATTATTGAAATTGCTCCACTCGCATACATGCGTGGACGTACATTTAAACGTTCATTTATATTAGCAGACGAGATGCAAAACGCAACACAAAATCAAATGAAAATGCTGTTAACTAGATTAGGAGAACAATCTATGATGGCAGTAACAGGCGACTTGGCTCAAGCCGATAGATTAAAAGACAATGGTCTTATTAATTTTACAAACCTACTTGAGTCTAGAGGATCAGATAGTTTGGACGTAGTCCGATTCGAACAAGGAGATATTGAACGTCATAAGGCAGTAGCTGAAGTTCTTCGAGTATACGGCGACGAATAAAGTTACATAATAGAAGGGGCTTTATGCCCCTTTTATTTGGTTGATCAAAAATTCATTTTTAGTATAGATGTAAGGTAAAAAATGTTGCCCTTTGAGAGGCGGTTTACCATTATGATCATAGTAAGTTAACCGAATATGGTATTCAGTTAACCATATAAATTTTCCACTTGTACTGCGTTTAGGAAACCATGCATATTTCGTAAGGTATTCATGTTGTCTATCGTATTGCCAATTAGCACCCATCATTTTGTAAAAACGTAAACGCCCTCAAACTTTTCACGCCCTGCTAGTTTATCATTACCAACACCAGGTCGTGTGTTCAGCATCATTTTAATTGTACCAGTGTGTTTAAAGCCAATTTTTTCTGCTGTTTCAATCCAACGTTCACACACTTCAACAGGTTCTTTTTGTCCATATGTTTTGTAGTCTGCAATATTAGTTGCAAATACACCGTCATTGTTAAGACCGTTGTGTATGTTAGTCATAGTTGGTACAACATAACCGTCAAACCATTCATCTAATGTTGTGTAGTTTACCATACACTGTGTAGGTTCGTCACTGTATTTTTCTAAATTAAAATAAGGAGGACTACTAAATGCCAAGTCAACATCTTCGGGCTGGTAGTCTTCGCTTACACTTTGTACTATTGTACCTTCGACACCTGTTGCTTGTTTTATTAGCGAGTTAAAATACTGTAGATAATTTACAGTTTCAGTATTTGGATCAACGGCTGTATAATTGTAGTTCATGTTGCTTGAACCAATGCCTAATAACCTTCCGCCATAGCCTGCTGAATAATCATATATGTTACCCCAAAGTACAGGGCATAAATGTTCTACTATTGCTCTTGCATTTTGCGGCTTAAAGTTTTGTATATTTTCACCAGTAACAAGTTCTAATGATCTACGTAAAGCTGTAGGATATACAAGTTTTTGTCCTTCTCGCATTTCAAAGCATATACGTATTGCTCTTTTTAATTTTGTGTCGTCAAGAAATCGATCTTTTAAACTGTTTGAGCCTCTACCTTTTGGCTCAGCAGTCATCATATTAGGAAATAAAAATCTACTTAATGGTTGACCTCTATTATTACCTAAGCCTATACGATTATCTACTACAGAATTATAGCTTGTTGACTTAAATTCTTTAATAGCACGTACTAGTCCATCTTCAGTAAAATAAATTATAGGTACAAGATTAATTGATCTATAAATTTCAAATACTTTATCTACAGTACCTTCAGGATCTTTTTCAAATACTTCTTTAGTAAATTTATCCAACTGGTCATATACAGGCTCGTACCCAGTAAACTCGTCACCGTGTATGTTATGAGCTTGTATATTCCAAGTATGGTGTATTTCGTTTATCAAAGATCATTCATTAACGGAAAGATTTCACTAATTGCTTTTGCACATGCGATAGCAATATCCATATGTTCTTTCTGCGTACCATTTGCACTGCGTAATTCAATATAGTGTACCCAACTACGTATTGTGCCGTTCATGTATAAACGTGTTTTTGTTATGCCTTCGGGTAATACTTTACGTGCTTGTTCTTTAGCAATGCCTTTTTCAATAGCATTTTCATAGATAACTTTTGCAACTTCTGCAACATGCTTTTGTTGCATGTCCCACCAATGCTGTAAATCTTTGTCATCAGTTGAAATACTATTTTGTCTGTTCTTTTGATCTTGCAAACGTGCTTCACTGTATTCAAAGATTTCACCTTGCTCTGCAGGGTCTGCATAACGCTGTGAAAACTCTTGGAATGCAAAACTACGGTGACGTACAATTTGGTGTGCAATATCACGTGTAGTATCAATTTCTAATACTGCATTTGCCATTTCTAACGGCGACCAATGTTGGTGTTTGATCAAATACTTAATTAAACGTTCACTTGTTTCTTTGTTAATCTGTGCAGCTGGATTTGAAACCTTTGCACAAAACGCAATAAGGTCCTGTACATTTTCTAATCCTTCTGCTTTAAATTCTTCTGTAGGTTGTGTGTAACTTACGAGTCGAATGGCCATTCTTTTTTTCCTCCTTTAAGAATTCTTATTCTATTTTCAACAAAACTTATTGCTGTGTGTATATGCCCTGTGTCATGCGGTTGCAATAGGCTTTTATAATATTCTATTTCTTCTTCGAGTACATTAATCCGTACAATATCATTTATCAATGATTTACTTTTAGTCACCGTTACCTGGTTTTTCACTAAAATGCTCCTCCCATTTATTTGGAACTCCATCCCATTGTTCTGCATCTGCAGGTGGAGTACCTTTTTCTGTAATTACTGGCCATAGGTCTGCGTACTTTTGATTAATACCTTCCCATTTAGCAGCTTCATGCGGATCTAGTGCATTGTCAGCTACAATAGCATCAACAGGACATTCTGGTTCGCACACTCCGCAGTCAATACATTCCATAGGATTAATTACCAACATGTTCTCACCTTCGTAAAAACAATCTACTGGACATACTTCGACACAGTCCATGTGCTTGCATTTAATACAGTTGTCGTTTACTAAGTAACTCATTGACCTGTCTCCTTTATTTCGATCCATCTTTGTATAACCGGCATTAATTGTGCATGTGAGTCTTCAAACCATTTTTCAATATGATAATCTACTCTGCTTGGTCGTTCAGTTTTTACTGTTCGCATATCCATCCACACAATATAATCAGGATCTAAGTACTCAACTGCTTCATTTGTATTACATCGTTTGTCTATTACTACTGTTTTGCCAGCGGCAACAATGCCGTCTACATATCCGCGAAGTTCATTTGCATAACTATCTTTGTTTACATATACACCATTAATAAGTTTGGCAAAAGGTTTTGCAAGTGTAGTTTTGCCGCTACCTTCTGGCCCACATATTAATATCTTCATTTTATCCTCGCTAGTCTAATTAGCGTGGCGGCTAAATTAATTTCTGGATCTGCAACTAGTGTATGATCAACTAGTCCTTGCTTAATAGTTAGCACTGCGGTATCTTGTTTTTCGTCATCACCAAACAATTCAATATTGTCATACAGCCAACGATAGATCTCTTCCATTTCTTCTGGACGAACTGCACCACATAATAGTTTACGTGCTTGTTGTATCTTTCCGTCTTTAAAAAGTTCAACCATTTCAAGTTTCCAGTCGCTTTCGCCTGTGTCACCTTCATTTGGTCTAAGTAAACTATTGTCTTGTATATTCATTTGCACTGTGTTGATACACTTACGCAAGTCTGGATACGTTGCTTTTACATATGTGTCAAGTGTATCCAAGTCTGGAGTTACACCTTCTGTGATAAGGATCTCTGCAACTCTTGCTGTAAACTCTGTTTGATCAATCTTAGCAATATGAAAGCCTTGACATCTTGAATGTAGTGCAGGAATAATTCTGTTAGGATAGTTACAAGTTAAAATAAATCTACTTGTAGTATGATACTCCTCCATCACACCACGTAGTGCCGCTTGTGCGTTTGGCGACAAGTAATCTGCCTCATCAAGTAGTACAACTTTAAAGTCACCAAATGGAATCATTTGCACAAAGTTAATAATAGTATTTCTAATATCATCTACTGAGTTTGTACGACTTGCGTTAATTTCAAGTATGTCTAACTCATTTACTTCAAGTTCATTAAATAATAATTTTGCAAGTGTAGTCTTACCAATACCTGCATTACCACTAAACAGCAAATGCGGAATTGTTTTGTCTTTTATCCAAGTTTTTACTTGGTTGCGTTGTGCATCATCACGAAACACATAACCGTCTACTGTTTTAGGACGATACTTTTCTACCCATAATTCTTTCAAGTTCTTCTCCGTATTGTTTCTATTAGTTTAGCATTGTTTATACAATTTGTCAACGTTGTATTCCTAATTCTTTGTAAGCAATTTGTATTGCTTTAGATTGATAGTATGCATCAGCAAGTGCATTGTGCAAATCATTCTGTATCATCTTACGTGGATCCTTCTCACAACAGCCAAAAAGTGTTCTAGAATCTCTTATTTGCCAGAAGTTCCACGGAATAGGCATTGCGCCTTGGCGGAACATGTTTTCCATTATGGTATAGTCAAAACCGTATCCTTGACCCCAAAACGTATCAACACCAACGGCAAACTTGCTTAACTTGCGTAAAGACTCATCTACAGTAATTGCTCCTGTTTGGTCGAACGCTTCTTCCATAATCTTTGGATTTTGTTTGCCCCACCATTCTATTGTATCGTCACTTACTGTACGTCCTAGACGATCTTGATCGTCTATACATACTTTAAAATATAGTTCTGAATGAGGTTCGCTGTTATCAAGCGGATTAAATTTAACACACCCAATACTAAGTACTGTTGCTTCTGGGCAAGTGTCTATAGTTTCTAAGTCAATTGTAGCATGTATCAAAAGAAAACTCCTATTAGTTAATACATATTATAGCGTATAAACTAATAGAAGTCAAGTCTTATTTTGATCTAAATCTTTCGTAGGCTAACCAAAGTTGCCAAACAATTGCTATAAACGTGGCAGTTACAATGCCGCCGCCCATTAGTGTAACAATAACTAAAACTTGTAAAACTTTAGCGAATATTGCTACTACTAGGAAATCATACCATTCAAAATCTTTAAAGATCTCCATCTTTTCGATTCTCAGAATAGAAAGCATCAAACTCGCCACCAGGGTAACGTTTTTGCAACTTGTTTACATTTTCAGCAATTACATCATTTGGGTCAATACCTAATGCAGTACAACTGTTCATCCAGTACCACATAATATCACCTAGTTCACGCTTGGCATGAAACTGTGTATCTTCGTCCATAGGCTTACCTTGAAATACACACTTCTTTACAATTTCCATAAACTCGCCGCCTTCTGCACTAATGCCAATTGCACCAGTCATTAGTAACGCCATGTTTACTTTGGCTTTGCTTTCGGTAGTTTCGATCTCAACTATGCGATTATACATCTGCATACTTGATAGTGATTCGTTACTTGTAACTTCTCTAACGAATTCTTGATATTTTTTAAGATCGATTTCTTTCATTGTGCTAATGCTCCTGATGAATTTACAAATGCACTTGGATCTACAGTGGCATGTTCTGTATCATTATATTCTGCACCAATTCTTAAACCAGTGTTAGGTTGCTCGTCGCTCCAAGCTAAAATACTTTCAGCTTCGACCATACGTACATCAAGTGTTTCGTCATTATTTTCAAGTTTAACTCCTCGAGTCCAACGACCGTGTTCGACTAGAATCCAATCACCTATTTCGTAAGGATCTTTGTTGCGAGGACCTTTGTCGTATACCTTACCCCACCTAGGATAAATGCCACGAGTTGTTCCATCGTCACTTCTAATAATTAGTCCACCAGCTGTCTTTTGCTCACCAAAATCCATATCTGTTACTAATACACGATCTCCGATTGCTGTAATACTACCTTCTATTTTTGTTAAGTTCATGTTAACCTCTTTGAACAAAATTTCCGTTTTCGTCTTCGATCCAATCATCTGTCAAATCTTTTTCATCTTGACTGATTGGAGCTTCTTCTTTTACACCTGGATTTGATGCATAATAATCTGCAAGAATGTCTTCTTTCTTACGAATAATTTTTCCACCTTCACCAAGTTCGTCACCACGTGCATTTACACGGGCATTACCTACTGCTGTAGTAAGTTCGTTTTTTTGACGTAGTAAGTCCATGTCAACAGTTTTTCCATTGGCACTTTTGTATACTTTACGTCCTGTTTGTTTCATTGGCATAATTGTATCTCCTAGTTATATTAGTACTTATCTTAAGAACTCTCGCCAATCCAGGCCAAACTGGATTGAATTAATCTTGTGTACACCTATTAAGTATAGCACATATGATGCTACAGAGCTACCTCTGCCTACACCCCACACAATGTTGTTTTCTCGCATAAAGTCTACAAGATATATCATGTAGCGTAATAGATTGTGCATATCACGTTCGCCATATGCTTCCATTTCTTCCCATATACGATCTTGTACGTGTTGTGGGCAGGGTGTTTTTGCTTTGCCTAGTACATATTCATATACATTAATGTCTTTGTATTCATTAGGCATAAACCATTCACTTTGACATACACCGTCAAAAGTCTTTTGATCTACATCTAATGGAATATACTTTTGTAGTTTATCAAAGCCTTGTTCTTCCATTGCTTTGTTAAACTGATCTACATCATCTGACTGCTCACATAATACCACATGACATTTGTCAGCATGACCTGTATAGATCATATCAACTAAGTCTTTATTTGTAAATCGCGGGATACCGAGAGAGTCTGTTTTCATAAGCATACATGTATTTTAACTGATATTGATCAGATTGTCAAGAGAATTATTGTCATTATCTTGATTTTGTTTTTGTAAACTTCTAGCTCTACGTTCTTGCATTTCGTACTTGTACATTTCTAATATTGCTTGCACTTGCTGTTGTAGTTGTGGATTAGCACCTGCTTGAAAATATTTACGTTGTAGTTCTACAATTTTATTTTCAACTTCAATGTCTTTTAGTTCGCTAAAGCTATCAACTAACGGATTGAACATTAGGTAAACACACCATGGTATTTGGCAAATACTGTTGTACCGCCATTAATTGTCCAAAAATCTACAATAATAGGATTAGTTTGACTGTTAACAGTAAACGTTCCAGGCCATCCTGAATCATTTTTAAATGCACCACCGCCAGCACTTGCCCAAGTAATTGTTCTAGTTGATGCACCGTCACTTGTAATTTGTAAACGCAATCTACCCATTTTAGAACTTGCAGGCCAATCAGCAAGAGTAAGAGTAACATCAGCACCTACTTGTATAGTTTGGTAATGTCCAAACTCCCAACTAACGTTTTGACTTGCAGCAACATTGCCATTAGCATAAACTGTTTCTGTGTTTTTTAGTAGTTCAGCTTCTTGTATCTTACTACCATTAAAGTCATTATCAGCATTTAATTTAGCTGTATCTGATTGTAGTGTTGTAATCTCCAATTTCGCTGCTTCAAGTGCAACTTTAGTTACATTAAAATTAGTTCTAAATCCTTGACTATCGTTGTCTTGTCCTGCAACTGGAAATGATTCGTTAAATCCTGTTGTTGTAATTGTACTGGCCATATGTTATTTCTCCTGCATTATATTTATCACATTCATACATTGAATTTATAATTTGCGAATACTATATATTGTGAGTCTGAATTACCTTCAGTACTGTCTATCACATATCTATCTATATCTAAATCAAATTGTTTAAAGTCAATGTTGTATTGTTCTATGTTGTTTTTAATTATTTTAGCTTTACCTTCCTTACAAAAGCATAGCGGAATTGCGTTTACAAAGCCAAGTTCACCACTTTCAGTTTCTTGTCCAGAACGCATCCATAATGGTAAAAAGTTCTTTTCAGTTGCTCCGACTGATCTTATAGCATCTCGCATATGTGTCATATTTGATATGTATCTTAATCTGTCAGATTCACCGTCAATTTTAATTGCATTACTATCTGTTGTAATTGTGTTTTCAGGATCTGGTCTGTATTTGGTACTTTGTATAACGCCTGGAATAAATGCTATACTATCTGATAATCCATCTCTACCAATAACACCAAATTCGTTATGTATATCTATATTGATATCATTGTCTCGTTGTTCTACATTCAGTTGATCTATAAATTTAATTACAACTGTAGGATCTTCTCTACGCTGTATACTAAGTTCACTCATTTCACTGTCATATGTGTCAAGTCCTGTAACTGTATACTTTGAACTGTTAACAAGTATTTTTTCTTTGTTTTTGATTCTTGCTGTAGACTTTACTTTTTTGTTAATTTTTGTTGACTGCTTTGGATCAATAACTTCTAAGTATACTACTTCATATGCTATTTCTTGTGTACCAGGTTTCTTTGCAACTGCTGTTTTAATTTCACCTATTTGATAGTTACGTCTAATATGGTTTTTAGCCGCGGCTGCTATAAAATGATCAATAGTTTTTGATTCTATGCCAGCATACGAAAGTATTTTAATTTTAGTTTGTATTCCAAAGCTAGGATCGTTTGGTCTGTAAAGATATTCTGGCAAAAATATTTCAGTATTATTTACAAAATTTGAAAATGCATTACGTTGTGATTGCTTTAACATAGGCTCCAAATATACATTACTGTATAGTCTACTATCAGGATCACTAAGAGTTACTGTAAACTCTCGAGTAATATTACTATATCCATATTGGTCTTGTACATTTGCTGTAAATTTAAATGTTCTATCAAATTTAGTTTCGTTATTATCTAATTTTAAATTTTGGCTATCAAATATTGTAAGTCCAGGAGTATTACCAGATCCATAACTTCTTACTTTACCTATAATTTCGCCATCTAATGAAAGACGTAGTCCGGGTGGTAAACTGCCCTGTGACACAGTATAAATTAAGTTTGCATTTGGAACTGAAGTAGTTGCACTAATTTTTAAAGTACTTATATAGTTAGAACTAAATGATCCTAAGTTACTAGCAGTGTCCCATGTAATTGTACTGTTTACTTCGCCTAATAAATTAACTACAAAAGTCTTTGTGCTAATTGCATCTTCTGTATCAACAATACTAATTGTTCCAAAGTTTATACTTACAGTTTTATTAAATGTAGTTAGTGTAGGTCGATTAAGTGTTAGCACATCATACAAAGCATTATTCGTATTAATGCCTGTAACTTTGTATACGTTACCGTCTACTGTAAATTCTTTATTTAGAACATATTGAGAGTATGTATCAAACTTACTTGTTTTTATTTGTGATACACCTACGTTAGCAGATTCATACATATACTCAATAAGTTGTACAGTATCAATGTCATAGCCAACTCGTTTTGCAGCTACAGTGAATTTATATTCTTTTGTTACATTAGGTTGATAAGGTACTCTACCAGCTATTTCGCCTGTTGTTGTATCTAATACTAGTCCAGGCGGAAGTGTACTTGCACTATTATCATCGTTAAGTGATGTTAGATAGTAACTTGTTACTCCAAGTATAGTGTTTGGGTCAATGATATCTAGCACAAGTGTAACATAATTGTTTGCTCTACGATATCCTAAGTTTCTTGGTGTAAGCCAAATAGGAACTCGTATGTGAGTGTTGTCAGCAGTAAATATATTAGTACCAATTTGCATTAGTGTTGTATCTGATCTAAAGAAGTCATCTCCAACTACAAGCAATCTAAATGTTCTTGATGATATTGTATCGCTGTCACTTACACTTACTGTAAATTCATAATATCTATTAAGTTTTTTTGGAGATTTAGTTGGCGTACTTAGATCATAAATTGTAGTATCATAAAAGAAACTATCGAAACCATTAGCACTAGGAACACTCCAGTCATAACCGCTTTTAGATTCAAAGTCATAACCTACTTCGTCAAAAGATCCTGTACCTGCCGCTTTTTCAATTGCTAATATTGGATCAACTACTCCTACAAGTCTTCCGTCGGATGTAAGTTTTATGCCCGGTGGTAATACTCCGCCTTGCGATCCAATATAGTATTCTAATACTTGTCCGGCTGCTGTGTCAGTGTCTATAACTTCTAATTGAAAGTCTATTGGACTATTATCTAATATGTAATATGTACTATTGTTACCTGCCGCCAATAAATCAGCTGGCGTTTGCCATTCTGGAGCATCTGCTCCTAGCACAGTAATTTTAAAAGTTCTATCTGATATTTCATTGTTGTAAGTTGCACGTAAAACAAACGTGCTTTCTAATTCACGTGAAACTTCTCTTGGTGTGCCTACAATGTCTGTACCGCTTAGTCTAGTGCCTGCAGGTAAACTGCCACTTATTAATGTTACTGCTGCGCCTGCTTGTGATAACGGCAAAGGTAACGGTGTCATAGTCACTTGTTCTTGTAGGGTAATTAAACTATCACCGTTGTTCTTTGTCCAAAAGTTTGCCATAGTGGCTCCTTACGCTATTGTGCCATAATCTGAGTTTAATGCACTCGGACTAGTAAAAGTTCCGTAACTAAATGTAGTTGCAAAAAATAAAAGTTCTAGTGCAGTTTCTGCATTTACAGGTAATGTGCCATAATCAACACCGAGTATTTGTCTACCTAGTTCTCCAACGTCAACACCGTCAACTGTACCTGTAAGTGCGCCATTAAATGCTGTTGCATTTACTGTTATTGCATTTACCCAATTAGCATTGTTTATGTCATTGCTATTAGCATTTAAATCGTTACTTAATGTTGGATTAGTATCTGCACTAACAACACCTGCTCCAGCAGCTAGTGTCACTGTTGAACCTGTTACTGATGAAGTTAATCCTGCTCCGCCATTAATTGTAAATGCCTTATTAGCTGTGTTTAGCACTAGGTTGTCACCGTCAGTACTAATTGTTAAACTAGCATTATTTGTAATTGTAATTTGTGTCGCATCACCTGTAAGATTTATTCCATCTCCAGCAGCTAGTGATCTAAAATTTAAGTTGTTACTTTCTTTAGTATAAAATACACCTTGCCCTGATCCTAAATTACTTGCTGTGTTTTGCGGAATAACTCTTAGGTCAAGTTCGTCAAAGTTGTTGTTGACTTTTACGAACGCTTGTCTTAGGTCATCACCAGTTCCATCG
>Ga0233432_10004031_pt1 | contig 13129 bp, 11 predicted proteins | sample SI_122_August201_6_FD_179870 | JGI IMG/M metagenome (GOLD analysis project Ga0233432, IMG submission 179870) | Seawater microbial communities from Saanich Inlet, British Columbia, Canada - SI_122_August2016_10_MG | ecosystem: Environmental > Aquatic > Marine > Inlet | place: Canada: British...
CCTTTTTAGGGGTGCCATGATCGTGATCTTCGTGGTTGGCGTGATCGTGATGGTCCTCGTCATGATGACCCGATGACTCGCCACACCCCGACACCCACAAGGCCGAGATGGCCACAATAAAAAAAAACTGAAGACGTTTCATCATTGAAACTCCTATTCGTTAAGGTTGGCGGCAACATCTTCGCGGTAGGTCAGTGTCGCTGGAATGAGACCAGCTAAACATCCCAAAAGAAGAGTGCCGACCGGCAATTGCCAGAAAATTTCATGAGAAAAGAAGATGGAGAAGTGGAGTCCAATATTTTCACGCAATGCTTCGACAACAAAGAACATCATGACGGCGTAAAGGCCAAGGCCAACAACGACACCCGCCAAACACAAAACGACGGACTGACCCAACACCAGAAATAAAAGATGTCTCCTTCTAGCTCCTATTGCACGAAGTATGGCAAATTCTCGACGACGCTCATGCAGGGTGTTGGTGATAGCTGCCGTCGACCCAGTTGCACTCACGATCAGACTCAGCAGAGCAACCCCTTGAAGAATCACCAAAACCCAGCCCATCTTCTTGTACATCACCAGAACTTCCTTGGCAATGGGAAAGGCCAAAGTTGCGACCGTTCCCTGACGATTGATCGTCTGATCCAGCATCATTCCAAACATAGGGTTCTTCAGCGATAGTAGAACAGCACTGACCTCTTTGTGCGCATCCGGTATCTCCACACCCGCCTCCGGTTGGTAGGTCTCGCCTGAGCCCATCAGAACATGGCCCCCTAGGCGGTAGAAGCCATCGATGGGGATCCAAACAACTCGATCCGCTGGAGTGTTGGTCGGCTCCATGACACCCACAACTTTATAAGTGTTATCGTGACGAGCACCTTCATCAAAAACCAAACCGTGATAGGGGTGAATCAGATCCCCAACTCGTCGTCCCGTTTCCTGAGCCACCGTTGAGCCAAGAACGGCTCCGGGTTTCTCAGAGACCATTTGGTCCCCTCCTAGAAAAGGCCCACCATCCTTAAAATTCACCCCTCCGCCATAAAGGGAAAAGAAAGACTCGAGAGTCCCGACAATCCGATAGCCCTTATAATTGTCACCCGTCGCAAAGGGAACGGCATGCTCAACTCCTGGATGGTCCTTGATATTTTTGTAAATTTCCCATGGAAGGTTTCCCGGGGAGGCTTCTAAGTGGTAAATGCTACTGAGAACCAGTTGCAGCGCCGAGCCTCTCGCCCCCAAGACAGCATCGAAGCCGAGATTCTCCATAACCAGAATGGACTTGCTCTGGCGATGCAGACTGAAAATCCCAAGGCACAAGGTGAAGGAAAGGGCAACCGTTAAAATGGTGAGACCAAAACCAACTTTGTGGCAAGAGAGGGAGCGCCTGAGAACGAACAACAAAGCCTTCATGTTGCCGCCTCTCTCCCAACCTGATTGATCTGATCGAGCTCGAGCACCCGATCAAAACCCTCTCTCAGTCTGGGATCATGGGACACCATCAATAGGGAGGCTCCTTCCCGACGGCAGGTCTCGCAGATCAATGACACCGCATTTTTGCCATTTTCAGCATCCAAGCTAGCTGTGGGTTCATCTGCCAAAATAAGTGAGGGCTGGTTGACCAAGGCCCTTGCTAAGGCCACTCTTTGAGCCTGTCCAGTCGAAAGACGGTTCGGGTAGTCGTGAAGCCTATCGCCAAGTCCCAGACCTTGAAGAAGAGCCTGAGCTCGGGAGTGCCCCTCTGGTTTTCCTGCTAACCCACAGGGCAGAGCGACATTCTCCAAGGAGGTCAAGGCCGGGAGAAGTTGGAGGGTCTGAAAGAGCAAGCCAATGTGCAGGCCACGGAATCGATCTCGCTTCCCTTCACTCATGGCTTGAATATCTGTGCCAAGTAAATGCACCTTACCGGAATCGGCTTTCAGAACTCCTGACAAAAGGTGTATCAATGTCGACTTCCCTGTACCACTTCCCCCAGCGAGATAAACCAACTCTCCTTGTTGCATCGAAAAATCGGGCAAGTCCATCACTCGACGCAATCCCCCTGTGGCCAAGGGAAAGCTTTTTGTGAGGGCTCGGACCTTCAGCAAAGTCGTGTTTGAATTTGAGGTTTTCATTTCATGCTTGAGTCTATATGTTTTTTCTGACTGTCAGCCATACCCTTCAAAGGATTTCGGGGAAAGACAGGCCAAAAGTTTGAGTATAGGTGTGGCCAAGATCTCCTTACGTATAATTTCCCTTCAGCTTTTTTACATTTCTCTCACTATTGTCTTGGTACAAGCTTTTTCGACTTCAATCAAGACCCGCCTGTTATGGGCCGGTGTATTTCTTCTCCTCATATGTTTGCCGTGCCAAGCCAAACCCCAACCCCACATCGCCCCTTCTGTGCCCCTCAAAAATGGGTATAAACGAGTCGACTTCAAAACCCTTTCCGGATACACTTTTACTCCAAAACCTCTCAAAGACCTGCCTCCCGAAGAAAATCAACATTATTGGGATAATCAGATTCCCAACGAGATCATGAGGTTGAAAGGAGATAAAGTTCAGATAGAAGGCTACCTTTTTGCCTTGGAATTAGACGGCTTCAAGGTCAAAGTGGGCTTTCTGTTGCCATACCAACTTGGCTGTCATTTCCACCGCCCCCCCAGAGTACATGAGATCCTTCATATCACTGTTGCTGAAGGATCTCGTGAAGAACTCTCTTTTAAGCCCGTTGTTCTATGGGGAACTATTGAGATGGGCGACAAGGTCATGGAAGAAACCAAAGGCGGAAGCCTTTACCACCTGCATGTAGAAAGTATGAAGAATGTCGAAGATGCTTTGTAGCGGTCCATGCTTATTGGGATCCTCTATTCCTTTTGGTCCTCTCCCTTTTAAGCATTAAAAGATCAAATTTTCTGCCGTAAACTTCTGAACTCAGCCAAGTGTCAGTCGTCGAGGCTTTGAGGAGTTCTCGTTCTTAAAATATGTTTTATTAGAACCTACCCTTGAAACATGGGGGGTGGGTGCGATCCTGACAGATATCTAAACAAGACTTTATTTTATGCATTTACATTGCCTTACCCATAGTGGTCCTTTTCACGCCGACGATGTTCTGGCTGCTGTTCTTCTTAAATTGGGAGGCAAGCTGGAGTCTTATGACAAAGTTGAGCGAACTCGAGACGCTTCCCGGTTTGAAAAGGCTGACATCGTATTTGACGTAGGTGGTGAATACGAACCTTCAAAAGGGCTTTTCGATCATCACCAGAGGGGTCGAAGCGGGGAAACTTGGAATGACGGCACACCTTTGAGCTCAGCAGGATTGGTTTGGAAGGCCTATGGAGCAGAACTTGTCCCTGACCCGATTGAACACAAGAGCCTTCAGGGGAGTTGGATTCTTCCGATTGATGCAGACGACAACGGATGGTTGCCTGAGTTGCCACCGAACGCACGCCATGTGTCGTCGATTGTCTCTGATTTAAATCCAAGGTGGGATGATGAGAACGCTGATTTTGATGCTTCTTATGCCGAAGCCTGTGAAATAGTTGAGCGTTTGTTTTTGTCTTCATGGAACCGCGCCAAAGGAAAAAAGGTTGCTCGTGAGATGGTTCGTAAGGCCATTTTAGAGAATCACGGTTCTAATCTTTTGATCCTAGATAGTTATTGCCCTTGGAAATCCCACATCCACGAGTTGGAAGAAGAACTTAAGGTAGAGGTGCCTTTTGCTTGGGTGTTGTTTCCAGGTGATGATAACTGGAAAATCTTTCAGGTGCCAGTTGTGAAAGGTAGTCGTGATGGAAGGGCAAGTTTCCCTGAACCATGGGGAGGACTACGACAAGAAGAGTTATGCGAGGTTAGTGGTATTGATGAAGCTATCTTCGTTCATCCAGGACTTTTTTGTGGGGGAGCCGTTAGTCAAAAAGCTGCCGAATCAATGGCCAAAGCTGCCCTTGAGGTTGAAGCCGAATAAGCTTTTCATAAGGAAAATAAAGAGTTAAAAAATACAAGGTGAGTACTTGATGCAGAAAAAATTTGAAGAGGCTTTGGCCGACATCAATCTGGCTCAGAGCAAAGAGGAAGTGAAAGCCATTGAGGCCGAAATACGCCTTTTGTTGGACTCCAATCCGTCTAACTTGGTTCGTTGGGTTGATGAGATCGAGAGGCTGACCCCAGTGGCAACAGAAACGATCGTGGATATGGCTGGTCATTACCTCAACGTTTTGAGTCACAATGAAGCTCTAGAAAAACTTCTGGAGTTTTATTGTTCAGCTCCAAATGGGTGGGTGAGAACTAAGGCGAAGTCTTATTTGGCGCCTGAAGCTGTTAGTGTGAAGGGTTACCGCCATGGAGACCGAGTCTTTCGAAATCTTCTTCGCCCGGGTTTTTCTGTTAACCTCTATGACCTGAAGCACCAAGACAATTTATCTTTGGTGGTTGGCTTAGAAGAAGATTGGAAAGAGGTCTACGCCGGCTCATTTTGTTATCATGACATGGAAGGTCAGTTTCTCTATTTGCGATTGGCAAAGCCTGATGGAAAACAGGACCAAGGAGTAGAGGGTTGGTTGGGGATAGGAAGGCTTTTTGAGCCTGGTCGTTCTGCCGAAACTCGAGGATTAGAGGCCTTGGCGGCTAATGAATCCGGCCTTATTGATGGAGCTCAAGAATTAGCTGAGGCGTGGGCAAATTCATCTGAGGATGGTTGCTGGCGTTTCCATGCAGAAGGAAGTCTGTTGTTTTCGTTGGTTCCAGACATATATGTACAGAACCCATCACAGTCAATTCTAGATAAACTTCCTCCTTTAGAGTAAGAGCCTTCTCCAACAGAATATCTATTCTGTTGATAATGAGAATTGATACTTCCCGGTTAAGATGACTCCTTAAGAAAGAAAACTTTGGTGGAGCTGCCGGTGGAAGCTGAGAGGCTCCAAAGGAGAAGATTTATTTTGATGAGGTTATTTTCTTGAGGATCGTGCCGTTATCTCCTTCAAGCCAAGTGGTGAGTCTTGGTACGGCGTGTAGGGAGAGAGCTTCATAGGCCTCTGGTGTGAGGTGAAGTTGGTCCTCGACAAAGTAAAACGCAATGGGCTCGTCTCCCTTCAGAAAAACATCGTTGGTTAAGACGCGGAGGTCACCACGGAAAAGGTGTCGAGATATTTCTCCGTTGATGTCATCAATGGCTTCAAATTTATCTGCTTTTTGAGGTGCTTTGATAATGTCAAAGTAAGCGATGGGGCAGCTGTTGGGGTGGTGGTGAACTTCATGAATACATTGGGCTAGATGATGTTTAGTTGCATCTGCAGAATAACCTTCATTGAGATCATTACTACCACAGTATAGAATGACCGCGTCTGGTTTCTCTTCGTGGAGGAGGTCTCCAATCCAATCCATCCATTCTTTGGCTAATGAGCCTCCTCGTCCTCGATTGACGACTTGAATAGAGCTGGGGAGGCCCTTGGGTGTGCCCCAGTGCTGAATGATAGAGCTGCCAGCGAGAACAATTTTTAAGGGGTCCATGAGTCGAGTCCTTGTGGGAACATGATCGACCTTGTCTGATTTTTGCAAAAAAGTCTTTGCGGGAGGACTGATAGAATAAATATTCTATGAGGTGAATGAGCTCTTTGATTGAGGTTGTGACGAATTGAATATTTGTAACTCCCCGTCAGATAGCTTTGCTAAATGAGGTCAGTCTCGGTCCGTTATTGGGGAATGAAGTTATGTCCTTTTGGGTAGACGTATGCCAAAGTATTCCTGGGTGTCAGGATGGCGAAGCATTCGGATGGGTTGGTAGTGAATGGCCCCGTGGACTAGAAGAATCACAATAAAAAGACCTTGGTGCATTGGAAATTCGATGAGGTTTACGCCAAAGCCTTTGTCGAAAATAAGAAAGACAGAGCTTAGAATCATGAATAGAAAGGAGAAGATGACTCCAAGGCCATGAACCCCAAGGGTGAAATCTAGAGACCAGCGTCGGTTTCGATAGAGATTGTGAGACGCAACAAATAAAAGGATAGAGAAAGCTCCCAGACCTAGATGGGTGAAATAGGCCAAAGCTAAATAAATGAAAGCCAATCCGAGATCTAAGATGGCGATACGTTGATGTCGAAGTAGAACTTTTGAGGACAAGGTGAGAGCTGATTAGAAAGGAAAAAATGAAAGGGAATTGTAGGTGTGACTAGAAAGCATGTAGATCTGAGAAATTGAATAGTTTCTCAGATTTTGTTCTGATTTGATGGAGAACTTTTTGTCGTGTCCCAGGGAATTGCTCCGGGCTTAGTAATGGAAGGAGTTGATCCCAGATGGAGAGTAGGTCTTGGGCCTGTTCCTTTGGTGGAGATAGAGTTCGCGACTTGTCCAGTGGTTGGAGGGTATCAAGGAGTAGAGGGATGGGCCATAGATCTCGCGGAGAAGACGTAGAGCCAACCAAAATTTGGAATTGGCCTCCTTCTAATAGCACCTTAAGGATGAGGTGTTGGTGATGATACTCGCTGAGAGAGCCATTGGAGATGGAGGCACTTCGAATGAAATTGAAATCATGGTTAGCAAAGAGTTCATCGAGGTTTTCATCAATGAGGGTTTGCAGTTCTTCGCTCATGGGGATGGCTTAGGCTGAGTTCCGACTGGCGTTGATGTTAGCAGCGAGGGTTTTTAAAATGAGTTTTTCGAGAGCCTCTCGTGTTTCGGGGGCAATGCTTTTTTCAGAGCGGAGGCGTTCTAGGGCGTACTGCTGAATGATGAGGAGAGGAAAGACCATGCTCTCTCGTAAATCGATGGAGGCTCGAATGGCAGGGGTTGAGTCCATGAGCTTCTTTTGGCCAGAAATCATTTTGAGGTGAGAGCGGCAGCGATCGACCTCATTTTGAATGAGTTGCCAGAACGGGGCAAACGTTGGATCTTTTGATAAGTGAGTTGTGAGCTCCATTCGAGACTTAGCCAGTGATTGCATGGAGTTTTCAACGAGGGTTCGGAAGAAGAGGCTGTTTTTGAACAGCCAGCTAACATCTTCTTGGCGGCCATCTCCGAGGAGGGATTCAATGGCAGATCCAAGGCCATAATACCCGGGGATGTTCTGTTTCATTTGAGCCCAGCTGGTGACAAAGGGGATGGCACGCAAGTCTTCAAATTTCATGGGCCCTTCAGCCTTTCGTTTGGTTGGGCGGCTAGCGATATTGAGTTTACCAATGTAGAGGAGGGGAGTGACCTCTTGGAGGTAGGGAACGAAGAGTGGATGCTCTTTAAAAGCTCTGTAGGCGGTGAGGGCCAGAGAACTGAGTTCCTCCATTAATTGACTTTCTTTTTTCTTGAAGTTTTGATCCTCTTCTGGGGTACGTGAGTTGAAGAGTCGTTCGTGAAGGCTCGCAGTGAAAAGTTCTTCAAAGTTATAGCGAGCTGAGGGAAGAGATCCAAATTGGGTGGAGATGGTTTGACCTTGGATGGTCAACTGAATTTGATCTTGATGAATATTTGCGCCTTGGGCTCGGTAGTATTTATGGGTGTTTCCGCCTCCGCGGGCTGGAGGGCCACCTCGACCATCGAAGAAATGTACTTTGATGCCATGTCGTTCGGAAATAGCTGAGAGGCGAACCTTCGCTTGGTGGATTGACCAGTTGGCAGAAACAGTGCCGCCATCCTTTGTTCCATCAGAGAACCCAAGCATGATGGTTTGTTCTTGGCCTCGTTGTTTAAGGTGAGACATGTAGAGGGTGGAGCTGTAGAGCTGGTCCATGATGGACTCTGCATTCGTGAGATCTTCGATGGTTTCAAAGAGAGGGACAATGTCCATCGGAGTTTCAGGGCCTAAACCAGCCCACCGACAAAAAGTGAGGGCTGTAAGAACATCAGCAGAACGTTGAGTGTTAGAGATGATGTAGCGAGATAAGCCACGTTGACCATTGAATTGATGGATGCTGGGGATGATGGAGGCCGTTTTCAGAACTTCATTACTGAGTTCATCACCTTTCTTGATCCATTCAAGCTCAGGCTTAGCTTCACTTTCAAGAATGGAAATGAGAGTGTTGTGTTTTTGGTTATCGTTGAGATTCTCCCACTTGTTAAGATCTTGCTGGAGTTCTGGAGAGAGAGCCTTTTTGAGGGAGGGCTCGCCAAGGCAGGCCTCTATGAGAGCATCACGGTGGACTCGACTGTCTTGTCTTAGGTCAAGGGCCGCAAAGTGAAATCCAAAGCTCGAGACTTTGAAAATGAGTCGATCCAGGTGCTCTAAGAAGAGGCTCTGGTGATGCTCGATGAGGTTTTTTCGAACGAGGAGCAGGTCGTCTTGGAATTGATCGGGGTTGGCGTAGCCCTCGGGGTGGACTTCGTCTTGTAGAGAGGCTTCAAATGACTTGAAGAGTCGTTCTTGGATATCACCAAGTTGATCCAGCACACCTTCAAATGTGAGGCGGCGTTTGAGTTGTCGAACATCTTTGTGATAACATTCAAGCACGCTTTTCTTGAGGAGTCGTGCAACTTCCAAAGTGGTTTCATGGGTCACATAAGGGTTTCCATCTCGGTCACCACCAGGCCAAAAACCTATTTCCAGAAGAGGGTTGGTTCCAAGGATGTCGAAAGGGTCGGCTAAGCCTTCGGCCAGAGCAAATTTCATTTCAGCTACGAGTGGGTAGAAAATGTTAATGAGGTTCCAGTTGAGGGCTTTGGCTTCTTCGAAGGGAGTGGGTTTCTCTTTTTGAGAAAAAGGTGTTTTGCCAAGTTGAAGGAGGAGTTGTTGGATCTCGCTGAGGTTGTTGTCTTTGATGGCGTCGCTGAGGTTGGAGATGATCCCCAAAACTGAGCCTGGGTAGAACTGAGTCGGGTGAGCGGTTAGAACCAAGCGAACTCGATAGTCTTTGAGAATAGCTCGAAGCTCATCTTGTTTTCGTTCACTTTTAACTGTTTTGACCATGTGGGGGATGGTTCCAACGCCTTTCATATCATTGACTTCTTTAAATGAAGCTTCTTCCAAGGCATCAAAAAGAACAACTTGGCGCTCAACATAGCGAAGAAACTGGAAGAGGCGCTCCACATCGACTTCCTGATCACCATCTGGGTCTCGTTTTTGAAAAAAGTATTCAACGATGGCTACGGGGTCATGACCTTTTTCTAGTCCCTCTTCGGCGAGGCGATGAAAAAGGGGCAACTCAGTACCGACCTCAGACAGCTCTTCAAAAGGAAGAGTTAAAAAAAGAGAATTGTAGAGCTGGTAGCGCATGGCGACCTTCTCATTAAAGATCGCTAGGGCATCTCTGACTGGGTAATTTGTGTCTGGCATAGGTCCAATTGGCTGGGGATCGCTTTTTAAAGATAAAGCCCATTGGGACAGAAGGATTTATCGTAATTTGTGAGAGATATTAGGTCTGAGAATGAGGTATCCAAAGTCAGGTCTTTCCTAGACTCCCCAACCATCGATCATCCAATAAAAAAAGCGTGAGCGACTCAGAAAATCCCTGTCAAAAAGGACCCAGGTTTCAGACCCGGGCCATTAGAAATCAAGCTCCTCGATCTCAGTTTCGAGAGCACAGTTCTCCCATTTACATGTCATCGAGCTTTGTCTTTGATGATACGGAGCATGGGAAACGCCTTTTTGAGGGAAGTGAAGAGGGAAATGTCTACTCTCGCTACAGCAATCCAAGTGTTAGCGAATTCGAGAACAAGATGGCCGATTTGGAAGGAGGTGAGGGGGCGATTGCCACAGCCTCAGGAATGTCAGCTATTTTCTCGACATTGGCGACGTTACTTTCTCAAGGAGATCACATTGTGTCTTCTCGTTCCATTTTTGGGTCGACTCATCAGATTTTGACCCAAATTCTTCCCCGTTGGGGAGTGAGCTCGACCTACGTTGATTTTGATAAAACCGAAGAGTGGGAGAAAGCGATTCTGCCAGGTAAGACGAAAGTGCTTTTTCTTGAAACTCCATCAAACCCTGCCTTAGACCTGATTGATCTCAAATGGGCTTCGAGTCTGGCAAAAGCTCATGATTTAATCTTGGTGGTCGATAACGTTTTTTGCACGCCTTATTTGCAGCAGCCGATATTTTACGGAGCTGACGTGGTGGTGCACTCGGCGACTAAATACATCGATGGCCAGGGAAGAGCTTTGGGTGGAGTGATTATTTCCAATAACGAGTTGCTTGAACAGTTCACCTTCACTTTGCGCCATTCTGGACCAAGTCTTTCACCGATGAACGCTTGGATATTCTCAAAGGGACTAGAAACGTTGGGTGTGAGGATGGACCGCCACATGGCTTCAGCCGAAAAAGTTGGCCGTTTTCTTGAGTCAGAGTCTAAAGTGGAATGGGTAAAATACCCTTGGTTTGAGAGCCACCCCCAATTTGAACTCGCGAAGCGTCAGCAGTGTGGTGGCGGAGGCATTGTAACTTTCGGGATCAAGGGCGGTTACGAGGCCGGAGTGAAATTTATGGACGCACTTGAAATGGCATCTTTAACCCCAAACCTAGGTGACAGCCGAACGATCTTAACCCATCCAGCTTCGACAACCCATTCAAAACTTTCAGACGATGAGCGCTTAGCGGTGGGAATTAGCAGTGGAACCATTCGTATATCCGTTGGTTTGGAACATTTTGAGGATATTATCGACGACCTTAAGCTGGGTTTTTCCGCAGTCTGAAAACTCGTTACGGGTTTTTTATTGCATGAAGAATTATTTAGAGAATAGAGTTGTTGAGTTCGAACAAGATGTGTGCTCAATGCTTAGACTGAGTTCGTTCTGTCATAGCGATGACATTATTTTGCGGGTAAGACCTACTTCTATTCAAAAATTTTGTATCTCCTATTAATCATTTTATAAAAAAGCTTCTGGATATATCGTGACGAAACCTGTTAGAACCCGAATTGCCCCTTCTCCTACAGGTGCTCCGCACATAGGCACTGCCTACATTGCTCTGCACAACCTGGCCTTCGCCAAACACCATGGAGGTGAGTTCATCCTTCGGATTGAAGACACCGACCAAGGCCGTTCGACCCAAGCTTCTGAAGATCAGATTTTGGATTCACTGAAATGGTTAGGCTTAAATTGGTCTGAGGGGCCTGATTGTGGTGGGGAACATGGCCCATATCGTCAGTCAGAGCGCTTGGAGATTTATCGTCGGCATGTAGAAGAACTGGTTGAAAAGGGTAAGGCTTATCCTTGTTTTTGTCATAAAGAACGGCTTGATGAACTTCGTCAGAAACAAATGGAGGCGAAGGCCTCTGTGTTGGGGTATGACGGACACTGTCGAAAGATCGACCCTGTAGAATCAAAAAAAAGAGTCGAGTCCGGTGAGGCCCATGTGATACGTTTGGCTGTGCCAGAAGATGGCGAGACCAAGGTTTTTGATGCGGTTCGTGGCGAAGATATTGTTTTTCAGAATTCAGGCATCGATGATCAAGTTTTGCTAAAAGGAGACGGTTTTCCAACCTATCATTTGGCCAACGTTGTTGATGATCACCTGATGGAGATCAGCCATGTCCTTCGTGGTGAAGAGTGGATATCTTCAGCTCCTAAGCATCTCATGCTATACGAAGCCTTTGGTTGGGAGGCACCAGTCTTTATGCATCTGCCACTGCTGAGAAACGCCGATAAATCTAAGATATCAAAAAGAAAAAACCCAACGTCTCTAACTTGGTTTATGGCCAAGGGTTATTGCAGAGAGTCTTTGGTGAACTTCCTTGGGCTCATGGGGTACTCTATTGGCGGAGACCGTGAAGAGTTCACTTTTGAAGAACTGTGTGAGGTCTACGAAGCAAAGCGTATTTCGACAACAGCACCGATCTTTGATTTTGATAAACTAGACAGGTTTAATGCCAATTATATTCAAGCATTTGATCGAGAGGCTTTGTCTGGTTATCAGCAAGAAGCTGACGCAGCGTTGTTGGACTATGTCGAACCACTCAGAGAGCATCTTCAACAGCGTATCAAATCAGTCTTTGACCTTGGGCGCTGGGTAAAGTTTCTTTTTGATCGAGAGCCAACGTGGGATGTTGGCGCCTTTAAGATCAAAAAGTTGGAGCAACAGCCCGCTCAAGCTTTTCTAAAGGCTGTAACGAAAGCTTTTGGGAAAAAGCGCCCAACAACGATGGATGATTTTAAGCAGGTTGCCCATGATGTCGCTCAAGAAAAAGAGCTTCCCATTGGGGCCGCATTCATGTTGCTAAGGGTATCAGTTCTTTTAGAGCAAGAGAGTCTTCCTCTTTTTGAGGTGCTTGAATTTTTAGGTTCTGATTTGGTGGCGGCTCGTCTTAAATTAGCTTCAAAATTTATTCAAGGTAATTGGCCGAAGTGAATCGTAAAAGTCTCGTTCTCATTCTCTCTTGTTTCCTGGCAATCATTGCCGGGCCTGCGTCTCTTTTCGCCGAGTCTTATAAGTCAGCCGGAGTGGCGATCTATGACATGGGAGAAGGGCGTTTTCTGTATAGAAAAAGATCTAAGTCTCAGAGAGCACCTGCTAGCACGATTAAAGTTTTAACGGCTCTGACAGCTTATCACTATGCCAAGGATAAGTTTAGTTCTTGGGTGAAAGTCTCTAAGCATTCTGCAGCAGCTGAGCCAACTAAAGCTTACCTGAAGCCAGGGGAGTCTTTTCGTTTACAGGACACGGTTGCGATGACATTGGTTGCTTCTTGTAACGATGCGGCGAGAGTGGTGGCTGAGGCCGTCAGTGGATCCGAAGGCTCTTTCGCTAGGGATATGCAGAAGCTGGCCGAGTTCTATGGCATGACAAATACGAGGGTGACGAATGCCTCTGGGCTCCCACTTCCAAAAGGGATGGTGACGACGCCTGAGGACAGTATTCTTTTGATTCAAAAATTGAGAGCCAATCCGGTTCTGAAAAAGATGATTGCCCAGCGTTCAGCGACGATGGTGTCTAGTCAGGGAAGGAGAATCACTAAATCCAATCACAATCGATTGATGAGGGAGGGCTTTGCTTACCCAGTATTAGGGAAAACAGGCTATACGCGTTTAGCTAGGCATTGTTTCTTGTCCTGGTGTGATTTCGGTGATAGAAAAGTGGCGATTTCAATTTTGGGCGCTCCAAATTCGAGCTCGCTCTGGGATGATTTGAGAAAAGCTTATCGGACTCATATGAAATCTAGGGCGCCTTATTTGCCTATTTTTATGAAAAATAAGGGAATCAGTGTTGCCAACCTTCATGGAAAACTTTCTTCCAAGG
>Ga0233432_10004032_pt1 | contig 13127 bp, 5 predicted proteins | sample SI_122_August201_6_FD_179870 | JGI IMG/M metagenome (GOLD analysis project Ga0233432, IMG submission 179870) | Seawater microbial communities from Saanich Inlet, British Columbia, Canada - SI_122_August2016_10_MG | ecosystem: Environmental > Aquatic > Marine > Inlet | place: Canada: British...
CATTAAAAGTAAAAGCGATATGGTTCCAAGACTCTGCCCCCAGATCAAAGCCTAAATTATCTGATCCCGCGGCAGCTCCGTTAGCTGTGATTCGGTAGTGAGAACCAGTCCCACTGTATCGCATCGAAAAGTAATTCCCACTTGGTGTATTTGTGTCACCGAAGATAACGTCTCCAACAACAGGGTTTTTTCTTGTTTTAACCCAGAACTCTACAGACCCTTTGAGCTGGGGGAAGTTTCGATCATCTAAATTTATTCCCTCAAAGCTTGCTCCTGTGCCCAAAAACATCGCGTTACCATCAATGATCCAATTCGATGATGCAGAAATATTGGCTGCTCCAGTGACGACGGCATCCAAGCCTCCTGTATAAGCTTCTGCCCCGCTATCCTCAAGCACATCTCGACCAAGCGTAGTCATGTTAGTGCCATCTTCAAAGTCATAATGAGCCACATCTCCTACCAGAAAACCAATTTCTACATTATCAGATGATTGAGAGAAAGGATTTCCATAAATATCACGAATATCAGAATCCAAATCAAACTGTAGGTTTCCCGATTTGAATCGGTTTCCACTTGGCCCAAAAAAGAGCTGAACTTGATTCAACGACAACACGCTAACTGATGCTAGCGCAAGATTTGATGAGGTGAGGTCTGCATAGCCAGCATTGTCAGAGATATGATAATTTTCAGTGTTACCAGCAAACATCACATCTTCACTGAAGTCCATCACTGGCTGGTAGGTGCTTAAATCATAGCTTGTTCTTGTAGAAGTAATTGATAGAGGGTAAATGATCGTCGGCCTAGTCACATTCCAGGCTGTTGTCGAGAGCATCGACGTGACGACGTTTCCGTTCACGGGCCAATTTGCATCATCCCAAACAATTGTGTTATCAGCAATAATACCCGTTACTGTATTGCTAGAATTTGGAGCAATGGCAGAAGGATTTTCAATAAATATTCCATCACGATTAGCATTGAGATAAACCGTCACAACATTATCCGACAACTCTATCACGTTGTCAGCATCAGACTCATTTTCTGGGTCCGACAAAGTCTCAGACCACTGAATTAGCCCTGACAATTGATTCCCATCTCCTATCGCACCACCATCACCAAGCCTTCCCATGGTACTATTTGACGAAGCTTGGAGTCCAGACATTCCAAGGTGAACGTTCTCAGAATAACCCAATCGTATCGCGTTAACTACATTACCACCTCCATCTACATCTGTCGCAACAGGTGGTGTTAACTGAGTAAAGTTGGTTGTCAGAAGCACCGGTTGTGCCTTATCAATACTCGGGCCGTCGAACCCCGTCACAAGACGATTACCATAATCATCTCTTAAATCATTACTTAATCCATCTAATGAGTGAAAGAGATACTTATTTCCTGTTCCCGTAATCTGATTGGAAAATGTCAGATTAAAAACATTATCACTGCTAACATTCGAAGAACTAGGAAAGGTCACCATCGTTACGTTTGCACTTGGGGCAGTGTTTCCTCCCGCTGTCGAATTAGAGTCCAAGGCAAAGTCACTCAAGTCTATCGACAAATCAATGATGTTCTCTGAGAAGACCACATCTACACTATCAATCGATCCATCATCATCTGTGTCCATGGTATAAACATTTGTGATCAGTGGAGCTGATGTTTCCCAAGCTTGAGTGATGGTCGCCTGGACATTAGCTGAAGAGATAGGGTTTCCCTGCACATCAGTAATCATTGACCCAACCCCAGAAAAGTAGGACGTTCCATCAGGAGGGTTCACCCCACCATTAAAATAACCAGAACCGTCACCATTAATATATAACGTGATGATATTTGCTGTTGATAGTTCAACTCGATGAGACCCACCTCGACTCGTCAAATCCCCATTTCCAGTCCATGAGGAAAACCCTGTGATCAGATTGGCGGTGTTGGTATCGCCAAGATTTGAGGCACTGATAATATTGTCGCCAACGGACAAACTCCCTCCTCCGACTAAAATAGTTTCGGACATTGTAAACGTCAGAGTATTGACTGGTTTGCCTTCAATATTCCCGCCAACCGTGACACCTCTCCCTATTTCAACGCCCACAATGACGGGAGGCGCCGAATCAATGATCTGTCCCAAGTTATCACTGGGCACGATTCTATTTCCCCAAAGATCTCTCAGGGTATCACCTAAATACTTGACGATTTTATTGTCTGAACCTGTGAGATTAGCAGACATTGTCACCTTGAAGTATTCATCATCAGCATCGGAAAATGCTCCAATGTTGGTGACAACTGTGCTGTAGACACCTCCACTTACATTGGATGCGTTGGTGCTCTCAAGCATGAACTCTCCAGGGCGTATTGAAAGGTCTAATATATTCGCACCTGAAAACGTAAACAATTCAACGGTATCTACGTCGCCATCAAAATTTTCATCCAGTACCGAAACCATCATTTGAGCAGAATCTGGTGGTTCCACATCCCAAGTTCGAACACTCACCCCAACAACAGAAGCAATACTCGACACTCTATTGTCATACTTATCAGCCACCATTGAGCCATAAGCTGTAAATATGGTCGTGTTATCAGGGCCGATGTTTCCCGATGCATTTCCTGAACTAAAATAACCTGATCCGTCCCCATTGATATAGATCGTCAAGACATTGGCGGCGCTATGTTCAACAATGTGTGACCCGGAAGGGGAAACCATACTTCCATTTCCGACAAAAGTCACTACGCCTTCAACATTACCCTCAATGGTAAGGTCTCCGAGATTACCAGCACTCTGTAGGCTCGAACCTAAAGCCAAGTTCCCACCTCCAACAAGAATGTTCTCAGAGTAAACAAACTCCAAGGAGTTGACGATATTACCAGAAATGTTCCCCGATGGCACCAATCCATGGTTTACATTTGCAGCGACCAATACAGGCTTTGCTAAGTCAAACCATTGCAAGCCTAAGTTTGATGACGCGACCAAACGATTTCCCCAAACATCACGCACTCCCGCGAGGTCCATCCCCAAAGCCTTCATCTCTGTGCCTTGGAGTTCAGGGAAATTAATCACAAAGAGGTTGTCGTTCGAAGTCACATTCCCATTTAGGGTCGTTGAATTGCCACTCCCCAAAACATTAGCTCCCCCAACAATTGTAGACAATGAAAAAGAGCTACTTCTGATAGAAAGATCAAAAACATTATCCGAAAGATAAACTAAAGCTTGATCCACTCCTCCATCCTCATCCACGTCATTAAAATCGACTCGATTAATGGCTGCAGGGCTAGTGTTATCCCAACTACGACTAACAGAACCCGTTACTGAAGACGCAATCACTGCTAGGCCTGACAGATCCGTCAACAATCCCACCTGTGTACTGACGGACAACCCTCCAGCTGGCGCGACGCCTCCATCTGTAAAATATCCCGATCCAGAGCCATTGATGTACACAGTGATACTATTGGACGACGTGTGCTCCACCCAATTCGACCCACTTATATTGGTAATATTGCCCGGGGCCGTCCAAGTAACTAGCCCCTCTACATTACCAGAATTGGTCATATCGCCTAAATTTGAGGCACTGGCAAGCCCTCCACCCAATGTGACATTTCCACCAGCCACTTGGATAATTTCAGAGTAATACAATTCTAGAGCATACACCCTTAAGCCAGTCATATTTCCAGAGCCCACTGGTTGTGCATCAAAATCAGCAGCTGTCATAATAAACTTAGCTTGGTCGTACTGAGTCCCAACATTTGTGCCGCTTGTGAGTCGATTGCCATATGTGTCTCGCAAAGTCACTCCGGAGTCAACGGCCAGAACTTTTGCTCCTGTACCCACAGATTCTCCCCCCAAAGTTAACCTGAAATAATTATCACTGCCCACTCCATAACTTGGGCCCAAATTTGAAGAGCCAACAAAATCCACCAATGTCACATTCGAGGCTCCAGCAACATTTGCTCCACCCACAGTCAGTGATAAAGCAAATTCAGCATTAGTAATACTCAAATCGATGATGTTTTCAGAAAACACCAAATCTAGAGTTTCTACACCACCATCACCATCAATATCTAATGTTGTGAAACAATCCAATGTTGGCGCCGTCACATCCCAAGCTGTCGTATTCGTTACAGTTACCCCAGCTGTTGTCTCATCAGCAACCAAACCAATCGCGTCTTCAATGTTTGATGAGACCGTTATGATCGACGGAACTGAAGGCGCAGAAGTTCCTCCGGAATAATAACCTGAACCTGAACCGTTAATGTAGACCGTTATCACATTGCCTTCGGTAACGATCAATTGGCTACCTGTTGGCGTCGTCATATCTCCCACATTAACACCTGACCAAGCTATCAGGCCTTCAATGTTGCCTGCAGTGGTCATATCTCCTAAAGTTGGTGTGCTCAACATGGTATTCCCTGCCCCAACATTCCCCCCAATGATCACATTTTCAGAAAGAGTCAAGGTAACCGTATTAACCGTGTTCCCAGATATATTACCAGACGGGACAACTCCCTGTCCAAAATCTACAGACATTAGCCTTGGCTGAGCATTATCAGACCCCATGATCGTATTAGAACTAAGCTTGTTTCCAAAAGTATCTCTTAGTAGACCTTGAATCTGAAGATACTTGAAGTTTGTGCCTAGGTGCTGATTCGCTCCTCCATAATATACCGTCAAAAATTCATCATTTACAATATTGTTATCAGAAACAACCAATACATTAGTATTGTAAGAAGTTCCACCCAGCTCCCCTGCCGTTTCGAATGTTTCAACATCCGAAAGGTTAAAATTTCCTGCTGAAAAATTTCCCCCCAAAAAGTCATCGACAATATTGGAACTGAATGTCAACTCAATTGTGTCGATGTACCCATTCCCACTGAGATCAAAAGAGGTAAAGTCCACAACTGAGGGAGACCCCAAATTCCAAGTGCTATAAGAAACAAGAGAAAGTGCTGTTGGGTCATTTAGGTTTCCATTTGCATCAACGCCACCAATCGCCGTCACATAACTGTTAACATCGTCCCCATCTCTCACCCTACCATTATTCAAAGACCTCCAAGCTCTGACGATATTTGAACTAGCATCTGGGCCTGTTTTGCTTGACTGAAGGTGGGCATCAAAAAAACCTTGAGCAATAGCATTGATATAAGCCGTGATTAAATTTGCTGATGATTTCTCTACAACGTTAGAGACTCCACCGTCCGTAGCGGTTGAAGCCTGAGGAGAATCCCAGTCAATAAGTCCAGTGACTCGAATTGAACCCTGACCACCGAACCGGTCTGAAGACTGTCTCCAATCTCCTACAGTCGTAATATCGTTAGCTGGGCCACCATAGAACATATCAACGATAACTTCTTCAGAATAAAGCATATTCGCACTATTCACAGGACTGCCTGCTAAATCTGTTCCTGGAGGGGATGGCTCTTGATTAAAACCCACTTCAAGCAAAACAGGATATGCACCATCAACCAAATTCTCAGAGGCACCATACCCCCACTGATTGCCTGACCCAAGTATATTAACTCCTAAGGTCACATTCGATGCTCCATTATATTGAAGTTGAAACTCTTCTTCAGCTGTATCAACTATTTGATTACTTGAATAGATACTAAGCGAAAGATTATCATTACTCACTCCTATATTGATGGCATTAACTCCGAGAGAGACTCCTCCATATAAAATATCCCAGTCATTAATTAGACTGGTATTATAACCCGCGACACTCGTCTGGTCTAAAAACTCTATTAAAACAGTATCAATTTTACCATCTATATATGCTGAGTCTAAAATTGTCACAACGGTGTTGGCCGATGTGATAACAGGGTCTACGGTAACGGGGTAAATTGCTCCCGTATCATCATAGGACAAAACAACACCCAAACCATCTTTATACATCTTGGAATTCAAAGTTTTCCCTAATGCATCCCAAACCTTTAGTCCTTCATATTTATAAGACTTCCCTTTCCGAAGAAAAAATATCGTCTCTCCAGCCTGCTCAACTCGATCAGCCTCGATACCTAATCGCAATTCTACCTGCTCCTCCTCACCAACAGGTCGTTCACGAATAACGAACCCTTGCTCCAACCCATCGGGACGGTTTTCCCACCAGGCCTCTAAGTCATTTGCCCACGACTGAACCATTCTTTCTGATGAGACCGCGACAATAGGCTCGGAGTCCAATCTCAATAAATTGTCAGAACGGCCGTAAGATTCAATCCTTAGGGATACGCTCTCTAGTGACGCCTCAGGCTTGAGCGTCATGGTCTTTCCCTCGAGAGTGGCCCAAAAACCATAAGTTTTATTAAAACTCTCTAGTCCGGATGGAATTGTACTTATTTGAAATATTCCACTTTCAGTCAAATCTCCAAAATTATCATCATTACTACCTTCAAGCCCTACATCTCCAGTAACGATAGCATTCTCAGGGTCAGAGTTTGAACCTTGTGAATTCTCATTTCCACTAAAAGACTCGTCTTGACTCGTAGCTGATTCATCTGTATTGGAACCTGCAATAATCGTATCATTCAAATTCCCAGACTCGTTGAGGCCCCCCGATTCAGTGACATCCCCTAAACTAGACTCAACAAGATCTCCGTCGACTAACCCTTCATTGGTATTAGAAGAACCACTCGCTTCAGTGTCACCCAACTCCTCCTTGACAATCTCCTGAATTTCTTTTTCAGAAAAAGATCTACCAGAAAGCTCGACAACAGCAAAAAGTGGTATATCAAGGATTGCCGTCTCCGCCTCTGTCTGCTCTCTCAAAGAGAGATCTAAGGTCTTCTCTTCCCTTGCCTCCATCACAAGACCTCCGGCATCATCAAGAGCCTTTATTTGAAAAGTTATCGCTTTTCCCAAAGGAACTCTAAAAAGAGCTATCTCATAACGCCCATCTCCGGTTTTGATCATCGACAAGTCAGTAAAAACTTTCTTATCTTCAATCCAAACATCTAAAAAGACTTCAGTCACCTGATCCAAGGTAGACTTCGCCTTAAATTTAGATTTCGATTGAAGGATCATATAATCCTTCAAATCAAACGCCAAAGTCGCTTTCTCCAGAACCTCTACATCACTCTCCTCATCAATTAAAATTGCCTTAACTTGAGTGGGCGAGGACCCTCCTCCTCCACCGCAGGCAAGAGAGAAGGCCAAAACCCCCATTATCATTAAAAAACGAGGCAATATCGTTCTGCGAGCCAAATCGTTAAAATACATGTCTCTATTATGACAGAGGCCGAAAAGTGACCACCTTGTAGACAGAAGAACCGAGGATGATTTTATTAATTTCCACAAGATAAAGATCGGCAATTCAATCAGTTATTTTAAGCTAATGTGATATGATTCACATTAACTCCACTATTTAATATGAGTTCGGAATTTTGTCTTTTAGCCTAAGCTTTTCGTCAATAAATTCAAGCCTCTTACTCCTAACCCTTTAACGAACCAACGAAATAAACGTAAGTGACTACTATTCAATTGTTTAGGTTAACTTCCTAAATATTCATCCTCCGTTGCTTTTTAAGTATTTTATCACTAATTAAACTTGCAATCACCCATCCCTCGCAGAGGATATGGCCATGAAGAAGGCTCATCTCACTATTCTCGTTATCTTAAATTGTCTTCAATTTATTGCCTTAACCTACCTACTGATTGAGTTTAGAGCTTGGGACAAGCTAGCTCTTTTTCGAAAATCACACTCAATTGTCGACTTCCATCAACCCCACCTAAGAAATTCCAATTTTCGTGCTCATCTTGGTTTTTTCAATGTTTATGGGACTCCTCTTTCAAGCCATCTCATTGTTGGGGACTCAATGGTATCATCTATTGACTGGAAACACTTTCTCAATAGAAGCGATGTCGTGAACCTTGGAATACCAGGTGATTCCCTCCCTGGAATATTACATCGCATCGACCAACATCTTCTTTCGACTCCCGCCTCCATCACACTATGGATTGGCGTCAACGACGTATTACAGGGAAAATCTCCTAAAGAAACTATTGCCCTCTTCAAAAAACTGAAGATAAAACTTTCTGGATTTAAAGGTCCCATTTGCCTAGTTGGAATCACTCCCTTAGCTAAATCATGGAGGGGGTCGTCAACTCTAAACTTGAATATTTCCAAGGTCAATCATGAATTAACTTCTTTGTGTCAAATATCTGGTTGGAAATTTCTCAACTCAGAAGACATTCTAGCAACTCAAGACGGGTTTTTAGACCTCGCCTTCACTTACGATGGTCTTCACCTAGATGCTCACGGCTACAAAAGAATATCCGAAGAAATCGGAGCTTTTATTGAAATGAATGACTCTCCGTAAATAGTCGCTAAAAGTTGTCTTCAACTATCTAAAACATGACATTGGAAATCTTCAACCATATTTATCATCATGAAAGTTATAACATTTGATGGCTCAAGAACCTTTCCTATTGTCATGGTCCTCTCTCCCACTGCCTTGCTGCCAACACTGAACACAAAGCAATGCTTGGTGGTCTATATCGATGACTTTATGCCATGAATTACCAACAGCATTTTCCTCATCAACACAACTCAAGTGGCAAGAAACAACTTAAACAGCTGATTGTTCTTTATTTTTGGCTGATCCTTTTCGAGGGTGCGCTTAGGAAATGGGTTCTGCCACAGTTAGCCACACCACTCCTCATTATTCGCGACCCCATTGTCGCCCTGATTTACTTCAAGGCATTCTCTACTCGCAGTTTTAATCGAAACGTTTGGATTGATGCCATCTTCCTTATGGCCATCATTTCCTTTTTTTTCACTTTTTTGGTTGGACACAGAAACCTTGTCGTCTCCATATACGGCCTTAGGACAAACTTTCTTCACGTACCACTCATTTTTGTCATGGCACAGAACATGAACATTGAAGACGTAAAAAAATATATCAAATGGATGGTTTATCTAACTCCTCCAGTAACGATTCTTCTCATTCTTCAGTTCTACTCTCCAGAAACAGCCTGGGTTAACCGAGGAGTCGGCGGCGTGGGAACTGCTGGGTTTGCAGGTGCTCTTGGTCGAATGAGACCACCAACCCTATTTTCCTTCATTACAGGCACAGCTCAGTTTTACACTCTTGCAACAGCAAGTTGCGTTGCAACTTTTTTTCACTTTAAGAAGTTTCCCAAAGCTGTCCTTAATTTATCAATCATTTGCATCATCATCTCAATCCCTCTCTCAATATCACGCCTACAACTATTCTCAGTCCTTTTAGTTGTCGTCTTTTTTCTTCTCTCTATCTTCACAAAGGACAAGTACCGCAAGCACCTTCCAAAGATCATTATCGGGTCAGTTCTCTTGATCTATGGAGCTAGCTCAATTCCTTTTATGGCAGATGGAATGTCAGCCTTTCTTCATCGATGGGAAACGGCCTCCTCTCAGTCAGGAAGTGCAGTGGATGGCACATTGGGACGCTTCCTTCATGACCTCGCACGCCCTCTGATTCGCTTTCCAGACACCCCTCTTATGGGTTATGGCATTGGTATGGGAACAAACGCTGGCATGTCCATGATGGGCCATTCCAACTTCATTCTGGGGGAAAGCGAACTTGAAAGATGTGTCGGTGAAATGGGGGTCATTGGCCTATTCTTTATCGCTTTTCGCCTATCCCTAACTTACACTCTACTAATGAGAGGGTTCAAATCCAACCTATCAGGAAACAATCTTCCCTGGCTCTTAGTCTCTACTTGCTTCCTACTTCTCTTCTGGGGCCAGTGGGGGCAGCCCACGACCCTAGGCTTTGCCTGTTTTACTGCAGGATTATGCCTTGCCTCGCTAAATCATGATTCAGAAATGCGATAATATTTTTTCCAAAGAAGATATTATATTTCTGTCAGAATATTCCAGATAACTCGATAAATGGTTCTGGTGAAGCATAGAAGGAGTCGACAATAGATTGATCACCCGGCAACCATGTGCCAAATATGCTGCGTAGACTCCAGATTTGCCTAAGAAACCTGGCTCATAACAAAGAATACCATAACTAGCTTTCGATAAGAGTGCGCTGACCTCCTCTTCGGGAAGAATCCCTTGATGGTTCAGAGATAACTCTCCTTTTAGCTCAGAAGGCAGATTTACCTTAGATCCTATATCGACAAGCTCATTCAAGCCCAATGACTTTAATAAATGGATATTTTGTCCCAAGTTAGAAAAAACTTTCTCCTTCGTCTGAGCAGCACCAAGAAGAACTCCTCCCTTTCTTCCCTCAAAGAGCCTATCCGGTTCCCCTAGATTTGAAAATACCTCACAAAGATCCAAGCGGTCATGAATTTTCCAACGTTTGATTTTGTTTAGGAAGTCATCACAATTAGTGAAGGCTTGGTCTGCCAATCGGTACAAATCCTTACATATCTTAAGCTGAAGTCCACTCAGCCAAAAAGCAGAACTCGTGATCGCTCCAAAAGCATTAAGTTCGTGAAAAAAAATCCAGAGACGGAGCTTGGGATACATCTTTCGAACCTTACTCAAGACAAATGGCAGGAAAATGGGAACTCCACGATCCTGAAAACCATAACATACATAATGCAGAAGGAGAACTTTAGGCTTCTCTCTCTCAATAATATCAGTAAGATTCTTACATTTCAATCCACCTTGATAAACCCCCTCTCGCTCGCCTGTGGGCAAGTCTCGATACACGATCACCCCCGTGTTTTTTCCTCTCCTCTTTAGTTCACGGTCTAGGATAAATGCATGATCTCCCACTCCACTAGTGTGAGGTGGATAAAATGGGGTTAACTGAAGAAATTCACTGGCCAAAACTTGACCACACGTCCATTATTCTCTTTCGATAGTCACCCCATTGATGAGATGCCGCTAGTTTTCGAGCTCCCTCTTGTGTGGCCACTCGAAGATCTAAATCTTCCAATAACTCTAAAAGAATCTCACGGATAGGCTCAGATTTTCTAATAGGAACGACCCAGCCTGCCTGATTCTTCTCAATTCCAAGGTTCACAGTTCCACTATTAGGGGTAGTTATCACTGGAGTTCCTTGAGATAGAGCTTCAGCAACGACCAAAGCCATTCCCTCAAATAAACTTGGAAATACCATCACGTCATGGCTCCTCATCTCTGACAACACCTCTGCGTGAGAAATCGCCCCTGTAAATCTTGCCTCAGGAATGGCAAGACGAATCCTCTCTAAAAGAGGACCGATTCCCACGAAGGTTACCTCAATTTTAGACCCAAGGCCACTCAATGCATCGCAAAGATAAGATATTCCTTTTCGCTGAGAAAGGCCTCCAACATACAGAACCTTCAACTTTCCCTTTTTCGAAGGTTTTCTTTGCCCATGCCAAACAGGAGGACAGCCATAAGGGACTTGGCTTATTTTTCCTAGCTTCCCCGGAAAGTCCTGAAGGCTGTTGGCTACAAAATCACTTGGAACCACCACATGTTGACTATTAGACAATTCCTCATCTTTTCGCTCACCTTTAGATTTTGAAAATTGATGAGCATTCCAACCCTCACACCATAACGGATTTAGCTCTCTTTCTTCTTCGCAGATTCGTTGATGAGTTCTCCAATATCCAATTGGAAGCTCATAAGTACACGTCAACCCCATTGCATTACACATTTTTAATGATTCTGCTGCCCCATCTTCATAGAGATGAATATGGTGACTTCCACTCAAAGAAGAGATCCAACGGGACACCTTTTTATCCAGTACCTGATACAAACGATCAACACCAAATGGCGCAAATTCACCAGTGATTAAGGATCCGAGTCTCATTCTTTGAGCTCCAAGTCGAATCATCTCCCTCAATGGAGCAAGCGCCAAAGCGTCATCGCCCAACTCAGAAAAGCTCCTCTTCTCTAATTCTCGCTTTAATCTCATCGGCATCCAACGCGCCCATCCTCGGTCAGTTTCCACCCTCAAACCTGTAACGAACAGATGAAGAAGATTACTTTCCTTAGCAGAAAGGGCTGCATGCAGAGAATTTCGATTCCCTGTCGGATGAACCACCGAAATCATAATGCCACCATAATTAGTCATCGATTCACAACAACCTAAATTATCAAAGTTTTCTGTTGCTTTTATAGAATCAAATTAAACTAAATGAATCATTTGAAAAGAAGGCATGGGGCAAAAAAGAGACTATCTGATCCTCTCGATCAAAAAAATACTTCTCGGCAAGGGGATGGCCTGTCCCAACTGTGGGAGTTTAAAGTCGAAATCAGTCTCTAGGAAATATTTAGTCACCAGTCTCAAACGGTGTCATTCCTGTCAGCTGCAGTTTAGAACCCCCACAACGTCTAGCTCCGAGAACCAAGCCTTTTACCAAAAGCAGTACTCCCAAGGGATCACCACTGAATATCCAGACCAGGAGACTCTGAAAGACCTAAAAAGTGTCCATTTCAAAGGTCACGAAAAGGATTATCAGCGTTTCATTGATCTCATTCAAGCTTTGGGGGGTAAACCCGGAATGAGACTATTCGATTTTGGATGCTCTTGGGGTTATGGTAGTTGGCAATTTTCTCAAGCCGGGTTCGATGTTGAGAGTTTTGAGGTTTCAAGCCCTAGAGCCAAATATGGTAGGGATAATTTTAACCTAACGATACATGAAAGTCAAGAAAACCTCCCTGATAACTTTGACTTCTTTTTCTCTTCACATGTACTGGAGCACGTCCCCAAGATCAAGGATAGTGTTCAATTTGGCTTGGACCGCTTAAAACCAGGGGGTTATTTCATTGCCATCACTCCAAACGGTTCTCACCAATACAAAAATGCCAACCCTACCCATTGGCAAAAGCTCTGGGGGATGGTGCATCCAAATTTTCTCGACGAGTCTTTCTACCAGAACCTCACCAAAGAAAAAGACAGTTATTTTGCATCTAACCCTATGGATCTAGAAAAACTTTCGAATTGGGCCAATTCTAAAAAATCAGGGATCCATCTTGAGCCTCTGAACGATGAAGAACTACTCTTCGTCTGTCGTAAATAATTTTAACACCACCAAGCTCATTCGTTGAGTTCAATTCAGCCTGGCTTCTCAAACTTACTGAACCTCCTAAGGTGGTTTTCAGCTTTATTAGTCGTTATTAATCACCTCAGAAGCTTTTGGTGGATAGATTATCGTGACGTAGAAGAAAAAGGTATTCTTATCAAGGCTTTCTATTTTATCACTGGGTATGGTCATCATGCCGTCG
>Ga0233432_10004034_pt1 | contig 13124 bp, 21 predicted proteins | sample SI_122_August201_6_FD_179870 | JGI IMG/M metagenome (GOLD analysis project Ga0233432, IMG submission 179870) | Seawater microbial communities from Saanich Inlet, British Columbia, Canada - SI_122_August2016_10_MG | ecosystem: Environmental > Aquatic > Marine > Inlet | place: Canada: British...
TCATTAACTCCTATACCTTCAGTATGGGAACAACCTACAGATAAGATATCTATATTTTTAGTTACAGAATCTCCTCGGTATCCTAACTCATTATAAGTATACGTATTTATTCCTGTATCGTCTGAGCCAGAAGTTTTAAACGATTTATTAACCCTAGATGATAAAGGCCAGTATTTAATCTCCAATATCGATTATTTTCATAGCCATACGAATAACTTCTTCATCATATTCACAAAGAAGTTTATAAGCTTTCTTTTTAATATCAACTATAGGAAGAGTTTTAACTTCTATATTATCTTTAATAACGATATCACCGGGGTAAAGTCTTCTTTCATCTTGCATTTCATGCCATTTTGTAATTGAATCACTCATAACTTTTTTTGTGTTTATCTTTTCGTTTATACTCTTTCTTAGTTGGCACTATCAAATGCCTGGAAGCCTCCCAAATAGATCTTAATACTTCGTTGTCTAGTTTAGGAGCTTTCTTTTTCATAAATAAAGATAAGAAAAATATCTCTATATTAAAACTTTTTTACGTTCTAATATATGATTAAAGTTATGAAGTACATTAGGATTGTATTTCAGATTTTTCATTACTTGTAAAAAATCTTTATGCTCAGGATGTTCTTTATCAAACACATCATGCTGTTTAAACTCCTCTTCAGTAAAGGTTCCCCAGTTAGTTATTTTACCAAAATATATTCTTAACTCTTTATTAGTACCTTTGAATATAGATTCTATTAACTCAACAAATAACGGTATCTCTTTATAGTTAGACTGCTGGACTACAAATGAAGGTTTTACTGAGTATAACTCAGGTATGGTAGCAATGAACTTAAGGTTAGTTATAAGATCGTCCCACTTTCCATTTAACCTTGTTTTATTTTCATAGGTATCTCTAGTAGCTGCATCTATTGATATCTCACAAGACTTTACATATTTATGTATCTTGGACATACTCTCCCACATCTTAGGAGTCCATCTGGTAGCATTAGTATGAAGATGTATCTTCTTCAACGACGGCCATTTACTCTTATCAAAGTTCCGCAGAAAATCTCTAAAGGCTACGGCCACGAATGGATCACCAGTTCCTGTAATATATAGAGACTTTACCGATTTGCCGTAACTGTTTTGTATATTTTCTATTTCTTTTACACTCTTTTTTATCCTTGCACCCGATGACATAATCATCTCTACTCTACAAGAAGGACATTTAAGGTTACAGCTACTATCAAAGCTAAACTGAATCTGAGTCGGGCCTGATCCTATCTCTCCAGTCTCGCGAAAATGTTTTATTTTAGATTTAGTAGATAGGTGCAGTTTATCCCATTTACCTATAGGTGAATATGGAGCAGGATTTCCACTATGTACTATTTCATTCATAAATGGACACGCAGTAGACTTACAATAAGTGTATGATCCATCAAGCACGCTTTCGCGGATTTTGTTAGCTGTATCCGACTCCCAAGCTTCTTTAATCGGCACATGATTGGGGAGGTATTCTGTTAACCAAGAAGCACAGCAAAGAAATCTTTTTGATTCGTGCATTTCAATAGCTTCGAAAGGCACCGAACATATATAACCGTCTAGTTTATTCATTATTATAAATATAGAAAAAGAGGGTTATTTACCCTCTTCTTTCCTTAAATGTTTAACTCTAATGTGCCAAAGGCGTTGTGCCTCTTCTAATGTAATCTCTCCGGTTGCAAGTTGTACTTTAATGTCAAAATAAATAGCTTTTTTTTGTAACTCAAATATTTTGTCATCTTTGCCGGAATGGGCTTGTGCATTCATCCCGAATAACAGCAAGCCTAGTATTAGCGCTCTCTTCATATTGGATGTTTTTATATTAATAAATAGCTCTTTCTTAAGGTTCTCTTGAACTTGCCTTAATGTTCTATTAATATACGAACTATTTGCCAATAAAAAAACCCCACCGGTTAGGGTAGGGCTTAGTTGAAAATGCGCGTGGCACTTCGTGAGAGGAGGAAACGCCCTACCCCTTCACTGCATCCATATTCGCTTTCTTGTAAGGTGTAATCAATTTCTTGATCTCTCCTGCTGCTTTTCTAGCTCTTGCTTGAGAAGCTTTAGTAGTTCCTTCGTTTTCGCTCTCTAAGATTGCGAAGTTCTCTGCAATCTGTTCGAATAATTCTTGTTTTGCACTCATAATAAATGATTAGTTAAAATTAAAAACTGGTATGGGTACCATTTTATGTTTGTTCTGGGTATTAAATGATTTGTAGATTTCGAGTACTTTTGTTTCTCTACTGTTACATTCATTTGTATTACCATCGAACGTCATTGCCCATTCTAACTCGTCATAAGATGCTCCTAGTTGACTTTCATCAGTTCTAGTATCATCCCACAACCCATCGGTGGGAGGTGCTGTTAGTATCTCTTTACTAACTCCCATTGCTGCACCTATCTTGTAAACTTGTGATTTCATTAAATCTGCTATTGGAGATATGTCAACTCCGCCGTCTCCATATTTAGTATAAAAACCAACTCCAAAATCTTCTACTTTATTTCCTGTTCCAGTAACTAAACCGTTATATAAACCTGCTACCTGGTATAAGGTAGTCATTCTTAATCTAGCTCTAGTATTAGCTAAAGATAAATCATTGATATATGGGTTGAGTGTTTTTTTGAAACTCTCATAAGTATCAGTTAAATCAAACTTTAACTTAACTACATTATCATATTGATTTTGTAGCCAGTTAATATGATCGTTACCTCTAGTGGTATGATCCTCATTTTGATGAATAGGGAGAAGAACTGTATATGTAGGGTAACCAGTTTTAGCGCATAAAGTTGAAGTAACGGCGGAATCTACTCCACCGCTTACTCCTACTACAAAGCAACTCATATTATTCATAGTTGCGTACTCTTTAAGCCACTCTACAATCCTACTGTATTCCATTATCCCATTAACATTTGTGGATCAATACCTGCAGAAGTATCTTTTTTACCTTTACTCTTACTAACTACTGCTTCAGTAATCAATAATGTACCTGCTACTGATGCAGCATTCTCTAATGCTAATCTGGTAACTTTAGTTGGGTCGATGATTCCTTCTTTAAACATATTGAAGAAGTCTTCTTCCCTTGGATTGTATCCAAACCAGAAATCCCCTTCTGATTTGATTCTACTTTCTATATCTCCTATTTGATCATTAGTAAGACCTGCATTTTGTAGAATCTTATAAAAAGGTCTCTCTAGTGCTGAAATAATAATATCGTATCCAACTTGTTGATCACCTTCTAGACTCCCAATCTGATCTACTAGCATAGTCGAAGCATTCAAAAGACCGATTCCTCCTCCTGGTAAGATACCTTCTTCTAATCCAGCCTTAGTTGCATGTAATGCATCTTCTACTCTATCTTTCTTTTCTTTCATCTCTACTTCAGTATTACCTCCTACGTGTACTACTGCGATACCGCCCATAAACGTAGCTAATCTTTCTTGAAGTTTTTCTTTCTCATAAGGTGATGAAGTATCATCGATTTGAGTTTTAATCTCTTCGATTCTATTAGTTATCTTCTCTTCAGTTCCTTGAGCATCAATAATAGTACAAGCCTCTTTACCGACTGTTACCTTATTAGCTTTACCTAACCAACTAGCATCAAACTTATCTAATCTCATACCTTTTTCAGATGAAATAACAGTTCCTCCTGTAAGGATGGCGATGTCTTCAAGCATTGCTTTCTTTCTATCACCAAACTCAGGAGCTTTTACTGCAACGACAGGTAAAATACCTCTCATCTTATTAACTACCATAGTAGATAACGCCTCTCCGTCGATATCATCTGCTATTACTAATAATGATTTACTTTGTTGAGAAGCACCTTCTAAGATAGGAAGTAGCTCTTTAACAGTTTGTAATCTTTTATCAGTTATTAGTATTAACGGATTTTGAAGAACAGCTGTCATAGTATTGTTATCTGTAACGAAGTAAGGAGACTTATAACCTCTGTTGAACTGCATTCCTTCAACTGTTTCTAAATATGTTTCTCCTGTTTTAGATTCTTCGATTGTAACGACACCATCTTGACCGACTTTATCCATGGCAGTGGAAATAAGCTCACCAACTTCTGTATCATTGTTAGCTGAAATAGTAGCGATCTGTTTTAGCTGTTCTTCATCCGTAATATCTTTGCTATGTTCATCTAAGAACTTAGTAACATCTTTTACTGCTTTATCAATACCTCTTTTAATATCAACAGCATTTGAACCTGCAGACATTCTATCAATACCTTCACTCAAAATAGACTGAGCAAGTAATGTAGATGTAGTAGTACCGTCTCCTGCTTGTTCGGCAGTCTTAATAGAAGCTTGCTTTACTATCTGTGCTCCTAAGTTTTCAACCTTATCTTTAAGTTCGATAGACTTAGCAACTGTAACACCATCTTTAGTAGATACAGGATTACCCATATCTTGCTCTATAATAACGTTACGTCCTGATGGGCCTAGTGTTGCCGTAACTGCATTTGCTAGTTTATCGACTCCGTCAGCTAGTTTATTTCTAGCTTCTTTTGAAAATGTAATCTTTTTACTCATAACTAATCTTCTTGATTTGATTCTTTGTTAACTACTGCTAGTACTTCTCTATCTTGCGCAATGTAATACTCATCACCTTCGAAGTCTATTCTTAAGGTACCGATTTTAGGTACTAAAACTATATCTCCTACTTTACAGGATCTTACAGTTAATAGTTTACCGTGTTCTGACATACGTCCAGGACCGATTGCTAGTACTTTTCCCATTTCGGGCTTTTCTTTACCCATATCAGGGATTACAATCGAACCGTAAGTTTGTTCTCCTTCATCGATTGGTTTGACCAAGATACGGTCATTTGTTGGTTGTAACTTTTGTGACATTATATAACGTTTTTTATTAATATACGATTAAATATTTAAGAAGCAAACCTCAGAGCAGGTTTATTTAGCTAATTTTTAGAGTTTTTGGTTCTAATCCTTTAGCAAAAGGTATAACTATTTGTAGCAGTCCGTTTTTAAACTCGGCTGTTGCTTTTGATAGATTAAATCTACTATCTATCTTCCACCCTAAGTTGAATGATCTCTTAGCGATACCTCTGTGGATATATTCGCCTGCACCAACATCTTGTGGTTTATCGTAATTTACTCTGATTATATTACCCTCTATAAGAATTTCAATATCTTCTTTTGAGATTCCGGTACAAGCTATGTCTAGTCCTAGACCGTTGTCTCTTTCGTAAATATCTACTGGGTGGGGTAATTTGGATTCTGCAAGAGGTCTATATGCTCCTGCGTCTTGGAAAAAATTCCTTACTAAAATGTCGAACGGATTACGTTCAGTTAAAAATGTATTCATATCATTAAATTTGTGAGTGCCTAAGCTACTCGGGTTATTAAAAAATTATCGCTCTGAGGTCGATCTTCTTTATTATAAATAGGCATTAGTGTCCTTCTGCCCAGTTATTAGCTATCTCAGGAGGTGCTTTCAAAGTAACTCCAGGTAACTTAGTAGTGTTCTCCATTATCTCTTGTACGTAAGGAGCAAACATTTCTGCTTCACTCTCATTTACGTTTATAATCAACTGGTCATGAACTTGTGCTTGACATAGAGCATCTATACCTAACTCTTTAGCCTTTAAGTTAATCTTTAAAGCTGCTCTATTTACTACCGCAGCAGCTAATGACTGTAACTGAAAGTTAAGACAGTTATTAAGTCCGTTACGGTAATCTCTATAAGCTTGAGTTACTTGATCTCTAGGAGAAATAGTTTTAACAATCTCACCATCTTTCTTTATATACTTAGGAGGTATCTGAGTTTCTAACTCTTTTCTAAATCTCCAATCCATTATTCTATCTCCAACCTTATCGTATAGTCTTTGAACTTTAGGTAAGTGACGAATACGTCCTACATAGTTTTGTATTCTACCATAAGCTTTGACTTCTTCTCTAGATCTTTCTCTCCATTCTTTGAGTTGAGGAAAACCGTCTAGGTAACCTTTTACTAATCCTTCAGCAGTCTTTTGATCTACGTTGAGAGACATTTTAAGAGCATAAGCTTCCATACCATACGCAATACCTAATGAATATGCTTTAGCTTTATTACGTTTAACAGGATCTAGTTTTTTTAGATAGTTATCAGCTTTCTTATCTGCTGATACTCCTTCTAGCTTTTCAGTTTGAATAGCAACAGTAGAGTAGAAGTCCCATCCTTTATTAAAGATCTCTTGCAGTTTCTTATCTCCTGTTACTGAAGCAAAGCAGTGAGGTTCAAGAGATTCGTAATCGGCATCAATTACCTTCCTGCCATTTCCGGCAATCAAGAAACGTCTAACAATATTAACGTACTTCATGATTACAGGAGCATCTTCTCCTTCTTCTAACGGCTTAGGTAGCTGTTGAGCATCAGAACCATATCGACCAGATACCGTACCATTCTGCTTAAAGTAGAAATAGTATCTACCATCTTCCTGACGGTCTCTAAACCTGTCTACGTAGGTTGATTTAATCTTAAGTAATCTATTATAGACTCTTAAGTTTTCAGCCCATGGGTAATCTTTTGCTAGGTCTTTTACCATATCCATATCAAACTTATCTCTACCGGACTTAGTATTAGCTCCTGAGACTTTAGGTTGAATTCCCATATAACCGAAGACTATTTCACCCAGATGCTTTTTAGATTGTATATTGATATAATCTCCATCGTTAGACTCTTTCCAGAGGTTCATAGAGATTCTAGCTTTTTCAACGTCTTCAATAAGGGTATCGTCTCCGGTTAAAAGGAATTGCTTGACGTTTGATTCTTCTAGTTCGTTAATATACTTTGCAGTAAGAGAATACTTACCTGTTTTTTCTGATTTAGGTAAAGGTAAAGAATACCTTTGTACTAATCTTTGAGCCCAGTTACCTTTATGAGATACTGGGTAGTTTTCCATAGATGTAGCTACTACCCATTCTTTAACTTCAGGTATAGCCAGAAGAGACTTCATTACTATCTCTTTATTCTTTTTCTGATCTTCTACAATCTCACCATGAATCTTCTCTATCAACTCAGTATCCAAATCTACACCGTAAGCTTCCATAGGTACTGTAACTTCACGGTAGATTGGCATTACCTCTTCCTCGAAGAAGAACTTCTCCAAGCCTTCGTCTCTAAGCTTATCCAAATATAGATTACAAATGCGAAGGGTAAGGTCAGTATCAGCACTAGCATATTTAGAAAGAATATCCAAATCTGCTTTATATATTTCAAAACTCTCTTTAGTGACGCTTCCACCATTATTTTTAATTGATTCTTTTAGTATAACTTGTTCTTCGTTAGCAGCTTTCTCTACATCAAGTCCTAACGCCTCTTGGTTCATTATAGCAATAGATTTTAGTCCAAAAGGATTACCAAAACCAAATGCACCTTCTTCATACACTGTATGTACTAGAAGTCCAGTATCTACCCATACATCCTGTAATAAGTTAATACCGAAGTAATTTTTAATAAACTGAATATCAAATGATGCGTTGTGAAAAACTAACTTCTTGCCCAATAGCATCTTAAGTAAGTTTTTAGATAGTACTTCAGTTGAAGTACCGTCAATAGTCTGTAAGTCTAAAGTCCCTTTATCAAAGTTCCATACAAGAGTAGGTAAATAGAAACCTATACCTTCATCACCGGATATAGACCATCCGATGATTTTATCTTTGCGAGGATTAAGACCAGTCGTTTCAGTATCGACTGCAATGATGTCTGACTCTTCAATGTGTTGAAACATTAACTTTAACGTCTCTGAGTCTTGGACGGTATAATACTTTTTTTCTAACTGCATATATAACCTTTTATTTAAATAAAGATAAGAAAAATAATTTAATCTACCAAATCTTCTGGATTAATTTTTTTACCTGAGATCATTTCTATTTGATCCAATATAATCTTTTTAGATTGAGCATTACCTGTAAAGTATTGCCATACCATTGTCATTTTAATTTCTTTTATTTTCTTAGCTATAGATTCAACTGATTTCTCTAATAGTATAGTATCCTCTTCGCTTATATCAATATCAACTTTATTATTAGAAGCAATATTAACTAACCCTAAAAAATTATCTTCTTCATAAGCTTTTTTTAAAGTATTAAAACTATCTTTACTTCCTCCTTTATCTGGATGGAGATAAGTGGAAAGCTTCCTGTAAAGCTTCTTTAATTTTTTATCTTTTAATTTTTTACTTTTTTTTTCTACATCAGGTGGAGAATCTCTTAATTCACCTGTTATTTCATTCTTCCACATTTCAACTCCATCTTGAGCAAAATACTTACCAAATCTTTTAGACCATGTTAATTCGTATTCGTCCATTAGTTCACTTATCTCTTCTAATTCAAGTTCGAGATACTGGTACTGCAATGAAAGTTTTTTTATAGTTCTAGCCAACCTTTTAAAATGTTAAGTAGAATAAAAGTATCTACTGTAATAGCATATAGTACTATTGCTGTTCTAATACGTGCAACTCTATCTGCTTCTTTATTATCTTCTGATGATTTTTCACCTAATGCTTTGGCCCAGGTGCGCCATTTAGTTCTAGAATTCGCCATAAAGATCAAACTTCATTGGTTCCTCTTCTTCAACTTGAACTTCATGTGACTCTATAGCATATAATTTACCGTCAAGTGGTTCAAGTCTATAATGTCCTTTAAATTTAGTTTTACGCATGTACATAGTTAATGCCATAACTAAACCGTCGATAGTTGTTCCTTGATCAATAACTAACTCCCAGTTATCTCCAGGTGGTACTCTAGTTGCAATGAGTACTTTTTCTTCTTCAATTTCTGTTTCACTCATAAGTCTTGATTAGTATTTATTTCTCTTCCTTTATAATTATATTCAAATACGGATATTTCGTATCCTTTAAAAAATCTTAGTTGCTCTAAATCTTCTAATTTTTCAGGTATTGAAGGTTGGGTATCTCTAAACCATCTTAATGCATGGGATGAGTAACCATATATACCAATGTGATAGTCTCCGTAACCTAAATCTTTTCTTGTAAACCAGTGAGCGTTTTCGTTATCATGAATTACTCTTACTGATGATTTATTTTTAGTGTAAGCTGTTACTACTCCACTATACCCTAGATTGTCTATAGTTTTATCTATTAGTTCCTTACTAACATCTAACAAATCTCCTTGTACGTTAATAAAGCTATCAAAGTTAAAATTATCAACTATAGAAGCTATTCTGGCTGTGCCATTTTCATGTTCTCCAGTAATGATACAATTTTCCGGAATGAGCGAGGCTATTTTATCTGAGTCAGTTAATACATAAGGTGTAAAACCGTAACTTCTTACTTTATCATAGACCACTCTAATAAGAGGAACACCATCTATCTCTAAAAGCATTTTTTCTTTTAGTCTAGTACTGTTAAGCCTTGCAGGTATAAAAATTCCTATATTTGACATCCTGTAGTTCTTCTTACTATATCACTATGATTAAATTCCGACCAATATAATTCAAAAGCTACTCCTGATTCTATGCCTTCAAACTGATGATATAGTCCAGGCTTAACTTTAGTAAATTCCCCAGCTTTGAGTATAGTTTCATCGACTAGACCTTGATCCTCTTGCCATACATTAATTTTCATAATACCAGATTCTACATAGAAACCATTCCACTTAAATTCATGTAGGTGTTCTGAGCATTTATACCCTTTGTTGAACTCTATACGGTGAAATTCAAATAAACCGTTTTGATGGATAGCTTCTGTCTTACCCCAAATTTTTCCTGCAATCATAATACTGTTTTACTAGCTTTCTAAAATCTTTTAGGTATATACTCTTAGCACCATCTGATGGAGCATTATCAGGATCAATATGAACCTCAACAAATAAGTTTAACCCCATAGTACCTGCTAGTCTAGCCATAGTTAAGGCATATTTTCTATCTGATATACTATGAGTGATGTCTAAAAAGATAGGTACGTTATAATTATCTTGCATATACTTAATACCTTCGAAGTCTACAATTACATCGTCATACCCAAATGAATGTCCTCTTTCTGTTATCCATACATCATCAGTACCTACTTTAGATAGGATACCTTTTATACCCCCAGGAGGAACAAATTGACCTTTCTTAATATTAATAATTCTACCAGTTTTTTTAGCAGATAGAAGAAGGTCTGTTTGCTTACAAAGTAAAGCAGGTATTTGGACTACATCTACTTCTAACTCTTCAACTTGATTAGTTTGATGAAAATCAGTAGTTAGCTTGAAACTTTCTCTGAGTGTATCGAAATCTTCTTTACATTCTTTTAATCCTAATCCTCTAGGAGAGTCAATATACGTTCTATTAGCTTTATCGAAGCTGGCTTTGAAAATATAGTTTATACCAAATTCATTACAGATATTTTGACAGTGTTCTGCAATATCGTAACTATCCTGTAGATTTTCATGTTGGCAAGGTCCAGCTATTATAGTCATTATTGTCGTAAAGTTTTTCTTTTTCTATCTCTCATTTGATAACCAAATGTTACTATGTTTACCACACCTATAATAGTTGTAAGTATCTCATTAATGTATCCAAAAAATCCTTTTGGGGTTTGAATATACTGTACTTTAGGTTCGGCAACTCTTTCGTTTTCTGAAATTTGTTCCATCAACCTAGGTTCCTTATCGAAATCTGGGCTTATGTTCCATATTAGAATTATAGCTAATAATGAAACTATGTAGGTTGATGTAAACTTATTCATTACTGTCTCAATGTTTTACGAATAGTATACTCAGGGCTAGTAAAAAATTCTGGTATAAGATAGTTATGAGTAGCTCTAATTGGATTTATATCTAACCCTCCTCTACGAGTATACAAACAAGCTACCATTAACTGTTCTGGTTTACAAGCATCAGTTAAATGTTTAAATACCATCTCACATATTTCTTCATGAAAGTGACTTACTGTTCTATGACTTACGATATATTTAGCTATCGATTCAGCTGTAGGTACGTTTTTCCCTATAATCTTAATAAATACATCCCCCCAATCTGGTTGATTAGTTACTCTACAGTTAGATCTTAATAAATTAGAACTGAATTTAACAGTGGTAACTTCGTTATGCTCTTCTATATCAAGCTGACTTTCATCTGATTGAAAAGCTGTAAAATCTATAGCATCTAAGTTAGCAATTTCTCCTAAGTCAGTATACTCCTGAAAAGATAAAGGTTCAGTTTCTAGATCAGAAGCATAGAAAGTAACAGTTGTTGTAGTCTCTAATAATTCATCTAAATCCCTCTTTACTCTTGCTTCTATACCGCTAATACAATCAGCTGAATTATCTCCTATTCTAGTCATATTAAATGAATTCAAATACAACTTAATTGACTTAGATTCTACGTGAAATTCACTATTACTAGGGCAAACGATTTTAAGCATTCCTGCTACTGGTTGTCCTTTCGTTGTAATAGCTGATACTTCATAACAGTTCCAAGTATCTACTCCGGTAAAGCTATCTGATGTTAATCCGTAACCTTCTCTATTTAAGTATCTTGGTATTTTTACTAGTAAATCAGGAGTATAGGTATCTTTATACCCAGCACCTCCTACAGTTCCTAAATGTTTAGACGCTATGTCTACTACTTCTTGATAATTTTTTACTTCTGCCATAATTAACCTTTGAATATTTGTTTTTTGCCACCTTCATACACATAAGCGTGACCATTTTCTATCAGTAGTTTATTTAGCGAGGTTTCTTCTCCGTCGATGTCAATAAAAATCTCAGCAAGTATTCGACCATACTTACCTTTACCGTATGATTGAATAACAAATATACCGTCATTCATCTCCAAATGTTTCTGAGTGAATTTAGAAGCAGCTATACCTTTAGCTTTCTCTTCTAGATTTCTAGTTCTCTTTTCCCAGGTATCAACACCTTTGAATCTTAATCTGGCTTTAACCCAGGTACTAAATCCTAGATCGATCATTACATCTGCTGTATCACCGTCTACGACTCTCAACAATTTTGCTCCGTATTTGTACATTATCCTATTATATAAAGGCCGTAGCCTATTAGTAAATTAATATTTAGTGCAACTATATTCCATTGCTTTGCTATCCATACTTGAGGTATGGTAAGCAAGGCTCCTATAACGTATGTATAAGCTCCCATATTATCGTATTTTAATAAATAAGGGGACATCATAATAAATGCTGAGCCCATATAACCTGCTCTGTTAGCTATCCTCTCTATAGGTGTAAGTCTACGTTCCTTAACTAAAGCTCTAAGAAGTACTACCCACCATCTGGTTTCGCATTTAATACATGTTTTTTTACTTTCATGTTTAAATTTGACATCTCTCTTTTCCTCATGACACACATTACATACTCTCATTTAATATAATTTAATATAGTATAATCTAATATTTGATTAACTCTTTGCATAGGAGAACCAGTTACAGTTAAGTAAGGTCTGCCTACTCCTTCTAAAAAATCTTGAAAAGTACTATCAATCTGCTTTCTCCAATCTTCATTAACACTTCTTACTCCATCATCTACAGAATCAAACTCAATAGGAAAATAAATATAATGAGTATATTCACTCTTTACTCTATTCCAAGTATCTTCTATATATTTTAATACCTTCGCATCTATATTTTCCATAAAATGAGAATAGACTACTAAGTCCATATAACATCTATCTAAAATAAGATTATTAGGCTTAAGCAAAGCCTCTAAATGAAAACTACTAATAGCTAATTGAGTCTCAGAAGTACCAGCCTCATTAATAGGAAAGCCATACTCTGCTACACTGCGAGTAGATTCGTTAACAAACTCATATTTAGGAAACTTATTCTTCAATAACTCAAAAACAGTAGTCTTACCAGTACTACTTGCTCCAACCAATGCTATTCTTTTTATCATAAAACCTGTTTAAGTAGATTAGACCACATATATAATGATCTATCTCTTAATATACGAAATAAACCATCAAGATCCAACTGAGTAGCATTAAAATACTCTTCCATAATAATCCTACCTTCATCTACTCCTGCAGTTACTTTATGTATAACTGCTCCTGCTACTTCATGCCCAAGTTTATGAGCTTTTACTTGAGGATCTTTACCCTTGAGTTCTGGGTATTTAGTAATAAGTCCAGGATG
>Ga0233432_10004041_pt1 | contig 13105 bp, 13 predicted proteins | sample SI_122_August201_6_FD_179870 | JGI IMG/M metagenome (GOLD analysis project Ga0233432, IMG submission 179870) | Seawater microbial communities from Saanich Inlet, British Columbia, Canada - SI_122_August2016_10_MG | ecosystem: Environmental > Aquatic > Marine > Inlet | place: Canada: British...
GTGTTCCATCTGACCTTGCAATAATAAAATCGTCTAACTCTTCATTATTAATATTAATTTCACCTTTTACTAAATCAATCCACTTAACAATTCCTGTTTTCGGGTTTTTAAATCTTACTGTAGGAGAAATATCTTTGGGAGGTTTAGGTAAGACTTTACCATTCTCTGGCCTCCAACGGTCATCATAACGTGGCTTATCACCTTTTTTTATTTGATCATCTCTCAGATTATCAAGTTCTTCTTTGGAAGCATAACAATAGTAGGCATCCCCACTTTCAATCATAATATTTATATATTTTTTATATAAATCTAAGCGTTTTGTTTGATATTGTATTGTCTTGTCATGTTCAAGTCCTAACCATTTCATCCCATCTAATATGGCATTGACAGCATCTTCTGAAGATCTCTCAATATCGGTATCCTCAATTCTTAGTAAAAAATCGCCCTTGTTTTTTTTCGCGTAAGCATATGAAAATAATGCCGTCCTGACACCTCCAACATGAAGGTATCCTGTTGGGCTTGGGGCAAATCTAGTGACTACCTTCATAAAATAATCCTTCTTTTAATGAATAGAATCATGAAGAAAATAGATGATAGCCACTCCAATCAAAATAAATGATATTTGCTTAAGAGAGTCTTTTGTATCAGTTTTCTCATGAAGGCCTGGAATAAGATCCGATATTGCAACATAAATCATACTTGACGCAGCTATTGCTAAAACATAAGGAACGAGGTTCTCCATAACACTTAGTATATAAAATGATAAGAGGCCTCCTAATAGTGTTGAAAAACTCGATGCAATATTCCACATATACGCCTTAAACTTTGATAGGCCTTGATGTAAAAGCACTGAAAATATGCTCATTTCTTGGGGTAAACAATGAAGTAACATTGAAAGTGCAGTAATCAAACCAAGTTTAATATCAACCAAAAATGCACTTGCAATTAATATGCCGTCAACGAAGTTATGAAATAAATCACCAATAACAATAATACCGCTACTCCCACTGGGTTTACTTTGCTTTGATTGTATATCGCATTCAGTATGTTTGTGACAATGAGAACCATGGCAATGACGCCATATCATTAACTTCTCTAGAATAAAAAGTATCAGTATTCCTATCAATACAGTAAAACTAATGTCATGGAAATTGTTATTTGAAGCCTCCATTGCATGAGGAATAATTTCAAGAAATGAGGCAGCTAAAAGCGTGCCTACAGCCAAACTAACTAAATTGTTTGCTAAAGCTGCATTAGCATTCTTAAAAATGATGCTGGCAAGTAGAAGGCTCATTAGTCCTCCAGCGAATGAAACAGCTATGATCCAGTATAGAGCCATTGTTTATCCATAAAAAAGTAGTCTATTATAGTTTGAAGTTAGGTAAGATGAAATAAAATTATTCTTCCATCCATATTAAGGAGGTCATCCTCTCTATAGAAGCATCTCTGCGATATGAGTAATAGTTATTAACATTTTTATAAGTGCAGAAATTCTTCGTAACGTATATTTTTTGGACACCCAGTCTATGTAACTTAAGCTTTGCTACATTAAGCATAGAAAGAAAATATTTCTCATTCGCATCATTTGTAAATGCTTCAGTGGAAGCTGGGTCATTTTCCAAAAAAATATTTCTTACTTCAGCACCTACCTCAAAAAATTCTTGGCTGATATGCGGACCAATCCAAACTATAAATTTGCCTTTGGCATTAATTTTTTTTAAGGTATTTTCAATTATGCCAGATGCTAGGCCCCTCCAACCTGCATGAATAGAACTTACAAAACTTCCTCCTTCATCTGTAATTAGTAAGGGCATACAGTCAGCTGTTGTTATTGAGCAGACCACTTTATTCTGTGTTGTATATGAAGCGTCAGCATCTCGGTCATCGGATGGTAACTCAATAGGAATATTGCTATGTGTTTGATTTAACCCTATTGATTTTTTATTAATGAATTCAAGACCAAAATTTGTTGATAATTTTGTTTTATTTTTATTTAAGAGCTCTTTGCTAGGGCTAGTATTTCTTGTTGTTTGTAAGGCAAAAATGTTTTTGGGGACATCCCATTCGGGCTCAAATATGATTGTGTTGTCAATACCATTAAGCATTAAGTAGAAATTGAGCTTTCATGTCTTATTAGATCAAGAAGGTTTTTCATATCTTTTGGAAGATCAATATCCCAACGCATATTTTCTTTGGTCTTGGGATGAATTAAGCCCAATGAGCTGGAATGAAGTGCCTGTCTAGGAAAGTTGATAGTCGCCTCCTTTAAGGCTAATGATATCTCTTTTGTAGGGATGATTTTCTTTAGCCCATAGGTCTGGTCTCCAACGATAGGTGATGTATTGTGATTCATGTGAACTCTTATTTGATGTGTTCTTCCAGTCTCAAGCTTGCACCTCAAATAACTATGCATTATGAACCGTTCAAGTACTTCATAATGAGTAACGGCATTCTTTCCATTATTTTTGTTTATGGCCATTTTTGTTCTAACTGATGGGTGTCGTCCTATCGGAAGATCAATTGATTTATTCACAAGCACTTGGCCCCAAACAATCGCCCTATATTCCCTAAACACTTTTTTTGACTGCAGTTGTTTAATGAGATTTGATTGAGTAACTTCATCTTTAGCAACCACCATTAAACCTGTTGTATCTTTATCAAGACGATGAACAATTCCACACCTGGGTAAAGATTTATTCTTAGGAAAATGAAACATGATTGCATTTAATATGGTGCCACTCCAGTTGCCAGCAGCGGGGTGAACTACCATATTCTTATCTTTATTTATTACAAATAAATTTGCATCCTCATAAATAATATTAAGTGGAATATTTTCTTCTTCGAATTGTAATATTTTTTCATCTTGTTGAACTTCAATATTCACTCTCTCGCCCCCTAAAACAATGTCTTTTGGTGAGATTTTTTTGCTATCAAGTAAAATAAATCCTGATTTAATCCACGCTTGAAGCTTCGCCCTTGAATAGTCTGACATCAATTCTTGGAGTGCAATGTCTACCCTTTTTCCGGTTGATTTTTTGGGGATGATTAACTCTAATTTTTCTTGTTTCATAAGGTATAATTTACATCATCACTATCATTAATCAACCTATGAAATTAATTTCAACATTTATACTAACCTTTCTCCTCTCAGGTTGTTTTATATTTGGTGATCCGGTTGAATTTGATGAAACTACTGGGCAGACCCCACAGTGGATACTTTCTAGAGGTGAGGCTTATGCTAGTAATAATGATTGGCCCTCAGCAATTAGGATATTAGAAAAAGGGGAACAACGTTACCCCAATTCGAAACTTGCCCCTCAATTTAAATTAGATCTGGCATATTCGTATTATAGATTTAATCAAGATGCTGAAGCTATTGCGATGCTTGATAAATTTATTAGACTTTACCCTAACCATCCGACAGTTGACTATGCATTCTATTTAAAAGGAGTCGTTCTTTTTATAGATAGAGGTTTAATGGATAAATTAACCTTGCAGGATATTAGTGACCGTGATGTTGCTCCCCTAAAAGAGAGTTTCAAAGCCTTCGAAATTATTGTAGAGAGATATCCTGATAGTAAATACTATGATGATTGTATAATCAGAATGACATATCTAATGAATAAGATGGCAGAAAACGAAATTCATGTTGCTAGGTATTACATGAAAAGAAAAGCCTATATAGCTGCACTTAACAGAGCACAGTATACACTTGAAGAGTATCCACAAACCATACACCAAGAAGAAGCTTTAATTGTAATGATTAGCGCATATGAGTTTCTTGGAATAAAAGACCTTCAAAAAGATACAGAAAAAGTCCTTAAATTTAATTACCCTGATAGCAAATTTCATACAAAAGACCTTCAGGCTAAGAAAAAAGATTGGTGGAATATTTGGGACAGCCTTTATGATTAATTAGAATTATTTTTTTTATTCAATTTTTCTCTATATTCATTTTTAATTTTTCTTCTTGTCACTAAACCAGTTTTCTTGGGTTTTAAATCTTTTTTATCAAAAGGATTTTCAGAATTTTTTAATAAAACTTTGATTGGTGTTCCAACCAGATAAAACGATTTTCTAAAAAAAGACTCCAGAAAAACAAGATAATCTTTTTTTATTTCATTTAAATGATTACCATGAATAATGATCTGGGGAGGATTCAAGCCTCCTTGATGCGCATACTTTAATTTTGGCCTTATGCCCTTAATAATTTTTGGCGGATGAGCAATTAAAGCATTTTCAAGAACAGAGTTAATTTGTGGTGTAGAAAGTTTTTTGTGAGATGATTGATATGCTTTTTTGATTGCTCTCATCATTTCTGAAAAGCCTCTCTTTTTTATAGCTGAAATAAATACCACCTCAGCAAAATTGACAAAAGAAAGTTTTCTATCAATCTGATTTTTTATCTTATCTTTTTCATAGTCATCTAATAAATCCCATTTATTAACAACAACAACCAAAGACCTCCCTGTTTCGATGACAAATGCAAGAATGTGCAAATCTTGAGCTGAAAGTCCATCCTTTCCATCAATAAGTAAAACTGCAATGTTTGACTGCTCTATTGCATTTAATGTTTTGATAATAGAAAATTTTTCTATCGTTTCAAATACCTTACCTTTTTTTCTGATACCTGCAGTATCCGTTAAGGTATAAGTATCTTTCCCCCAAAAAAATTCTGTTGAAATTGCATCTCTTGTTGTTCCAGGTTGATCAAAAGCAATAAATCTATCTTCTCCAAGTAAGCTATTGATAAGAGTAGATTTTCCAACATTGGGTTTACCGACTATCGCTATTTTTGGATTTTTTTTATCCTCAATTAAATCATCACCGATTGCATCAAACGTCAATAGAAAATCTTTGAGGGCTGAAATACCTTCTCCATGGGCAGAAGATAATCTAACTAAATTTGAAAATCCGAGAGAATAAAAATCTACGAATGCTTTTTCATCCAAAATACCTTCTGCTTTATTTACCGCAATAATTTTTGGCTTTTCATTCTTTCTAATAATGTCAGCAATATGTTCATCAGTCGGATGCAATCCTTTTCTAGAATCAACCATAAAGATAATAATGTCGCTTTCATCAATCGCTTGTTTTGTTTGAAGAGCCATTTCCTGAACAATGCCTTCTTTATTTTTTGGTTCAAAGCCTCCTGTATCAACAAGTAAAAACTGACTATCTTGAATTTCTAACTTTCCGTAATGCCTATCTCTTGTGAGACCAGGCATATCAGCTACGATTGCATCCCGAGTTTTCGTTAAACGATTAAATAAACTTGATTTACCTACATTAGGTCTGCCAACTATGACGATACTCTTCATTTTTTTTGACCAACTAATTAATATTTAAACAACATCTAATAACAATTTTTTCTTTTTCTATTACCCTTATTTCTAATGTCACCTTCTTCAACATCACACATTTCGTTTGTTGGAGCTTCAACGACCTCAGTAGCCTCAGTAGCCTCAGTAGCCTCAGTAGCCTCAGTAGCCTCAGTAGCCTCTATAGTATTTTCGTCGATGTCTGTTTTTTTATCTAGATTATCCTCAGCTATCTCTTCTAAAATATCCTTTACTTCTATAAAAAAAACATTGCCATCTAAATCAATACCTAAAATCTTATTATTTTCAATAGCATAAATATTTTTCCCTATTGGGACATTAGAAGTTATTTGAGATCTACCCTCAACAATACCTGTTTCAGAATCTAGAAGGTGAATGTATCCATCAAAATCACCTACTGCAATATGGTCGCCTATAATAATTGGATCGGTTATTCTTCGGAACTGTAAGTCAGCATTTCGCCAATTTGTTTTTCCATTTCTTTTAGAGTCTAAGGAGTAGATTGAATCACTCTTATGGGTTAGATATATATTAAAACCATCAAAAGCAATATTATTAAAGCTTGAAATTTTACGAGTCCAAATGATACTTGCGCTTCTTCTATCTACTGATGTTAAATCACCTGAAGTTGAAACTGCATAAACTTGAGCATCGTTAATTATTGGCTTACTTAAAACATCAGTAAGTCTATCAATATCAGTCACTCCTTTTACTTGAGATATATTTGCCTCCCATATAAATGCGCCACTTTTTTGGTGAACCGCAACTAGCTTTCCTGCACCAAATCCACCATAAATAACACCGTCTGAAAAGGTTAATGATGATGTACCATTAAATGTTAAAGAAGGTGATGAATGAGCATACCTCCAGTCAATATCGCCTTGCTTTAAATCAATTTGTAAAATTTCATAGCCGGCAAGTCTGACATAGGCTTTTTCGTTATTAATTACCGGTGAAGTTAAAACCTCACCATCAATAAATACTTTCCAAATGGCATTACCCGAACTATCAAGGCACCATAGATAACTATTTTCCGTAATAAATAAAATATTTTCAAAATCTCCTCCTACACCCATCGTTATCTCTTCAGAAATATCTTTTTCCCAAACAGTTTCACCTGTTGCCATTTGCATTTTTCGTATACTCCCATCGCTAGTAGCAGCTATGACGAATTCTTCAGAAAAAATAAGATTAAGGTTGTTTATATCGTTATCACCAACCTTATTCTCCCAAATTAGCTCTACAGAAGCTTTTTTGTCATAGGGTTTTATTTCAGTTGGGATGTTATTAAATTCATCTGCGAAATATTGATCATCCATTTGATCAACAAAGTCTTCAACTGGACCAATAAAACATCCAGGTAAGATAGAGATAAGAAATATTAGAGGGATTAACCTCATTGACTAATTGAATTTAATTTATTCTCAATTACTTTATGAAACTCTCCTTGACCACCAAAGTAATTAAGAGCCAGTTCATATGATTTGATTGCATTCTCTTTATCACCTGAAGCGATATAGATGTCCCCTTTTAAATCATTAGCTAAACCAATGTAGCCATCAGTTATGATTTTATTCGCCACCTCAAGTGCCTCATCTAGTTTTTTCTCAACTAAATATAAATTACCTAAAAGATAATTTGCCATAGATTGAATAGATGGCTCAATATTTTCACCGGAAGCCCAGATAAGTTCTTTTGCAGCAGCGGAATAATCGCCAGTCTCAACTAAGAGCTTAGAATAATAAATAGTTGCACGGGCTGCATAGGGCGAGTTGCTGAAGTCATTTTGAAGCACTCCTACTTTCGATTTTATTTCATCAATATTGTCAATTTTGGATACCAAAACATCCTGGAAAAGCTGAGAAGCTTCTTCATTCTTTGATTCATTTACACTTACCAAGTATTGATAAGTAAAAAAAGCCAATAAAAATACTACAATCGCTGAGAATATTTTAACTTTATGTAAATTGTAAAAATTCTTAAAGTATTCTGATTGTTGTTCATCGTTATCAAATGCCATTTGTTCTAATTCCTTTTTGAGATTAATCCTGGAATGGATTGGATTAAATCTTTTGTATACTGGTTCTTCGGATTTTTGAAAATTATATCAGTTTTTCCCTCTTCGACGAGCTTTCCATGTCGCATTACCATAACGTCATCTGCCACGTGTCTTACTATTCTTAAGTCATGAGTAATAAACAAATAAGTAAGTCCAAATTCTCTTTGTAAGTCTTTTAATAATTTTAATATCTGGGCTTGGACTGACACATCAAGTGCTGAAACAGGCTCATCACAAATTACCAATTTTGGTTCAAGGATAAGAGCTCTGGCGATACCAATTCTTTGTCGCTGACCACCTGAAAACTGATGAGGATATTTTTTTAAATCAGAGGCTTTAAGTCCCACACGCTCAATGAAATTTTCAATTTTTTTTCTACGAGCATCGCTATCTTGATAATTATGGATAAGAAGTGGCTCCTCCATAATTTGTAAAATACTTAATCGTGGGTTTAGGGAGGCATAAGGATCTTGAAAAATCATCTGAATGTCTTTTCTGACGCTTTTTAATTTCTCCCCTTCTAGGTTAAGTAAATTAATACCATTAAACTTAACACTCCCTTCATCAAGATTAACTAGGCGGACTAAACTTTTTGCAAGTGTTGATTTTCCACTACCTGATTCGCCTACAACGGCCATTGTCGTTCCTTGGTTGATAGAAAAGCTTACATTATCAAGCGCATGAATATTAGTTCTTACCCTAGAAAAAAATCCTTGAGTTTGCACATAGGTTTTTGATAAGTTATTTGTTTGCAGAAGCTTCTTCATAGTCGTTGTATAGCCCTATCTAACTTTTCATAATCTATTGGCGTTAATTGTTTTTTTCCTAATGCATCTGGTACACATCCCAATAAAGCTTTAGTGTATGGATGTTTCGGTTTCTTGAGCACTTGATTTACTTCCCCTCTTTCGACAATCTTGCCTTTAAACATAACAATCACATCATCTGCGATATCCTCAACAACACCAAAATCATGAGTGATAAATAACATAGACATATTTAACTTACTTTTAAGATCATCTAAAAGCTTGAGGATTTGAGCCTGAACTGTCACATCAAGCGCAGTGGTGGGCTCATCAGCAATGAGTAACTTTGGATTACATGACATTGCCATCGCAATCATGACACGCTGTCTTTGCCCTCCTGATAATTCGTCAGGATAACTACTGACTCTTTCAACAGGAATCCCAACAAGCATTAACAATTCTTCAACTTTATTATTAATCTCATTATTTGGTAAATCAGAATGAACAGCTATAGCCTCTTTGATCTGATAACCAATCGTTAAAACTGGATTTAGTGAGGTCATGGGCTCTTGGAAAATCATGGCGATATCAAGACCTCTCTTTTCTCTTATTTTAAGCTCACTCATTTTGCAAATATCTTCGTTGTTGAATAAAATTTCTCCTGACATTTTCAATTGAGGCGAAAGCAATCTAATAATCGAGAGTGCAGTTAAGCTTTTTCCACTTCCAGATTCACCAACAATACATGTTGTTTTACCACTCTTCACAGAAAAGGAGATATCGTCAACTAAATTAAGTTTAGTATCTACTTTAGTTCCTATTGATAAATTATTGATTTTTAAAATATCTTTATTCATTTTTATTAAATATTTTGTTTAATAAAGCTTAGTATATCTTTCTCTTTAACTTTCGTTTGAGAGCCATCTTTACGAATAAGTTTCACTTGAATAAGATTGTTTTTTAACTCATCTTCACCAATAATGAGTGCAATTGTTGCGTGACTTTTGTCGGCTTTTTTCATTTGTGATTTAAAGCTTGCTGAATCAAGATTTACGGTGACTTTGTAATTTTGATTCCTTAAATTTTCTGCAATAGTAAAAGTTTTATCTCTCGATTCATTCCCTAAATTTACAATATAAATATCTGGGTGAATGTCATTTTTAAAATCGGTATTCTCTAGCAATAAAATAATTCTCTCAATACCAATTGCAAAACCACATGCTGGCGTTGGTTTTCCACCTAACCTTTCCACTAAATAATCATACCGTCCTCCACCTGCAACGGTACCTTGGCTTCCTAAATCAGTCGTAATCCACTCAAAAACTGTTCTATTGTAGTAATCTAAACCTCTTACCAACCTTTTATTTAATTGAAAATCAACCTGATTATCTTTCAAAATCTGACAAAGTGAATTGAAGTGCTTTTTTGCATCGTCATTTATCGTGTCAATTAATTTAGGAGCTTTTTCAAGCATGTCCTGCATATGAGGATTTTTACTATCTAATATTCTCATTGGGTTTTTATGCAATCTTCTTTTAGCATCATCATCTAAAATCTCTGTATTCTTTTCAAAATAATCAATTAATTCCTTTCTGTAACGCTCTCTATCATTAATATCACCAATTGAGTTGATCTCTAAGCGTATTTTTTTCTCCAAACCTAGCGATTTCCATAGCCTGCTTAGCATAATTATTTGTTCAGCATCACTTGCAGGGTCTGTTAAACCAAACGATTCAATACCTAGCTGATGAAATTGTCTTTGTCTGCCTTTTTGTACATTTTCGTGCCTAAACATGGGACCTCTATAAAAAAGCTTTACAGGTCCGTTATAGGTAAGACTTCCTTGGATAACTGCCCTAACACATCCTGCCGTGCCTTCTGGGCGCAATGTCAACTTGTCGTCATTTAGCTTATCAGTCCAGCTATACATTTCCTTTTCGACAATATCAGTATGCGTCCCGACGCCCGCTTCGAATAATTTTGTTGCCTCAATAATTGGAAGTCCAATTTCTTCATACCCATATTGGTCAAAAATTGACAGGCACTTTGATTCAAAATAACGCCAGATCTTTTGAACACTTGGGGCAACATCGTAAAATCCTTTTATACATTGAATTTTTTTAACCATCTAAAAGTTATTTTTTCTCATAATTATTTTGAATATATTTCTCAATGATACCTTTAAAGTCTTCACTTATTGACGAACCTTTCAATGTAACTGTTTTTTTTCCATTCTCATAAACAGGTGCCACAGGGACTTCTCCTGTGCCTGGTAAGCTAATACCAATATTAGCCATTTTTGACTCTCCAGGGCCATTAACTACGCACCCCATCACGGCTACGGTCATGTCTTCAACTTTATTATATTTCTTTTTCCAATCTGGCATACCTTTTCTTAAATGACCTTGTATTTCACCAGCCAATTCTTGAAAGTAGGTTGAGGTTGTTCTTCCACAACCTGGGCATGAAATGACAAGAGGCGAAAAAGAGCGTATGCCCATGGTTTGTAATAACTCTTGCGCAACAATAACCTCTTTTGTCCTTGATTCTTCTGGCTTAGGGGTTAATGAAATTCTAATTGTATCTCCTATCCCATGTTGTAAAAGATACCCCATGGATACTGCTGAGGAAACAATCCCTTTAGACCCAATACCGGCCTCTGTGAGGCCTAAGTGTAAAGGGTAACTACATCTTTTTGATAAGCTAGTATAGACCTCAATTAAATCTTGAACGTCACTCACCTTGCAAGAGACAATTATTTTATTATTTGCTAGCCCAAGTTCCTTTGCTGCATTAGCACTGTCTATGGTTGACCTAATTAAAGTCTCCTTCATCACTGCTTGCGATGTTAATGGACTTTTTAGTTTCGCATTTTCATCCATTAAGCTCCTCAGAAGATCTTGATCTAAGCTTCCCCAATTAACACCAATTCGAACTGGCTTATCAAAATGTATTGCAGTTTTAATCATTGCTGCAAACTGTTCATCTCGCTTTCTTCCCTTACCAACGTTACCTGGATTGATTCGATATTTATTAAGGGCTTTTGCACAATCAGGATATTTTTCTAATAATTTATGCCCATTAAAATGAAAATCACCTACTATTGGTGCATTACAACCGTTATCAAGTAATTCTTTTTTTATATCAGGCACTGCCTTGGCTGATTCTTCATCATTCACTGTGATTCTGACGATCTCTGAGCCAGCGCTCCAGAGCTCCAATATTTGACTAACCGTTTCTTTTTTATCAAATGTATGAGTATTTGTCATCGACTGAATCACAATAGGAGCTCCACCGCCTACGGCGACATCCCCTACCATCACTTGAGTCGTATTTTTTTTTATCATATTAGCTGAAGCCTTTGTGTTCTTTTTGTTTTATCTTGAACCTGCCCCGCGAGTTGACCACAGGCAGCATCGATATCATCCCCTCGAGTTTTTCTAATAGTCGTGACAATGCCTGCATCCATTAAAATTTCTTGGAAAGATTTTATAACTGTTCTTTTTGAGCACTTGTATCCACTTTTCGGGAATGGATTAAATGGAATTAAATTAAGCTTTGATGGAACATCCTTAATTAGCTTGATGAGTTCTTTAGCTTGCTCAACTGAATCATTGATTCCCTCCAACATGACATACTCAAATGTCACGAAGTCTCTGGGCGCCCTTTCAATATATCTAACGCAAGAAGACATGAGTTTATCGAGAGGGTATTTCTTATTTATTGGAACAATTGTGTCTCTCAACTCATTATTTGACGCATGAAGAGAAATGGCAAGGGAAACTGGACAATCAAGACTTAATTTATCAATCGCTGGAACTAGGCCGCTTGTTGATAATGTCACTTTTCTTCTACTTAAACCATAGACAGCATCATCTAACATCATTTCTAATGCATGAACGACATGCCTGTAGTTAGCTAAGGGCTCTCCCATCCCCATCAATACAACATTCGTGATGATGCGCTCATCACCATTTAATAGCTTATAATTTTCTTGCTCACGGAGTTTGTTGTTGGCTAGCCATAATTGCCCAATAATCTCAGCTGATGTTAAATTTCTATTAAATCCCTGCCTGCCCGTAGAACAGAACGTGCATTCTAATGCGCAACCTACTTGCGATGAAATGCAAAGCGTGCCACGATTTTCTTCTGGAATAAAAACAGTTTCAATACCATTTTTAGTTCCCATATCCAATAACCATTTGCGTGTTCCATCGGAAGACAGATGATCAAATTCTATTGCAGGAATTTCAATTTTTGCTGTATTAATCAAAGATTCACGAAATGTAATCGCTAAATCAGTCATTTTGGAAAAATCTCTTTCTCCAAAATGATAAATCCACTTTAATAATTGTTTAGCGCGATAAGGCTTATGTCCAGATTTTTGGATATATTCGGTTAATTCATTACAGTTAAAATCGAGTAAATTATCCAAAGAAGCTTAACCAAAGAAATATTCAATCTCTATTTTAGCATTTTCTAATGAATCAGAGCCATGAACCGCATTTGCATCAATACTGTCAGCAAAATCTGCCCTAATAGTTCCGGCATCTGCTTCCTTAGGGTTGGTTGCTCCCATTAATTCTCTATTTTTTAAAACAGCATTATCACCTTCTAACGCCTGAATCATGACTGGACCAGATGTCATGAATGTAACCAAATCGGTAAAAAAAGGCCTTTCCTTATGAACAGCATAAAAACCTTCAGCCTCCTCTTTTGAAAGATGGACCATCATAGCTTTTACAATTTTTAAATTTGCTTTTTCAAATCTGGTGTATATTTCTCCTATTACATTCTTAGCGACTGCATCGGGCTTTATGATTGATAATGTTTGCTCAATTGTCATTTTAAAATTCTCCAAAAAAATTTATTAAATAAACCTATTAAAAGAGCGTTAAAATAACATTTTTAAAGCATAAAATAAATTAAATTTAACCAATATCAATTATGTTTCTCAC
>Ga0233432_10004043_pt1 | contig 13102 bp, 11 predicted proteins | sample SI_122_August201_6_FD_179870 | JGI IMG/M metagenome (GOLD analysis project Ga0233432, IMG submission 179870) | Seawater microbial communities from Saanich Inlet, British Columbia, Canada - SI_122_August2016_10_MG | ecosystem: Environmental > Aquatic > Marine > Inlet | place: Canada: British...
AATGCCCATCACTTTTATTTGTGATGATTGGTTTTTTGGCATTTGGAAATCCATTCCTAAGTCAATTGCGCTCATAATTTTCTTTTTTTGAATTTATTAATATTATTTATTAGTTTGTTTTATTTGCATCCTCAGTAAACCAGCCACTTATTCTATCAATTAAGCTTGGTTCTTCAGCTGTCATCTCTACATCTACTCCTTCCTCAACTTCATTTTCTACCTTAACTGGCATAGATATTTTATCAGGATGTTGTTTTGCATATTCAAATCCTTTTAACACTAATCCAACTCCAGTTGCATACATTGGACTTACTACTTTATCGAATGATTCGGCTCCCAAATGCTCATTTGGCAGTCCAATTCTAGTCTCTTTACCTGTTACATAGGCAACCAATTGTTTTAGGTTTCTGATTTGAGAACCTCCTCCTGTCAATACAATCCCCGTCATTAATTTATTCTCATAACCTGAAGTTTTAATCTGATGATAAACCAAATCAACAATCTCTTTATACCTAGCTCCAATTATCTCTGATAATGTTTTTACAGCAATTTCCTTAGGAGGTCTTCCTCTTAAACCAGGAATTGAAACCATTACATTCTCCTGATCTTCAGTGTACATTGCAGAACCGAATTTTATTTTTAAAAGTTCAGCTTGTTTTTCTAATATCTCCAAACCAACTTTAATATCTTTTGTAATAACATTTCCTCCAAATGGGATTACAGCAGTATGCCTAATTATATTATCTAAAAAGATAGCAACATCAGTTGTTCCTCCTCCAATATCTACTAAGGCAACACCTTCTCTCAACTCATCAGCATCAAGTGTAGCATCTGCTGAAGCAAATGGTTCTAAAATTAAATCTTTAGGTTTTAAACCTGCTTTTTCTACACATCTAATTATATTTCTTACAGCACCAACTTGTGCAGTAATTACATGAAAATTTGCTTCTAGTTTTACCCCAGCCATTCCTTTCGGGTCTTGTATTCCATCTTCCCCATCTACAGTATACTCTTGTGGTATTACATGGATTACTTCCTCACCAGGAATAGTAATTAGCTTAAACATATTAGACTTCAGCTTTGCAATATCCTCTTTATCAATTTCAACCTCAATGTTATCTCTAACAATCTCGCCTCTATGCTGCAGACTCTTTATATGTTGCCCTGCAATTCCAATAAAAACATCTTCAATCTCTAATCCAGACTTTAACTTTGCCTCTTCAACTGCCTCTTTTATAGATTCAACAGTTTTATCAATATTAGCAACTATCCCTCTGGACACACCATTAGAAACTGCTCTCCCAGTCCCTAGTATCTCAAGTTTATCATACTCATTTTTTCTACCAATCATCACTGAAATTTTGGTAGTACCAATATCAAGCCCAACCATGTAGGCATCTTTAGGTAATTTTTGTAAATCTTCTTCCATCATTTTATCTTTTTGTACAAACAATCTGATTGTTAAACTTTAAACTAATATCAGTATAAGTCTGCCACCCCTTGGTAGGCATTGCTATTTTATAAAACTGATATAATTCCTCTAATTTTTCTTTTGTATTTTCAAAACTCCTTAGATAAATTTTATGATCACCAACCCTAGGAATTAATATTATTTCTTTACCACTAAAATGCATTTGAGTAAGTTGCGATTTCCAAAATTTTGATTCATTAATCTCATTAACAAAATCAAAAATATTTTTATGTTTATCTGCAGTAACATCACCAGTTACAACAATTAAATTAGGCGTATAATGGCTAGATATTTCCATTCTATTTCCAAAAGAATCCAAAAAATAATCAGCATTAATACCTTTAACACGAACAATAGCTTGCTTCTGAAAAATAGTAAAATCTATTGCTCCTTTCTGATTTGCAAAAACCTCAACATTCTTAATGTTAGGATGAGTTAACAATAGATTTTCTAAATCTTCTTTTTGAAAATCATTTACCAAAACACTATCAAAATTCACATTCTTACTAGTCAGATAATCTAAAACAACTTGCTGATTCACAAAATTATCAGCAGCAATTTCAATACCAATTTCATTTAATTTGACAAATTGATTTGCTTGTCTATTATTAGTAAAAGAGAGTACCACAACCAATACCATAATTGCTAATACCCATTTTAATATTATTAAAACTCTTTCCATTAGTTGAGCATGTGTTTAATTGGCTCAACTAAAGTCCCAATATCTCCCGCCCCTAAAGTCAGAAGAACATCTAATTCTTTATTTCCTAAAACTGCTAGCAACTCTTGCTTAGAACAAACTTCTTTTTTAGAGTTTGAGCATAAATCCAAAAGCATTTCTGATTCAACTCCAGCAATTGGCAGTTCACGAGCAGGATAAATATCTAATAAAACTAAATCATCAGCTTTTACTAATGATGCCGCAAACTCAGTTGCAAAATCCTGTGTTCTACTATACAAATGTGGCTGAAAAACAACAGTTAAATCTCTTTTTGGATACAATTGTTTGGTAGCATCTATGGTTGCACTTACCTCTTGAGGGTGGTGTGCATAATCATCAATAAATACTATTTTATCAGTATCTATGTGTTTGTCAAACCTTCTATTTATTCCTTTAAAAGTAGAAAGTCCTTCAGAAATATTATCGCAACTTAAACCTAAATAACAGGCAACAGCTGATGCTGCTATAGAGTTACTTACATTATGGACTCCTGGGAGTGATAATTCTAAATCTTCCTGTTTTTTCTCGTATGAAATTCCAGGCATTATATCTATTGCAATCATATCAAACTGCATTTTACCATCTTTAACTTTTACATTTTCAGCAAAATAATCAGCTTTCTTTTCAGCAGAATAAGAAAGTTTTACACCTCCTTCAGGAACAGGGAAATCAATATCAATACTTTCTTCAACTAATAAAAGTCCCTTTTGCTTTATTTGTGAAGCAAACTGAATAAATGCCTGATGTAAATCAGCTTCATTTTCATAAATATCCAAATGATCGGCATCTACTGAAGTTATGATTGCAATATCAGTATGTAATTGTAAGAAAGATCTATCATACTCATCAGCCTCAACTATTAAGATATTTCCTTTATCAGCTAACAATAAATTTGTTTTGTAATTTCTGCTAATACCGCCTAAAAATGCTGTTGTTTCTTTTCCAGCTTTTTGCAGAATATGAGCCAACATTGTTGAAGTTGTTGTTTTACCATGCGTACCTGCAACAGCAATAGTAAATGATTGCTTAGAAATCATACCCAACACCTCAGCTCTCTTGAATATTTTAAATCCTTTTTCAGTAAAAAAAGAAAGTACCTTATTTTCACTTGAAACTGCAGGAGTGTAAATGACTAAAATATCGTTATAACTTGCAGTATTGATTGATTTAGGAATATCATTTACATCATCAGTATAATGAATATTTACTCCTTCATTTTCTAGCTCTAAGCAAAGCTCAGATTTTACTTTATCATAGCCACAAACAGTTTTTCCTTTAGCATTGAAATAACGAGCCAAAGCACTCATTCCAATACCACCAACACCAATCAGGTAAATATGTTTATATAAATCTAGGTTCATTTTACTAAATCCAAAGCAATTTTTGCAATTCTATCAGCTGCATCTGTTACAGCAATTTTTTTAATATTACTACTTAAAGAGTCTTTCAAATCTTTATTCTCTATTAAGTCTTTAAGAGTATTTACAAGTTTACGATTTGCCCTAGCATCCTCTACAAGTAATGCAGCATTCTTATTAACTAAGGATTGTGCATTTTTATATTGATGATTTTCCGCTACATTTGGAGAAGGAACCAAGATAATTGGCTTACCCACACAGCAGAGCTCAGAAATTGCAATTGCACCAGCTCTTGATATAATAATATCAGCAGCAGCATAAGCCAAATCCATTTCCTTAATAAATGTAAATGCATTAATTCCTTTCACATTTACATCAATAATATATTTCTGAGATTTATGCTGATAAGAAACTCCTGTTTGCCAAATCAAATTGACATTCATATCTTTAATCTGCTGTAGATTTTCAGCAATTGTATTATTGATAGTAAGCGCTCCTAAACTACCTCCAACCACCAAAACAGTAGGTTTTGTTTTATCAAGTTCAAACTTTATTTGAGCTATCTCTTTTTGAGCATCAAACCCTAAAATATCTTCTCTAATTGGGTTGCCAGTAATTATCATTTTATCTAAAGGGAAGAATCTTTCCATATTATCATAAGCAACACAAATTTTCTGCACATACTTTGCTAAAATTTTATTTGTAATCCCTGGGTAAGAGTTTTGCTCCTGAATCACTGCAGGTACTCCTTTTTTAGCAGCCGCATAAAGCAATGGCGCACTAGCATAGCCACCAGTTCCAATTGCTAAATCAGGTTTAAATTCTCTAACTATTTTTTTAGCCTTCCAAATACTATGTAAAACTTTAAAAGGAAAAAGTAAATTTCTTTTATCTAAATTCCTTTGCAAACCACTTATCCAAAGTCCAATGATCTTATACCCAGAGTTGGGCACTTTTTCCATTTCCATTCTATCTTCAGCACCAACAAATAGAAATTCAACATCATTCACTTTTCTCTCAATTGCTTTTGCTATTGCTATTGCAGGAAAAATATGCCCACCTGTACCTCCACCACTAATTATAACTTTAAGCTTTTTCATATTCTCCTTCTAATGAATTTCTACTAATACTCAATACAATACCAATTGCAATACAGCTAAAAACAATAGATGTTCCACCCATACTTATTAAAGGTAAAGTCTGTCCGGTTACAGGTATTACTTCTACAGAAACCAACATATTTATAAATGCTTGAAACACCAATGAGAACATCAAGCCAATAGCAACTAAACTTCCAAAAATACTTTCCGATTTTAATGAAATCCTGACAGCTCGAAACAGTAAAATAAGATAAAACATTATAGCGGAAAACCCTCCAAGCAAGCCGTATTCCTCTAACACAATTGCATAAATAAAGTCTGACTCAGAATAAGGCAATATACTTCTTTGTGTACTTTTACCAGGGCCAACACCATAAATACCGCCATTCTGGATTGCAACCAAAGCTTGCGTTTGTTGATAATCTTTATCCATTTGCTGTTCATCTCCACCCAATAAAAAATTATCAACCCTACTTACCCAAGTAGCAGACCTAGGTATAACGCTAGTTCCTAAAGGAGTCCATTTTGCAGAAGCATAAATAATAAATACTCCTATTAATGCCGTTCCTACAACTTTCGCTATAAATTGCAATCTGATTTTCCCTACAAACATTAAAACCAAACCATTAATAAAAACTAAAGCTGATGTAGAAAAATTATTAGGTAATATTAGCAAGCACACTATGACCAGTGGTGCTAAAACATACCAAAAAAATTCCTTAAATCCAGATAGATTATCTCTATTTACACTAATCTGACGAGCCATAAATAAAATAACTGTTAGTTTCGCAACATCAGAAGGTTGAAACTGCAAACCAACTATGTTTATCCACCTTGACGCACCATTTACAGTAACCCCAATTACCAACACTAAAACTAGTAATAATAAGCTCGTAAAATAACCTAATTGTCCTAACTTTGAAAAGTATTTAAACGGAATTAAATGCACAACATACATTGCAAAAAGTCCTATTAATAATTTTGGAATATGACTAATTAAATCAGACCATCCAGCAGCTGAATACACAACCATTATTGAAAATAATGAAAGTAGCATTACAATAATCCAAATTATTGCATCACCTTTAAGTTTTATATTTCCAAAGATTGAGCTCAATTATAGACTTCTTACAGATTTTTTAAACTGAATTCCTCTATCCTCATAATTTGCGAATAAATCAAAACTAGCACAAGCTGGAGATAACAAAACAGCCTCCCCTTTATTTGCTAAGCTATATGATTGATTTACTGCCTCAGCCATAGTTGACGCCATAACAATTGTATCAACCTTACCTTTAAAAGCCTCAATAATATTTTGATTATTCTCTCCTAAACAAATAATCGCTTTTACTTTATCAGCAACCATTTCATCAAGCTCGGAATAATCATTTCCTTTATCCACACCACCAACTATCCAAACAACATCTTTTTGCATGCTCTCCAAAGCAAACCAGCAAGAATTTACATTGGTCGCTTTTGAGTCGTTTATAAAATCAATACCGTGTACAGTTAGCACATATTCTAGTCTGTGTTCTACATTTTGAAAGTCAATCATTGATTGTCTGATAACTGAATCTTTCACTTCAAATACTCTGGCTGCCATAGCAGCTGCCATTGTATTGAAAATGTTGTGTCTGCCTTGTAAGGCTAATTCTTGCATTGTCATAGTTTTATTATTTAGTTTAATTGTTAATTCATTATTATTTAAATACCCACCTTCATTTTGTTTATTTACTAAAGAGATTGGCAGTTTTATTGCTTTAGTTTTTATTGCTTTTACAATTTGATCATCAGCATTGTAAATTAAAAAATCCCTTTCTGTTTGATTTTCTGTAATTCTGAATTTTGATGCTGTATAGTTTTTTAAGTTGTAATCATATCTATCTAAATGATCGGGGGTAATGTTCAATACAATTGCTACATCACTTCTGAAATTTTGTATTCCATCTAACTGAAAACTACTCAATTCCAAAACGATATAATCATAATCCCTTTCAGCAATTGAAATAGCAAAACCGACTCCAATATTACCAGCTACAAGCACATCATGACCAGCATTTTTAAGTACATTACCAAGCAATAAAGTAGTAGTAGTTTTCCCATTACTACCTGTAATAGCAGCAATTTTTGCATTTGTATATCTAAAAGCGAATTCAACTTCCGAAATAACTGGAATATTTTTTTGCTTCAACTTCTGAATCAAATCAACATTGTCAGGAATTCCAGGGCTTTTAATTACTTCATTAGCATTTAAAATCTTCTCCAGAGTATGATTACTTTCCTCCCATTCAATCTCATTATTTAAAAGAACTGTTTTATTCTCATCAATAATTATTCCTTTATCAGAAACAAAAACTTCAAAACCTTTTTTCTTTGCTAACACAGCCGCACCAACTCCACTAATTCCTGCTCCAATTACGACTATCCTGTTTTTCATTATCTTAACTTAAGAGTTACAACTGTAATTACTGCTAGCATAATTCCAACTATCCAAAAACGAGTAACAATCTTACTTTCATGCATCCCTAATTTCTGATAATGATGATGTAGTGGAGCCATTTTAAATATTCGCTTACCCTCCCCAAATTTCTTCTTTGTATATTTGAAATAACCAACTTGCATTATCACTGATAAGTTTTCAACCAAAAACACCCCACATAAAATTGGAATCAATAATTCCTTTCGAATTAAAATTGCAACAACTGCAATTATACCTCCTAATGCTAAGGATCCAGTATCACCCATAAACACTTGAGCTGGGTAAGAATTGTACCACATAAAACCAACACATGCTCCTACAAATGCTGACATATAAATAACCAATTCCCCTGTATTAGGAATGTACAAAATATTTAAATAATCGGCGGCAATAATATTACCAGAAACATAAGCAAACAGAGCCAGAGTAGCGCCAATAATTGCTGATGTTCCAGTGGCCAAACCATCAAGTCCATCAGTCATATTTGCACCATTACTCACTGCTGTAATAATAATTACAACAATTAACACAAAAAGAATCCAAGCGTAATCCTTAGCAGCTTCCCCCATCCAAGAAGTTAAAGATTGATAATCAAACTCATTATTTTTAAAAAAGGGAGTAGTCGTTTTTGATGATTTTTCTGCCAAATTAATAGAACCAACTATTTCAGCATCTGATGACAAAGCCACCTCTTCTTTCACAACAATATCAGAATGGAATACCATTACCAAACCAACAATTAATCCAATTCCAACTTGCCCAAGAATTTTAAACCTTCCCGCTAATCCTTCTTTATCTTTTTTGAATACTTTAATATAATCATCAATAAACCCAATTGCACCCAGCCAAACAGTAGAAACTATCATCAATTGAATATAAATATTATCCAGTTTTGTAAATAATAAAGTTGGAATCAAAATAGCAGACAAAATAATAAGCCCTCCCATAGTTGGAGTTCCTTTTTTTGATTCTTCTCCAGCTAAACCAAGCGTTCTTACCTCTTCACCAATTTGCTTTCTTTGTATGTATCGGATGATTTTACCCCCAAAAACTAAAGATACTAGAAGTGAAGTTATAACAGCCAATGCTGCTCTAAAAGAAATATATTGAAACAAACCGGCTCCAGGAAAATCGTAAGCACTTTGTAAGTAGTCGAATAAGTAGTATAACATATTAATTATTAATTTTTAATGATTGTTTTAATTCTTCCATATCATCAAAAGGAAATTTCTCTCCATTTATTTCTTGATATTTCTCATGACCTTTTCCTGCTAACAAAATGATGTCATCTTTTTTAGCAAGCCTACCAGCCGTCATTATTGCTTGTTTTCTATCAGTAATTACAAGTACTTTTTTCTTTTGTATAGGATCCAAATCAGCTAACATATCCTCAATAATTTCTTCAGGTTTTTCTGATCTTGGATTGTCAGAAGTTATGATAACTTGATTACTTAAATTACAAGCAACTTTTGCCATAAGTGGGCGTTTTGCTTTATCTCTATCGCCACCACAACCGACAATAGTTATAAGCTCCTCAGCATTAGATCGAATATTATTAATTGTAGAAAGCACATTTTTTAAAGCATCCTCAGTATGAGCGTAATCAACAATTCCTGTAATAGCATCTTCATTTCTTACAAACTGAAACCTTCCTTCAGCAGAATTCAACATACTTAAAGCAGTTAAAACATCATAATCCGAAAATCCAAATTGATTAGCCACAGCATAAACAGATAAAATATTATAAGCATTAAAATCGCCAATTAGCTTTACCCAAACATCAACTTTATTTATTTGCAACAACATTCCCTCAAACTGATTCTCTAATACTCTACATTTATAATCAGAGAATGATTTTAAGGAATAAGAAAGTTTTTTAGCCTTAGTAGCTTCAAGCATTTTATATCCATTCTTATCATCTTTATTTGTTAAGGCAAAAGCATTTTTTGATAGAGAATCAAAGAAGGATTTTTTAACATCACGGTACTCAGCAAAAGTGTTATGATAATCCAAATGATCCTGAGTAATGTTTGTAAAAACACCACCCAAATAAGTTAGACCATTTACTCTTCTTTGTGAAATTGCATGAGAACTCACTTCCATAAAACAATACTCACAACCTGCATCTATCATTTTATTTAGTAATAAATTAATCTGAATTGCATCAGGAGTTGTATGGGTAGATGGAATGATTTTAGACTCAATTTTATTTTGAATTGTTGAAAGCATTCCTGCTTTTACATTTAACAAAGTAAAAAGTTGATGTAAAAGACTAACAATAGTTGTTTTGCCATTAGTGCCAGTAACACCTACTAATTTTATTCTTTCGGAAGGATTGTTGTAGAAATTACTCGCAACTATTCCTAAAGCATTATTAGAGTTTTTAACCTTTATATAAGTTATGTCTTCATCTATTTCTTCAGGGAATTGCTCTAAAATTATTGCAATAGCACCATCAGAAATTGCATTTGAAATAAATTTATGTCCATCAGAAATTGTTCCGCTTACAGCTACAAATAAATTGTTTTTAGCAATTTTTCTTGAATCAAATTGAATATCAGAAATTTCAACATTAGTCGAGCCCAACACGCTTTCGAGACTTACTTTATATAAAAGGTCTTGTAAATTCATTAAGCTAATTCTAGTTTAATTACACTTCCTTTTTTAATTGATTCTCCTTTTTTAATTGATTGCTTAACCACACCTCCTGAACCAGTAGTAACAACAGAGAAACCATAAGTTTCAAGAAGATAAACTGCATCTTGCAAATTCATACCCTTTAAACTTGGCATTCTACCATTTTGCAAATCTTCCTCCACTTTTCTAACCAATAGATTAACACTTGATTTTGTAGTTTGAGAAATCATATAAGCCGCATCAGTTGTTTCAGAATCAATATTAAGCTGACTTAAAACTACTTTTGTTTTATCCGTTTCCCCTTGTTTTACTTTAGGTAGATTTTTTAAAGATTCAGCAATAGAAATAGGATTGTGTATATCCATATCCAATGCATAAACCTTGTCAGCTAATTCTTTAAAAATAGGAGCAGCTACTTTACCGCCATAAACTTGTCCGTTTTTAGGATTACTAATAACCACTATACAGGAATATTTTGGATTATCAGCAGGGAAGAAACCAGCAAAAGAAGCTTGATATTTTTTATCCTCTCCTTCTTTTCTTCCTGCATAATTTAAAACAGTAGTACCTGTTTTACCCGCAATTCTATATTTATTAGTTCTTATATTTTGTGCAGTACCCTCCTCAACCACTCCCACTAACAAAGGCATTATTTCTTCAATAGTAGATTCCGAACAGATAGAAGGATTAACAACCACAGGTTTTTTATACTCAATTTCTTTTCCATCTTCAAGTATAGCAGTAGTAAAAATAGGTTTCATCATCTTACCTTTATTTGCTATAGCATTATAAAAAGTAAGCATATGCAAAGGTGATAAAGCCATCTCATAGCCAGTTGACATCCAAGGAAGCGTTATCCCAGACCAACCCCCTTTATTTGGAACTGGCATTTTTAATGCTGGCGGATATGGCAACTCCAACTGTAAAGGTGTACTTAAGCCCATTTTATATATTCTATCAATATACTCTGTTGGGTCAGATTTATAACTCTCGTTAATAATTTTAGAAATACCTACATTTGAGGAAATGATAAACGCTTTTTCTATTGTTACTTTTCTGAAATCATGAGGAGAATCTCGCATCACTCTATCGTAATATTTCACTCTTCCTCTTTGTAAATCAACTGAATCCTTAACAGAGAATTTACCATCTTCTAAACCTGCAATTATAGATGCCAACTTAAAAGTTGAACCAGGAGCATCATGCATAGCCAAAGCGTAATTATACTTTTCATTTACTCTATCCAAAGTATCTTTCATAAGGTTAGCAATAACTTTTACCTCTCCAGTTTCCACCTCCATCAAAACAATACAACCCCAATCTGCATTTTCTTTTATCAAAGTTCTTTCTAATGATTTTTCTGCCACATCCTGCATATCAATATTGATAGTGGTAATTATATCCTTTCCAGCTTTTGGCAAATAATTCCCTTCAGAATCTTGTGGCACCCAAACTTTCTGAGCTATTTTTCTTTTTAAATGCCTGCCATCTACACCTGATAATGTCTGATTAAAAGCGCGCTCAATCCCTACAGGATTTACATCCCTCAAAACACCAACAGTTCTTTGAGCCAACAAACCAAAAGGAGTTTCTCTATTTGGCCTTTGCTCAGCAATTAAGCCTCCTCTATTTTGTCCAAGTTTAAAAATTGGCAAACTCTTTAAAACTATCAAGTCATTATGAGTAACCTTTAATTGTAAGCGCACATATTTATTCTTTTTTGAGTTTTTTGCTAATCGTAAAAACTGATCATATTCCTCAGCCGTTTTGTCTTCAAATAAATCAGCTAAAGCATCAGATATTTCTACAATATGCCTTTCAAAAAGCACATCACTCATTACACTCATATCTAAGAAAATATTGTAAAGAGGCATAGAAATTGCCAACAACGAACCATCATCTGAGAGTATATTCCCTCTTGGAGCTTCAACCGTAAAAAATCTTGGCTGACTAGAAGTGTTTATTAAATCATCAAACTGCTGAACTTTTACAATTTTAGAAACAACAGCCACAGCAATAAGCAATACAAACAGGTACAAACCTATAATTCTCAAATTTATATTTTTTGCTCTTTTACTCACTTACTGTTTCAATTATCATTGGTGGATTTACTGCAGTTTTTAATCCTTGATTTTGCACAATATTTTCAATTACTGATCTTCTATGCATGCTCATTAAATCAGACTTTGTAGTTATGTAAACTAATCTTAAATCAGCCACTTCTTTTTCAAGTGATATTGATTCCTTTAAAAGCATTTCGGCATAAAAAGAAGATCGAATATTCACTAGCACTAGAAAGACTATTAACAACAAAAATGGAATTAGTTTTGTATTGCTTTTTTCAGCAATAAACTCACCTTTTAAAATGGAGCTAATCGTATTTTGAGCTTCAGATTTAGTTTTCATGTATTTTTTCAGCCACTCTTAATTTTGCACTTCTTGCTCTTGAATTATCTGCAATTTCTTCTGAACTTGCTACAATTACTTTTCTATTTATTTCTATTAAATCTTTAATTGGATTACCATAGAAATCTTTTATCATCTTTCCTGCTAAGTTTCCTTTTTTCATTAAATTTTTAACTAGTCTATCTTCCAATGAGTGATACGACATTACAACTAATCTACCTCCTGGATTTAAAATATCAACTGCAGATAATAGCATTTCTTCTAATGCTGTAATCTCATCATTTACTTCAATTCTGATTGCTTGAAACACTCGAGCTAAAAACTGATTTCTGTGTTTTTCAGGAACAATTTCAGCAATAACTTTTATCAAATCTTTTGTAGTATTAATTTCAGAAATACTCCTTGCATTAATAATTTCCTTAGCAATCCTTCTTGAGTTTTTTAATTCCCCATATTTGTAAAGAACATTGGCTAAATTTTCTTGAGAATAATTATTCACAACCTCTTTGGCTGATAAATCAGAATTAAGATTCATTCTCATATCTAACTCGCCTTCAAATCGAGTAGAAAAACCTCTTTCAGCAATATCAAATTGATGTGAAGAAACTCCTAAGTCAGCAAGAATTCCATCAACCTTTCTCACCCCTTCCAATCTCAAAAAATTCTTAATAAATCTAAAATTAGCATCTATCAGCTTAAAGCGATTTTGATTCAAATTATTCTTATGGGCATCAGCATCCTGATCAAACGCAAATAATTTACCTCCATCCAGATGTTTCATTATTTCTTTAGAATGACCACCACCACCAAAAGTGACATCAACATAAATTCCTGTGGGCTTTATATTTAACCCTTCAATACATTGGTTTAACAATACTGGACTATGATATCCCATCCGATCCGTCTAAAGGTTGATTACCCATCACCTCT
>Ga0233432_10004052_pt1 | contig 13090 bp, 12 predicted proteins | sample SI_122_August201_6_FD_179870 | JGI IMG/M metagenome (GOLD analysis project Ga0233432, IMG submission 179870) | Seawater microbial communities from Saanich Inlet, British Columbia, Canada - SI_122_August2016_10_MG | ecosystem: Environmental > Aquatic > Marine > Inlet | place: Canada: British...
TCTTTGAAAGACGATACACACAACCGTTTGGGGGTTTTTCGAAGCGATTCGGGGATAACCCTATCGTTTGGTGAGCAAACTTATTTCATCAAGTCCTGCGATCCGTTCCACAACATTGCGGTCAAGTCACTTGAGCAAAATGATCATATCCCTTTTTATGTTGAGATCGCCCGGCGGGAAGGCCTCGGGCCTGAGTTTAGGGACGCCTTGAGGAGTCAAATCAAAGAATTATCAGAGGAAGATGATTGCCCGCCCCATAATCCCTGATGGTTGGTTTTGGGTTAGCCAGCAACTTGACTCATCTTGGTTTGAAGAGAGCCGTTAAGAGAGGTAAAACTAAATGTCAATTACGTCGTCGTCTTCGTTACGAGAGCCTGTCCGCGAACCGGTTGACTTTTTGCTCGTGGCTACTGATTGCACAAGGCTTGCCTTAAATTTACTGGCAAGCGATTTCCGGAAACCGGGAAGGAGCATGGCAAACCCGAACAAGTCTGTCAGTATTCCTGGGGTCAGCAAAACGACACCGCCGATCAAAATCATTACCCCCTCGACCAATTCTTGAGCTGGTGGTCGCCCCTCTCTCATTTCCTTCTGAATTCTTCTCAGGGTCGAAAGCCCCTGCGATCGGGCGAGTGAGGCTCCAAGGAAACCTGTTAGAACAATGAGACCAATCGTAGGCATTGGCCCAATGCGGCTACCCAAGAGTATCAGCAGATAAAGCTCGATGATTGGAATAAAGATAAAAAGAAAAAGAAGTCTTCCGAACATGTATAACATCGTTATTTGAAAAGATGGGATATTCAAGGATTATAGCACATCCAGCCAAAACGCCGAGGGTGCCGGAGGGTAGATTACCCTTCACTTTTTGCCTTTCTACATTCAGCATGCGAAGTTGATTACTCATATGTTATTTTCAGCCAACACGCGGATATTCAAAGGTTTGCTCCTGCATGCCCTGTGTTTTTTACTTTTTGCTGTGACTTTGGCGGAAAATCTTGTTTTCGGCGAAAAGAGCTTATCCTCCACAGCCGTTGTTGTGGATGAAGCGGTCCTTGAAGGAAAAGGTCAGGAGCGACGAAGCGACTCGAACGCAACGGATTCGAATTCCACCTCTTGGCAGTCGGCGACGGATCTTGGTGCAGGTTGGAAAAGCTTGGATTGGTTCGGTTACTTCTACGACACCGCGCGACCATGGATCTTTCATGCGGATCTCGGATGGGTTTACAGAGCAAGCGATGATACCGATTCCATTTGGTTGTATTTTCCCCGCAACGGCTTAGTTACAGAAAATCAGCCGGACCCCTCCTACGAAGAATGGCTGGTCGGAGGGCAAGAGGTCCCCTCCGGTCTTGTATTCACGGGCGGTAGTCCCTGGTTGGACGAAAGTACCGGTCTTCGACGCCAACCGCGAGAGGTTTACGAAATGATATACGGAAAAGAAGGAAGTTGGAAGTGGACAGAAAAAACGACCTATCCGTACCTTTACAATTCTCGCACAGACAGCTGGGAATACTTTCTTCGCTCAGGAAATTCAAAATTACTTTTCAAATATTCCACGGGTGCTTGGGAATCCTTTTGAGCCTTATTGCCATTCGTTTAGGTACAATAAAGTAGTGACGGGCAAGGAGAATTTCACTACAGTATACTGTTTATTGTTTAATTATGCATAAATTAGTATTACTACGACACGGCGAAAGCCAGTGGAACCTTGATAACCGCTTCACCGGGTGGCACGATGTGAACCTTACCGAGCAGGGCGAACGCGAAGGACGGGAAGCCGGTCAACAGATGAAGGAGGCAGGGTTTGGCTTCGATGTCGCTTACACCTCCCTTCTTACTCGTGCTATTCGAACGCTTTGGTTGGCTCTCACAGAGATGGATCAGGTATGGATTCCCGTTCATCGCGAATGGCGTTTGAATGAGCGTCATTATGGTGCACTGCAAGGCCTCAATAAGGCGGAAACTGCTCAGAAGCATGGTGATGAACAGGTTCTGGTTTGGCGCCGCAGTTACGATATTCCACCACCACCTATGACAAAGGACGACGACGGGTATGCTGGCAAGGATCGTCGTTACGACGGCTTGGACGAGTCGGACCTACCGCTAACGGAGTGCCTCAAGGATACGGTGTCCCGCTTTCTTCCGCTTTGGGAATCGACCATTGCTCCCCAAATCAGGCAGGGGAAAAATGTTCTTATTGCTGCCCATGGCAATTCTCTTCGTGCCTTAATCAAATATTTAGACGATGTTTCTGAAGAGGATATCCTTGGTATGAATGTACCGACTGGAATGCCATTGGTCTACGAACTAGATGAGAACCTCAAGCCAGTTAGCCGCCAGTATCTTGGTGATCCTGAAAAAGTCGCTAAGGCAATGGAAGCAGTCGCCAACCAAGGTAAGGCGAAGTGAGTTTGCCTTCGATAGGAACTTTTACATAATCTAAACATGGACACTCAATCCGACAAACCCCATGAATTGCGTCGAGAATATGACGAAAATTTCGTGGTCACTCCCGAGTACAGAGAATCCCTTCCCGATGTACAGAACTCTGGTTCTAAGGAGCTTGAGGGAGCAAGAGTTCCCATTCTTCAAGTTGGGATTTCCGGGTTCCGACTCCCTTTGGAGTTTGTCGGTCCAGACGGTGAAGCTTTGAACTTGGAAACTTGTGTTACTGGTACGGTTAGCCTAGAAGCGGATAAGAAAGGGATTAACATGTCCCGCATTATCCGAATTTTTTACGAATACAAAAAGGAAACTTTTTCCCCCGAAGTTTTGAGTCGAATCCTCAAGGAGTACAAGGAAAGGCTCGATTCTAAGGAGGCTCGTCTCAAAGCTAATTTCTCATATCCTATGCTTCAGGAAAGCCTTCGCAGTGGTTTACAAGGCTTTCAGTTCTATGACTGCTGTTTCGAAGGCATTATCGATTGTGCGGATAGGGTTCGCAAGATCATACACTTCGACTTTGTTTATTCCTCCGCGTGCCCTTGTGCCTCTGAGCTTTCTGAGCATGCAAGGGAGAAGAGAAGCCTACTTGCTATTCCGCACTCCCAACGGAGCAAAGCACGAATTAGCGTTGAGGTCCACCCCGACAAGGAAATATCACTTCTTGATTTACGCGACTTATGCATCAACGGACTCAGTACTGAAACTCAAGTCATGGTTCGTCGGGAAGACGAGCAAGCCTTCGCTGAATTAAATGGCGCCAAGGTCAAATTTGTCGAAGATGCCGCCCGTTTGCTTTTCAAAGAACTCAACGATGAGCCCCGTATTATTGATTTTCGAGTTGTTTGTTCGCACTTTGAGTCCCTTCATTCACATGATGCCGTGGCTGTCCTTTGCCGTGGTGTGGATGGTGGTTTCCGGGCAGAGTTCGAAGATTTTTCGAACTTAAACGCCTGACCTGAGTGAAGTCAGGAAATCAGGTTCGCGAAAAAAACGCGGATACTGGTGAGTTGTCGATTTTTCTAGAAAAAGATCCAAATTGTCCTGAGTTCCGAGTGGAATTGGAAGAATTGCATGAACGTGCGACCATTCGAAATCCGTACTTTTCTCCGGAATGGCTGATCACATGGCTAGGTCGACAGCCGGAAGGAATTCGACCATACCTCCTGTTGGCACGAACACAGGAGGGCAGGCTAGATGGCTTTTGGCCCTTTGTCGAGCGACCCGGTTTACTTGGGTCCAAAGGGCTCTGGCCTTTCGTCTATGACGAGGCTAATTACTTCGACCCGGTTGCTACTGCTGAGGGAGCCAAAGCATTAGCCAAAGGCATGAAAGCCCAGCTTAAAGAATTTTTGTTTTGTTGGGTTCCCTTGATGAGAGATTCTTTTTGGCAAGAAATCCTCGAGCCTGAAACTCGACAAGGAAAGTTCCTCACCTTTACTAGGATCCCGAGGGAAACCGCTTTAATCGAGTCGCAGAACAGCAACCTTTCCTTTGAAGATTTCTTGGGTACAACGCTCGGAGCTAAAAGTAGGAAGTCATTACGTTACGATCAGCGCAAGTTAGCCGAGCAAGGAAAGATTACGATCGAGACGGTCGATTCTTTTGAAGATGTTCGTGCAATCATGCCAGCAACTTGCGTAGTTGAAGTCGAATCATGGAAAAGCAAGGAAGGGGCAGGCCTTTATTCAATTCGTGGTAAGCGAGGATTCTTCTTTGAGTTGCTTCCTGAACTAGCTAAGTCGAAAAGGGTTCGAGTCTCTGTCATGCACTTGGACGAACATCCCATTTCCTGGCAGATTGACTTACTGGACAGAGATTACCTCGGTGTTCATCACCTCGCCTTTGACAAAGCCTACGGGAAATATTCTCCAGGCAAGCAGTTGCTAGTTTCCAATCTTCGGCAAGCATGGGAGGAAGGTCGCATAATTGATTTCCTTCCCGGGAACTATGATTACAAAGAAAAATGGTCTTCAAAAGTCGAACCGGTTCGCGAACTTCATTGGTTTCGCAAAAGCTTGCGTGGGTATTTGGCGATTAAGCTGATTCGCTTGAATGTGAAGGCCCGTAAGAAAATGATGGAAAAAACACAGCCGACCAAAGCTGGGCAAAACGCACTTCGGGCAATGGAGGAATAAATCATACTCTTTTCCATTGCAAAATGCCTCAACTCGGATTCAAGATTTTACGATGACTGATTGGAATAGCCAACTGCGCGAAATGAGAGAAGAGTACGATTCGACTCCTTTACGCAAGAGTGACTTGAAAGACTGCCCCTTGGGGCAATTTTCCCTTTGGCTTGAGGAGGCTGCTGGTGCAGGTATTCCTGACCCCAATGCCTGCAGCCTTGCGAGCGTAGATGACCAGTCGAGACCGGTTGCCCGGGCGGTCTTACTCAAAGGTATGGAGAAAGACTGCTTCGTCTTCTACACCAACTTTAACAGCAGGAAAGCTGTTCAGTTAAGGAATTCTCCTTGGGCAAGCATGCACTTTCCATGGTTTGCCATGCAAAGGCAGGTCGTAGTGACCGGCAGAGTTTCCCTTTTGGATGAATCTACCTCGGATGAATATTTTCGCTCTCGGCCGTCTTTAAGCAAGTTAGGGGCATGGGCCTCCAAGCAGAGCGAGGACTTAGATTCCCGGGAGACCTTGGAGAGGTCATTTCTTGAGGCCCGCGAAAAATATGGGGATGATCCACCCAAGCCACCTCATTGGGGAGGATTGGCGTTGGAGCCCGATACGATCGAGTTTTGGCAAGGAGGCCCGCACCGGTTGCATGACCGCTTTTTGTTTGAACGGTGCGAGTCAAATGGTTGGAGTGTGCGGAGACTATATCCATGACCGAAAAAGATAAAAATAATACCGGAAGTCAGCCGCTCGAAGAGTTGCTTTCGCTTCGGGGCAAGCCTTTTGCCGACTGGAAGGAGGAACGCAAGTACCTGCGTGAAAAATGGGGCTTTCAAGGAAGATCAGTGGCTCCTGGTAACCTTAAAATCGATAATTCCGAAACGGATTTGGAAAAGAAGGAACAAAAAGAATGACTTGGGAAGTATTTGGTAAGTTTGAAGATATTGTCTACGAAAAGAGGACAGGAGTGGCAAAAATCACGATTAACCGTCCGGAGAAGAGGAACGCCTTTCGTCCCAAGACGGTCAGTGAAATGTACGAAGCCTTTCTGGATGCCAGGGAGGATTCATCCATCGGGGTTGTACTCCTGACCGGAGCTGGTCCCCATACAGATGGTAAATATGCTTTTTGTTCTGGGGGAGATCAAAGCGTCCGTGGGCAAGCTGGTTACGTCGATGACGGAGGAGTTCCCCGTCTCAATGTACTTGATTTGCAAAAGTTGATCCGTTCCATGCCCAAGGTCGTGATCGCCCTCGTCGCTGGTTACGCCATCGGGGGAGGGCACGTCCTGCATGTCGTGTGTGACCTGACCATTGCCGCTGATAATGCGATTTTCGGCCAAACTGGTCCCAAGGTCGGTAGTTTCGACGGAGGATTCGGTTCCGGATATCTGGCTCGTATAGTGGGGCACAAAAAAGCCCGTGAAATATGGTATCTCTGTCGTCAGTACAATGCCGATGAAGCCTTCCGGATGGGCTTGGTTAATGAAATTGTCCCCGTTGATCGGTTGGAGGAGGAAGGGCTGAAGTGGGCGGATGAAATTTTGTCCAAAAGCCCGTTGGCGATCCGTTGCCTGAAGTCTGCCTTTAATGCTGATTGCGATGGCCAGGCAGGAATTCAGGAATTGGCTGGTAATGCCACTTTGCTTTACTATTTGTCGGAGGAAGGGGCGGAAGGAAAGAAGGCTTTTCTTGAAAAAAGATCGCCTGACTTTTCAAAATATCCTTGGTTACCCTGAGCATCATGCAAATCTATCTTTTTCAAAATGGAAAACAAGAAGGGCCCTTCGGATTACCCCGGATTGCCTCCCGTTTGGTGTCCGGTGACTTGGACTCCGCCACCCCGGCCTGGCACGAGGGTATGGCGGACTGGCATCCCCTAAGCCACCCTTTTTGGGCGGAGGCAGGGATCGTGGCTCCGCCGCCCAAAGCGGCTGTGCCTCCAGTTCAAGAAGCTGCCATTTCCAAGGAACAGACTGCAACGGAATCGCTCGCCCCGGAAGAAACCCTGGCCCGAGAGCAGGCAGCCGAAACCGCATCATCCACAAGCGAAGTGAGCCCGAGCGAGGAGGAAGATGTTATTCCAGAGCAAAATGTCGAACAATCGAGTTATGCTTTTTCCAATTATCGCGAAGATGATTTCAAGCCTCCAACTTACGAAGAAATGGAGGGGGAGATGGTTCAACTTCGAACCAAGCGTGAAACCTTTCCCGAGTTGATCGGGCAAAAGGCATTCGAGTTAGGCCTCAGGGACGAGGAAATCGAAGAAGCCCGGACAAAGGTGGACCAATTGAGGGCTGGAGGAAGCGAGGAAGGGTTGCCTGAAGCATATGCTCGCCTCGGCCGTGCTCTGATGGCTGCCGGGATTACCGATCCTGCTTTGGATGAACTTCGTGAAGAAGAACAGGACACCTCTGACCGGATGCTCAATCTTCAAATGCAGCTTCGCCGGATGGGGGGTGGGAGTCGGGTTAAGCAACCTTCTCCCTGGCGCAAATGGATCATTTTAATGATTATCGCACTTCTCATGGGCGGGATCATAACCGCCCTCGTTTTGTTCGGAGGAAAGTAAGGTTTCGCCTTGCCTACCTACGCTGGCTCGAGAATTCTACCCGCTTACCTTTTGACTCATTCGTTGGTTTCCCCCTCGAATAGGCGACTTGCCCAGACACCAAAGTTAGTTCGATCGAGTGAGAAAAACGCATTCCTGAAAAGGGAGACCAATTACATTGGCTGAAAAGTTCGCTTTCGCTCACCACCGTTTCCTTTTCTGGATCGACGATGACCAAATCCGCCCAGTAGCCCTCGCGCAGGAATCCACGCTCTAGGATATCGAAAATACGGGTTGGGGCATGGCAAGCCCGTTCGATAACTGTTTCGAGCGGAAAGCATCCTTCCTTTGCCATTTCCAACATGAGAAGAAGACTATGCTGGGCGAGGGGAAGTCCGGACGGTGCTTCGAAATAGCTCGCCTGCTTTTCTTCCCAAGTGTGCGGAGCATGATCGGTTGCGAGGATGGAAATCCTTCCATCGGCGACCGCTCGGCGGATGGCAGACCGGTCCTCGGCAGACTTAATAGCCGGGTTGCACTTGATCAGGGAACCAAGTTGTTCGTAGTCCGACTGTTCGAACCACAAGTGATGGACACAAGCCTCGGCAGTGATTCGGTCATGGCCGGGCTCAAACAAGGCCAATTCTTCCTCTGTCGTGATGTGGAGTACATGGAGCCTGGCTTCTTCTCGCTTTGCTAACTCCACTGCCAAGCTGGAAGATCGTAGACAGGCTTCGCGCGAACGGATTTTCGGATGCTCGGAAAAGGGAACCTCGTCACCAAACTGTCTTTTGGCCGCCTCCTCATTTTCTAGGATGCTTGGGGTGTGTTCGCAGTGAGTAGCTATAGTTGACGGGGCATGGCGGAAGATCTTTTCTAACACCTCTTCCTCGTCCACCAGCATATTTCCGGTCGAGGAGCCCATAAAGACTTTGACTCCCGCAATTTTTGTGGGGTCGGCTGCTTTCACGTCCTCAATATTTTCGTTGCTTGCTCCAAGAAAAAAAGCGTAGTTCGCGACCGAGTCTCGAGCTGCGATGGCGTACTTTTCCTCCAGTCTTTCCATATCCAAGGTCGGGGGCGAGACATTGGGCATCTCGAAAAAAGTCGTGATTCCTCCTGCCACTGCTGCCCGGGATTCGGTTCGTATGCATGCCTTGTGAGTCAGTCCGGGTTCACGGAAATGAACCTGATCATCAATGAGTCCAGGCACCACCAATTTGCCGGATGCATCGATGATCTTGCAAGAAGACGAGGGTGGGGCAATCGATGAGTCGATTCGCTCGATCTTTCCTTGTCGGACAAGAATGTCTTGCTCTGTAGACTGCCCTTCATTCACGACCTTCCCACCAGTGATGAGGAGGTCGCTCATACTCTAACTTTTGATTCGGGGTTCAATGGAGATACTACTTCCATTGTCCGTTTCCAGTTACCAGGTACTTGTATGTGCAAAGTTCTTCCAAGCCCATAGGTCCCCGGGCATGAAGGCGGTCGGTAGAGATTCCGATCTCTGCACCCAAGCCAAACTCAAATCCATCGGTAAAGCGCGTACTTGCATTCCAGTAAACCGATGAAGCATCCACTTCCCGTAAAAACCTGTCGGCCCGTTCCTTGTTGTTGGTGATAATAGACTCGCTGTGTCCGCTCCCGAAACGGTTGACGAAAGAAATCGCATTGTCCAAGGATGTTACCACTTTGATCGAGAGTCGTAAGTCGAGGAATTCCTCCTCGTAGTGCTTGTCGGTCGCTTGCTTAGTGGGGAAATCACCAAGGATAAAACCAGCCTTTTCATCGACTAAGAGTTCGCAGCCTTTCGCAACCAGTTCCTTGGCACACTCAGGCAGAAATTGATCTGCGATTTTCTCGTCCACAATGAGATTCTCAATTGCATTGCACACACCCGGGCGCCCGCATTTGGAGGAAACGGCGATAGTCTTGGCCATTTCTATGTCTGCTTCCGCATCCACGAATAAATTACAAACCCCTTTGTAGTGCTTGATGACGGGAATCCTACTGTTCTCGGCAACAAAGCGAATGAGGCCTTCCCCGCCGCGTGGAATGATACAATGAACATATTCGTCCAGAGTCAGCAAATGATTAAGCGCCTCGCGGTCGATGGTAGGAACGAGTTGGACAGAGTCCTCGGGGATAGGGGATGAGGCCAAGGCATTCTGGATAATGGAAGCGAGGGCACGGTTTGAATGCAGAGATTCCTTTCCTCCTCGGAGGATGGATGCATTACCAGATTTCAAACAAAGCCCAGCACAGTCTATGGTTACATTGGGGCGGGATTCGTATATGATTCCGATTACTCCGATGGGAGTTCTAACCTTTTGGATCGTTAAACCGTTCGGCCTTTTCTTCTCTTCGATGATCAACCCGACGGGATCAGGAAGGCCGATTAGTTGACGCAGACCCTGTACCATGCCATCTATTCTTTCATGTGACAGGCGTAGCCGGTCCACCATGGCAGTGCTTAACCCATTTTCCTCGGCTGCATCGATATCTTTTTGATTTTCTTCGAGCAGAAGTTTCCGATTGGACTCAAGTTCCCGGGCAATGGACTGAAGTGCTTCGTCCTTGTCGGAAGTGCTCGAACTGGCCAATTCAAGGGAAGCCTGCTTGGCTTTTTTTGCCAAGTCTTCTACTAGGCTGTGAATATCATTAGTCATGAAATTACACCTAACGCAAGAAGGTCTCAGGGTGAAGAGTTTTCGGTTTCATCTCCAAAAAAAAGAGCCTCCGAAGAGGCTCTTTTTCAAAATAACTTGGCGAATTAATCAGGCGTCGGGCTCACCGCCCTTGTTCTTTTTTCCACCATCTTTTTTTCCTTTGCCCTTCTTTCCGCCAGGTTTCCCACCTTTTCCAGACTTGGCACGATCAGCCATGGCAGCTCTTCTTTCTTCCTCGTTAAGCTTGCCGTCGCCATCCTTGTCAAACTTGGCCATGACTTCTTTTTTGCGTGCCTCCATGGCTTTGCGCAGTTCGGCCCGCTCGTCTTCGCTGAGCTTACCATCGCCATCCTTGTCGAACTTTTTCATGAGTTCGGGTGGTGGGCGCCGGCCTCCAGCACCACCGCGACTAGCCATTGCCTTTCGCAATTCAGCCTTTTCGTCTTCGCTGAGCTTGCCATCACCGTCCTTATCGAACTTTTTCATGACTTCTTCACGAGATGGCCGACCCTCGGGGCCTCCGCCTTTTTTTCCACCCTTTTCGGGTTTGGCATTCAATCCAGCTGCGAGCATGAGGACTGATATAATAGTTAGAAACTTTTTCATATGAATTGTATCCTTGGTTTTTGGGTTATTGTTACGAATATAAACGGATTACTGCTAGGAAAGTTTCATTTTTTTCTTGATTCAAAAGCATGAAAAACATTCATTATTGTTATTCGTTTCGCACATACTTTCCTTTTGTTCTCCTTTGTTCCTCTGGGAACGGTATTACCTCTTTGTCTTGCAAGCGAATCCAAAACGATCGAGGAATTTCCGCTCGCGGAACGTTCCGGTAGGAACAATAAAAACCTCGTTTTCACCAAAATTGGCGAATCTCAAAGTGCTCTCAAGTTTCATTCCTCGATTGAAGATCTGAGGGACTCTGCCTTTTTTGACAAAAATCCCCATTTTATGACGACCCGCCACGCCCGGGGAGTCTGTGCTGGTGATTACGATGGAGATGGTTGGGATGATTTGTTCTTCGCCCATCCCTATGGGGGGCACCGGTTGTTTCGAAACTTAGGAGGATTCAAATTTGAAGATGTTACCGTCAAGGCAGGTTTGGAAAAGCTGTTTTCGGATCATTGGGCGGTTGGTTCCAGTTTTGCTGACATTGATGGGGATGGTAACCTCGACTTATTCGTTGCGGGAACGGGTGACCGGAACCTTCTTTTACGAAACTTGGGGAATGGGGAATTCAAGGATATGGCGAAGGAGTTGCATCTGGAGAGAACGGGTGCAAGCGTCCAGATGACCTTTGCCGATTATGATCGGGACGGGGATCTGGATGCTTTTTTGGTGACCAACCGCTTGTCCGAAAAACCCTCACCAAGCGAAGGAATAGAAGTCAAAGGCAAGCTTGTCGGAGGACGCTTAGAAGTGGAGGAGAAATACCGTGAAATCTTTAATTTAGTCCGTCATCCGACCGAGCATTTTCGAGTGGTGAAGGCAGGGGAATATGATCTTCTTTACCGTAACGACGGAGACCGATTCCACGAAGTTGGAAGCGAACTTGGAATTGTCGGTGCCGACGAAGGGTTGGCTGCCGTTTGGTTTGATTATGACCGGGATGGTTGGCCGGACCTCTATGTCGCCAACGATTTTTATGGACCGGACCGTCTTTACCGCAATGAAGAGGGAAGGGAGTTCACGGAAGTCACCAAGGAAGTACTCCCTCATCTTCCTTGGTTTTCGATGGGGGTTGATCAAGGAGATGTGAATAATGATGGATGGATGGATCTAATGACATCCGATATGGCTGGCTCGAATCATTATCGGAGTAAGCTTGGTATGGGGGATATGGAAAAAGACGGTTGGTTCCTTCGGACGGCGAACCCAAAACAGTATATGCGCAATTCACTCTACCTAAATACCGGAGGCAAGGCCTTTGTCGAAGTTGCTCATATGGCTGGTCTTGCTGGGACCGATTGGACCTGGTCGGTGAAGTTTGGAGACTTTGACAACGATGGCTGGATCGACCTAATTGGAACGAACGGCATGACGCAGGACCGTACGAATTCAGATTTCCTCAACCAGGCCTCAACCCTTGAAACGGCTCAAGCGGAAAGAGACTTTTGGAGGAACTCTCCTGTAAAGAAAGACCGAAATTTTATCTTTCGTAATCTGGGGGGTATTTCTTTTTCCAAGGTATCCCGAAAATGGGGTTTTGATGAGCACGGCGTGAGCTACGGGGTCGCGTTAGCCGACTTCGATCGGGACGGCGATTTGGATGCCGCTGTCGCATCCATGGAAAATCCATATCTCCTTTACAGGAATGATTCCCAAGAGGGGGCAAGGGCCCTTGTTCGATTAATCGGTGGAGACCGAAACCGCTGGGGGATTGGGGCAACAGTGAAGATCGTAACCGAGTTGGGGAGTCACTGGCGGACGCTTTCTTCCTCTCAAGGTTATGCTTCTGCGAATGCCCCAGTTCTTCATTTTGGCCTAGGAAAAGCCAAAGTCATTCGGAAGATGAAAGTCACTTGGCCTAGAGGAGAGGTTCAGGAATTTGAAAACCTAGCCGTGAACAGACGGTTTCATGTGAGTCAACCTGATGCCACCTCTTCATCCGACCACAAAAAGGGGGAACGTTTTGTTCTTTTTGATGAACCCAGTTTGCAAGTTTTTCCTTCCGATCTTCAGCATCGGGAAAACCTACTTGATGACTTTTCTATCCAACCCCTTCTTCCCTTTCGACCCTCTCGATTGGGGCCTGGTTTGAGTGCAGGTGATGTCGATGGAGATGGACAAATCGACCTTTTTCATGGGCAGTCAGTCGGGGTTGGGTCCCGCTTGCTAAAGGGGGAGGGTGGTCCTCGTTTCTCAAGTTTTCCCCAACGCTATTTTACGGCAAAGGATCTTCTTCCTTTCGAAGACATGGGGTCGGTTCTGTTTGATGCCGATTCCGATCGTGACCTTGATCTTTATGTCGTTTCCGGTGGATATGACCCTCTTGTTTCCAATCTCTACTTGCGTGATCGCCTCTTCCTCAATGACGGTAAGGGAGGATTATCCCTGGGCTTGCCGAATACGCCGAACCTACGCGATAGTGGAGGGAGTGTTTCGGCTTGTGATTTCGACCGCGACGGCGACCTCGATCTTTTTGTCGGTGGTCGGGTGACGCGGGGTAAATACCCGGAAACCCCAGGCAGTTCACTGCTCGTTAATGAAGCGGGGAAGTTCGTCGACCGAACTGAGGCACTTGCTCCTGGACTAAAAGATACGGGCATGGTCACCTCATCCCTGTGGAGTGATTT
>Ga0233432_10004056_pt1 | contig 13086 bp, 7 predicted proteins | sample SI_122_August201_6_FD_179870 | JGI IMG/M metagenome (GOLD analysis project Ga0233432, IMG submission 179870) | Seawater microbial communities from Saanich Inlet, British Columbia, Canada - SI_122_August2016_10_MG | ecosystem: Environmental > Aquatic > Marine > Inlet | place: Canada: British...
TCCAAATGGAATTATTCAATTTGATAATTATCAATATACTCCCACAGCTACTGAAGGGGGGTTATTATATAGTGGTAGTGAGTTTTACTTAGGATTATCTGATTCCTAAATAATTTTATATTTATAATAAATAAGTAACAGAAAATGGCATTTGACAATTTAAAAGGAAAAAGATTCACAGTAGTTACATCATCTACTGACATCCAAACTAAAGAAATATATAGGAAAACACCTGCAGTTTTAAGGTTAGGAAAGAAAGAAAAAGCCCAAGGTGGTTTTTTTGATTATGGATTAATTCTTTCAGCTTCAGACCAAAGTTTATCTTCTAACGAATTTGCAGATGAATCTGTAATAGTACAAGTAGACCGTACTTCCAACGAAGTAGGTGTTTATTTAACAGCTTCACTTTTTAGAAATAATATGAATGAATTTCTTAAAAATACGGCAGGATTTAATTTAGATTCATATACCCAAATTAGTGCAAGTTTTTTTTCTCAAATAGGAGATGCAACAACTAAAATGCCTGCGGGAGATGCATATGTAGGAATATTATCATCACCATTTGAAGTAGGTAGTGTAGGCTTAGGAACAGATATTATAGAACCTGTTACAGCTTCATTTAAGGTTTTAGAAGCCCCCGGTATTGCTTTTGACTCAGCAAGTCAATTAAGAACAAGAAAAATTACTTATTTAAACACATCTAGTAATTTTACTAATAGTCATTTCTTCTTTAATTTTAGAAGAAGTAATAATACTACTGCTAAATTTGGAGATACTGAACAAGCATTATTATCTACTAATTTAGCAAATACAGGAAAGTCTCATCTTACTAGATCATTTACTAGTATATTTACTTCACCTAAAAGTGCCCAAATGTTTTACTATGTTCAAGCACAACCAGTTAGAGAATGGTCATTAGAAATGACAAGTTCTGCAGGTACCGCAAGTTTTTATTCTTTAACATCTAGTTTTTCATCCTCAGCAGATTTTGGTGTAGTTGGTGGGGGTTTAGCTAACTCAGCATCTTCTTTTATAGGCAATTCTATTGAAACCTCAAGTGCTTCCCATCCTAAATTTTATAATGGTCATGATGATTCTGATGGTAAATGGACTTATGTGGTACAAAAAGGTGTTATAGAAGGAGAAGGAGAATTTAGTTTAGGTGAAGAACAATATGGTGGTGATAATGGAGCAAATTTTGCATTTACCCCCCAACAATTACTTGTATGGTATACCCCTGAATATTATTATTCAAATGTAAGATCAGCTTCATATTATTTTACCTCCTATCCTGAAAATATGCATGAACTAAATACGGGAAATACAACTAGAGATTTAATAACTGGTTCAATTTCATCTTCTAAAAACGAAGGTACAGGTGAACTTCGTACATTATATTGGTTAAATCATTCATATTCAAGTAGTTTTACAGCTTCATTTGGCAGATATACTAGAGCACAATTAAAAAATGAAGTCGCAACACATCCATTTAATTATCAACTACCATATATGAATACACATAAAATTGGAACTGCTAATTCATATTTTGGAAGAAAACAACGTGATGCCAATTCAAGTCATTTATGGAAAGATAAATATTTATCTGTCCCCGCAGATGAAGGATATTATGTACATTCAAGTTCCTTTTACCAAGACAGTAAAAATCAAATGACTTCTTCTGTAGAATCAGGCGGAAGTGGAGCTAACCACACAGGTAGTTTCTTTGTAATGGGAGTATTCAAACACCCATTTGTTCAAATTATTGATGGTAATATAATGAATTATTCAGCATCACAAGAAAGAGAAGTAGGGGTTACTGCTAATAGTTGGATGAATCATCACCCAATAGCATCTTGTATGTTCTTAAAAAGATATGATGATCAAGTATTTATATACCATGCATCAGCATCAGGAAAGGTTATATCAGAATCAGTTGGATCATAAAAAAATAAAATAAAAATAAAAACAAAATGGCAAATTGGAAAAAAATATTAGTATCAGGTAGTGATGCACATTTAAATCACATAACTGGTAGTACCTTAAGACTCACAGGTACAAATAGTTCTAGTACTATTACTACTCCCCTAGTAATTAATAGTAGTGGTGAAATATTTACGGGTTCTGCTTATGCATTAGCCTCAGGTGGCACTACAGTAGGTGGTTCTAGTTTAGCAAGTAATATTGCTATTATTGGTGTTAATAATACTTCTCTTATTCAAACAGCTTCTTCAACTCAAAAAGTTGATTTTAATAATGCTGATTTAGAAGGAATTTCTGATTTAACCGCTTCCGCTGCCCTTATTGAAACTTTAAAAATAGGAGAAAAAGATTCTACTGGTTCAATAGCATTTATATCTTCTTCAACTGGAAATTTAACAATTCCAACAACTAATGGGTTTGACACATTTGATATAGAAATTCCTATTACTGCAAGTAACATTCCTACATCTAATACATTACCCTTTTATTTAGGTGTAGGAGAATCAGGTGAAGTTATAAAAATTGAGGAAGCTGATGTAGCTGGTGGTGGTAATGGTTCTTCAACAGTAACAGGTTTGACTGCAGGTGATGATATTACAGTAACAGGTACTTCTACTACTCAAGAAATTTTAATATCAGAAAATTTATTTGTAAGTGGTGGCGGTTTAACAGGTAGTATTACTAACGATAATGGGTTAGATGATGCCATGGATGGCACACACACATCAGGTGTAGAAATAGAACTAGGTGATACGGTTACAGTAAAATTTAATGATGGATCTGAATCATCATTTGTAATAGCAGCTACGGCATCTAATGGTGTTTCTTATTCAGGCGGTGCCCTCAATGCAGGTGTAAAATTTACCACAGACATACCAGATGAAAAATGGGATTTATCTTTGGGTGGTGGAAGGACAAACACAAAAGCCCAATTATTTAAATCGGTTACTACCATTACAAATGCTACAATAGCTTTAGACCCCACAATTAGTTCTATAACAAACATTACAGCTTCAGGTGGTATTAGTGCAAGTCATTTTAGTGGAGTTAGTATAGATGTTACTAATATAACAGCCTCAAATTTATTACTTAGTGGTAATTTAGATGCTTCAGGATCTATACAATTACAAGGAAGTTTAGGTTTTAATGGTCTCACTTTTATTGATGCAACTGCAGAAGCAATTTCAGGTAGTAATATTTTTGGATCTGGTAGTGAACCTTCAGAGGTAACTCAAACTTTTACAGGTTCAGTCCTTATTACTGGTTCAGGTTTAACTTTAAATGGTGGAATAGGAGCAGGTACAATAACAGCTCCTTCATTTTCGGGTGATGGTAGTGGATTGACAAATTTATCCTTAACAGAATTAAGTATATCAGACTTAACACAGGGTAATGGTATTAATACTTTTACATATAATGGTTCAAATACTACAACAGTATCAGTAAATTTAAGTGGATCTACCGGATTAATAGTTGATAGTGAGGGGTTATATATTAATGATGGGGGAATAAGCACACTCCAATTAGCATCAGATGCAGTTACAGCTGATAAAATAGCAGATGATGCTGTTAAATCAGAACATTTAAATGATGATGTAATATCAGGTCAATCAACAGAAATAACAGATGGTGCATCAGGACTTGCAGATAATGACGAATTTTTAATTAGTGATGGTGGTACTTTAGCAAAAATAGATGTAAGTGTACTTAAAGACTACATGCAAGAAAAATTAAATTTCACTGATAATTCAAACACAACATATGAGTTAATAACATCAAATAGTGGAATTACAAATGGTGTTTTAATTACATTATCAGGTAGTGATAATAGTCAAGATAAAGTACAATTTAATGGTACTACCGATGAAATTGAAATCACAGAAAATGTAAACGATGATGATAACGCAACTGTAACAATTGGTTTACCAAGTGATGTAACCATAGGACAAGATTTAACTGTTACTAGAGATTTATCAATAGGAGGAAATACTACTATCGCAGGTAATTTAACTGTACAAGGTAATACAACAACATTGCAAATACAAGATTTAATTGTAGAAGATAGATTTATTTATCTAGCATCTGGGTCTAATGATGATAATGGTATTGTATTTAGTTCTGGATCACAAGGTGGAGGATTAAACCAAGGTAGATTAGTATTTTATGATTCAACTGAAGAAAGATTTTCTACAGCTAGAGATTTTGATTCGGATTTAGATGATGCAAATTCAGTTAATTCTAATCAACGTACAGGGGACATAGTAACAGTTAAACATGGTCAATCAACACTTCCTAATGCAGATTCAGCTTCATTTGGAAAAGGTGAATTCTATATCACAAGTGATGGAGATATTTACATCTACACAGATTAATAAGAAAATTAATAAGTTATGAGTATAGTTAAAAAACAAGAAGAAAATAAAAAATCAAAAGTACAATTAGAACAAGCAAAAAAACTTAAAGAATTAACTAAGGATGAATTAAAATATTTAATACAATTAATAGGCAGATCAGAATTTTTAGGAAAAGACCTTCAAACACTATATTCAATAACAGCTAAATTACAAAACCAATTAAATACTTAAAGTTATGATAAAATTTGAAACAAACGAGGTTACATACATTCATAAAATAATCTCAGAACAGGACATTAAAGGAGCGGATGCTCCTTTTATAGCTACTATTTTAAGCAAATTAGTAGTCGAACATGAAAAGTTACAAAAATTAAAAAAAGAAGTAACAGATAAAAAATAAAATAAGTGACTGATTGGAAAAGAATAATTACAACAAGTGATTTTAGTGAGGACCAAATAGGAGATTTACAAGCTCTTGTATTTACCGATCCCACAGTGTCAATAAGTAGATCTCATACTTCTTTTGAAAAAGGTGTCCCCACCCAAATAACTTTCACTTACAGTGCTAATGTAGGTGATGACACTTTTATATCAGGTCAGATATTAAATAATACTACTACTGTAGAAGAAGACAATGTAGGGATTTCAGGTGTCCACATAACTACTGGAATATTAAGTAGTGTTAGAAGAAAATATAAAGCTATTTTTACAGAACAAGGAACCAAAACATCAACACTCTTAACATCAACAGCAACTACACCACAATATGTGGGGGTAAGTGAAGATGAAACTTTTGATAATTCTACTTATGTAAATATAAATAGTGAACTTGATAAGTTTTTATCTACAAGTAATTTTATCCAATCTAACAACGCCCCCGGAAATAACTTAGCAAACAGTACTATTGGTTTTCCAGCAGTAAACCAATATATATATTTTATTAGTAAAAATGATAATTTAGTTGTATATGATCAAACAAATCTTCCAATGAATATGACAACTGAATTTGCACAAACAACAATTAGTGTAAAATTAGCTAATGGTACTGATCAAACTATGTATCAATATAGAAGTGTTAAAACAAAAGATTTTTCTACTGAAACAGGAGGAGAAATAGGATATAAACTAGCGTCAGCTTAACAACTAACTATGGCTAAATTACACGCAGGAGGGATATCATTAGGAACAGGGTTTAAAATAGTAGACCCTACGCCTATTGACGACAGATTAGTAGTCGCATCCACTGCTGACTTAACTAATGTCTCCTCTCTACCTAACATATATGAGGGTATTTTAGTTTCTGTAACTGCAGATAATGGTGTATATAGATGGAATGGTAATGATAGACAATTATTAGTTAATTGGGAAAAATTATTCGTTTCTTCTACTAGTAATAATGCTTCTTTAAATATCCTTACTTTAGAAGGGGACATAATTTCTTCAGTTTTTGCTAGTGGTAATAGTATATTAAATCAAAATGGAAGTCAACTTGCTATAGGAGCAGGAAGCAATTTTGATGATATACAAATAGGAAATGGCCGAAATATAAAACTTACAGGCCCTATAACAGCTTCCATAATAAGTGCCTCATCTTTTATAGGTGATGGTTCATCTCTAACAGGAATAACTATTAAAAATGGTTTTCCATATTCGGGTTCAGATACTTTAGGAGGTAACCCCACACAGGCAGTTATTACAGGTTCACTTCTTGTAAGTGGTTCAGGTAACATAACAGCTTCTATAATAAGTGTAAGTAATACTATAGAAACCAATATTCTATCAGCATCTAATGCTGAAATTACTAATTTATCTATTAATGGTGTTACTTTTGAATCAATAGAAAGCGAAACAAATGTAATCATAAATACAACAACTGTTTTTTCAGGTAGTGTTACTATAGGTTCAGGATCATCATTAGACCCTGACCCACCTATTGATAATAAACATCAAATCACAGGATCAGTAGAAATTACAGGAAGTGGTATATTCCCGAGTACTAATGGCACCATAGATTTGGGAGATATAAATAGAAAATTTAGTAATCTTTACGCTATAAACACATTCTTTGGTGGTGTCCACGAGATTAATTTAGAAACAGAGGGACTCGATCAAATGCAAGAAGGTACCGTTTTATCATTAAAAAATGGTATATTACATCCATGTGAAAAAGAAGCTGACCCCTTAGTTATGGGTATTGTTTCTAAAGGAGAAAATTTCCCAATTGTGTTAGGGGCTGAACCTATTCTTATCACAGGAAAAATTAAAGAAGGGGATTATATTATTACATCTAAAATTAAAGGTCATGGTAAGGGAGTAAATCCTAAATATATTTATAATAAGAAATTATTTGGTAAAATAATAGCTCAAGCAATAGAAAGTGGTAGTGGGAAAAGTCACATTATTAAAGCAATGATTAGAAAAATGTAGGTTATGGAGAATATACATCAAATAACAAGTTCTTTATTTATCCAATCAGGATCAACAGCCGAATTTCAAAACGGTATAGAAATTATAGGTTCATTATATAATGAAGGATCTATTAAAGCCTCTACTTTTAATGGAATGCTCGCAGGAGGTGATTCTAATTCAATACCTTTAATTTTAGGTAAAGCCTTACCAGATGGAACAATAGTAGAAGGTACTATAACCACCCCTATAAATACCCCTGTAAGAATAACAGCTTCAGGTAATTTTGATACATTTTGTTTTATAGAAAATCAAACCTTAAATGATATTATCCTTTCAAATAGTACATGGAGAACAGTATCTAAAGGTTTAGGTAATGGTCAATTTAAAAAATCATTTTATGAAAAGGCAGGAGGGTATAATACCTCTGGAATATACGAATATTTAGTAGTAGCAACAAATGAAACTGATAGAAAATCTTCAGTAAAAGGTATAACCGTAAAAGTAACAAACACCCCACTTCCATAAATGGCAGGAAAACAGATATATACAAGTAGTTTATTTGTCCAATCAGGGTCAGTAGCTCAATTTAAAAGTGGTATTACTTCTTCTGAAGCTAATATCGCAGGTGTTGTATATGCAGATCAATATTTAGATTTAGATGGTAATCCGGTAAGTAGTGGGGGAACTCAAGCAGTATTTTTTGCGGGTACAGGATCAGGTATTTCACAATCTAATCCTGTTTCTCAAGATCACTTTTTTCCTATTCAAGGAGTTTTTTCAACACCAAACCCATTAGATGCTACTGCTGAACCTATTATAGCTCCTGGAACTGTAAGAATAGAAACTACATCTTCTTTAAGTTTTACTCCTAATTTCTTTAATTTTATGAAAATAGGGAACAATAATGAGGATTTAATTACTGTGCAACAAGGTATAAATCCAACATATATAATAGATAACACAACTACCCAAATTGATGAATTAAAAGCTGGAACCCACAGATATATTATATATGCAGCGGACACAAATCCTGGCGGTTCTACTCACCAAGTATACCACACAGTAACATTAACAGCATTTGTTAATGAAACCCCTGAATTAATAATACCAACAGGTTCTACAGTTGGTTCACCAGTAACAATGTCTTTAGACCACGATAGTAATTCTAAAAATTTAATATTACATTTTACTAATTCTACTGATCCTAATCAAGAACAAGGAGAATTAGATTTTATAAAAATATTTTCTGCAAATAGACAAACAAGTGATCCTACTATTAGTTCTGATAGCGATACTACTGATGAGTATACTTTAAATTTACTTCATACAACAACTAATGAATTTAATAATTCTGAAGGTGACCAAACAATAGCTACTCAATCTTTAACACCAGGATTAGCTGAAGCATATAGTCCGGGAGCATTACATTTTACTGCTAGTTTAACAAATTATAGTGCAATTTATACAAATACAAACACCATAGAGTATAGTTTACCACAAGAAGAAAGATTTACTATTGAAATTCAAGATGATTACCCAACTGCTGAAATACCCGGCATAATAAAAGCTAGTGTCTCAATGTCAGTGGTTCCACCACCTACAAGTAGTATTAGTGACATTAAAATTCTATTTAGTGGAACAAATAATTCAAATGGTAGTAGTAATACTCTTAATGATGATCATACCCACACAGTATTATATGATAGAACACAGTCTTTAGATTTAACCGAAATTTCTAATCTAGATTCAAGATATCATTCATCTATAGTAAAATTAAAACTTTCAGCTTCAATAACTGAACCACCTGGTTTTACTGTAGTACCTGAAGATCATACAACTCGAATTAAAATTGTAAGTTCTAGTAATAATAGTCTTCGCTCATTTGATAATGGATTTTTAGGTAACTTCATGTTTAGTGGTAGTAGCACTAACATAACAGTTACAGCCTCTCATTTTAATGATACTTTAGGAGAATTAGAAAATGGTCCCTACAGTCCTTTAGAAGCAAATCATTTTTTAGTATTAACTGAAAAAATTAATAAAACTTCAAGAGATATATATTTTGGTGCCGATAATTTTTCTAAAGGTCACCTAAATAAAACTTATAATATTAAACATGGTAATCATGACCATTATGAAGCTTTTACTTTTACTCCTTCAAACAAATTAACTTTAAATCCTTGTCCCGAAATTAAAATAGACAATATAGTTGTTGAAGTTGAAAGTGGATCATTTGCAACAGACACAGGTTATCCTAGCTTAACATCTAGTTTATTATATAATTTAACTAGTTCGCTTTCTTCAAACCAAACAGCTTCATTCTTCTCTAGTTTTACCCCAGGTCAAGAACCATATAATCAGTATGTTTCACAATCTATTGTAAGATTAAGAATCAAGTGTAAAATAACTGAACCATTTGGTCCTGACCATAATGGAATCACAGCTTCATTTAATGTCTCGGGAGACAATATAGAAGCAACTGTAGAAACATCAACAACAACAACAACAACAACAACAGACACAGTAGAAAAATTTACTATTTCCCCCTTGACAAGTGATGGGGAATTTGATGATTTAGGACACAAAAATTCTGCAGAATTTACAACTACTTTAGATTTAACTTCTTTATTAAATTCTACATTAGACATTACAGATAATGATTATAGTAATGTAACTTTAAAAGTAGAAAAAATAGAAACTAGAGGAGATTTAGGAAACTTAAATGCTAATAAACCTAATGAAGCTGAAAACATTAAAAGTTTTACATTAGGAGATCAATCTTTTGGGGATAATATACAACTTATAGAAGGTTTAAGTGAATTAAGAAATTCAACCCCAAATTATCTTCCCACAATTTCAGATGTAACAAATTTTGCAGAATATGAACATTTAGCTTCAGAAAATACCATATTTGGAGACAGTAACACTACTAGAACATTTGACACTTACGGTAAAAATAATAATGATGGAGATGCTACCGGTGATTGGCCTGTTTTTATAACAGCTTGGTCAGGAAGTAATGGAGGAAATAAAACAGTTAATTTAAATAGTAATGGTAGTGTAAATGTATCTATTGAACCTAATATAGGTGTTAATTATAATTCAAATGCTATCGATACTACTGATTGGTACCAATTTAAAATTACTTTTGAAGCCACCAAGACAGTTACTACAAATACAGTTACAGATACAGATGTTGCACCCCCTACTTTTAAAAATTTAGAATTTATATTCCACACAGGTAGTGAATATGCAGTAAATCCTGAACACACTACAAATCATGATTATACTGAATTTAGTGGAAAAGAACTTCTCGTATCAGAATACACCTCTTCATGGGCTGAATTTATTCAAAAAGAAGGTGTCAACCAATTTTCAGCAATTTTTACTTCACAATCAAATGCGGGTTCTATTTTAGATACAGCAACAAGCCAATCAGCTGAAGTTAGTATGAGTAGGGTACCATCAGTTAGAATCGACGATTTAATATATGAAATAGAAAAACACGGGTACAGTGGTGATGCCACAACAGAAACAACAGTAAGAACAGTATTATATGGTGATGCTCACATTACTAATGATGGTACAGGTAGTGGACAATCAGGAGAAAGTTGGGCAACCCATGAAACAGCTTCTATTTATGCTTCACATTCAGTTTCAAGAGTTAGAGTAAGAGGAACATTTGCAGAACCTGTAGGTCCTTCTGTTGGCGCTTTAAGTATAGGTTTAAATCATTCAGAAAACAATACCTCATTTAAAGACATTAATATACCTATTGACCTTAATAGTCCAACTAATAATGCTCCAGAAAGTGGTTTAGATATATCTTCAAGTATAACTAATTTAGTAGAAGGTCAGTTAATAACTACATTTACATCTTCATGGATAGGAACACAATTTACTTTACCATCAGATGATCGAGCAGAAGGAGACGAACATACTTTTACTATTAGTGGATCCGTAACATACACACATGATTCAAGTTATGAGGGAAGTAATAATGGTATAATAGTTTCAACTCCTACAACTAATAATATTACTGTAAAACAAACCCCAGCTACTGTAATAGAAAGTGTAGAAGTAGTATCTGAAACCCATGGTTACAGTGGAGTAGAAACCCAAGACACAGTAAGAACTATATTATATGGTGATAATCGTGTTACCAATAATACGTCTGAGAGTAAAAGTTGGACAAATCATGCTTTAAGTATACCATATGCTTCACAGTCGGTTTCACGTTTTAAATTAAAAGTAAGTGTACAAGAACCATTAGGACCTCTTCATTATAGAAATGCTTCTTATAATATAAGAAAACAAAAAGATGGTGGAAGTGTTCAGGGTGGTAGTAATTTAGGAGGGTTTCACACAGAAAGTGCTGAATTAAATTATTTTGAATGGAAAAATCATAAATTATTTGCTACTTATACTTCTTCTTTTATAGGAATCACATTAGCAGCTGATAATGGTACTACTGTAAATAATAAAGTATATTCTTACATATATTATGCCCCAACAAATGAATTAAGTATAAATAAAAATTACACTAATACAGGTCAACGTACAGACGTATCTGTAATAGATACCCCACCAGCTGAAATTAGAGATTTAATTGTAGAATCAGAAACAGTAGGGTATAGTAGTATACCAACAACTGACTTAAATACATTTACAGTATTATATGGTCAAACAAAAACTAATACAGGTACAGGTAGTGGTGAAACAGGAGAATTTTGGGCAACTCATCCTTTAGCAGAAAAATTTGTAACAGCATCAATCTCAAGATTTAGATATAGATTTAAAATAGTAGAACCGATAGGTCCTTTACATTTTGAAACTAATGTTACCCCTGAAATAGTAAATGGGGCATATGTACCATCTCCTCTTAGTCTTGATACTTTTAATACTAACTCAGTAGAAGTAACAGATGAAGCTTATTTTGATCCTAATGGTACAAGTATTGATTCAAATAGATTAATTTATACAGTTACTTCTTCTTTTAGTGGTGTAGATTTAGATAGTAATAGTAAATTTGGTGAAAATTACATTTATAGAGTTATATCATCTAATGTATCCCATACACCTTCTAATGAAAATACTAATACTTTTACAGCAACAAATGTAGCTTATTATTTTACAGTAAATGATACCCCATTAACCACCATAACAGAGGTATTTTACGAAACAGAAACATTTGGTTATAGTAATATTACAACGCAAAACACAACAAGATCCATTCTATATGGAGATAATCATCAAATTAATGATGGTACAGGTAGTGGGGAATCAGGAGAAAGTTGGGCAAATCATGATTTTGCTATTACTTATGCTTCCCATTCAGTTTTAAGAACTAAAATAAGAGCAAAAGTTACTGAACCATTAGGTCCTTTACATCAAGAAACAGAATTTTTTAGAAACTTCATACGTTCATCAAATAATTCACAAACTACTTTAAGTACTTTAACCTTTAATACAAATTCTCTAGGTAGTATTTCTGGAAACACTATTTTAGATTCTAGTAATAGAAGAGTAACAAGATATACTTCTAGTTTTGATGGGGTTCAATTAACAAGTAACCTTCAAGATGGAGACACTTACACTTTTAATGGTCTTCAACAACATAATCCTTCAACAGAGGATTTAGTCATAGTATCATTACAACCTTCAGCTAAATCTAAAATCTTAGTTAAAGACACTCCAGACACACAAATTATTATTGGAGATGTAGACATAGAAACATTTGGTGAATCAGGTGTAGAAGCTAGTAATTACACATCTACAACTAATATACCTGATACCCATACAAGAGCAATATTATTAGGAGAATCTAATACAAGACCTACGGGATCTGAGCTTAATAGTTTTTTTACAGGATCGGCAGTATTAAGAACCCATATAAAAGCATCTATTATAGAGCCATTAGGCCCTTTACATTATGCAGCTAGTATGTCTGTATTTTATGATGCAGCAGATGGGTCTTCTGATGATAAATTAGGTCCTTTAATTAATTTTTCTACAGAATCAGGTGATATTTTAAATAAAACTTATGGACATGATTTAGAAGGAAGACTTACAGCATCTTACACATCAAGTTTTACAGGAAGTTCAATTCCTCCTCAAAGTTATTATCAATTAAAAGTTCTTGATGGTAATATTACATTTGTACCTCCAACTGAAGGGTCAGACAGATTTACAAGAACAGATTCTGGATTTACTAATTTTATAAAAGTAGAACAAGGAGCTGACCATGAAATTAATAATTTCTTTATTGAAGTAGAAAATTCAAATTCAGGATCAAATGTAGGAAATAAAATTAGTAGAAACACTCATATACTTCATGGTAACA
>Ga0233432_10004058_pt1 | contig 13079 bp, 12 predicted proteins | sample SI_122_August201_6_FD_179870 | JGI IMG/M metagenome (GOLD analysis project Ga0233432, IMG submission 179870) | Seawater microbial communities from Saanich Inlet, British Columbia, Canada - SI_122_August2016_10_MG | ecosystem: Environmental > Aquatic > Marine > Inlet | place: Canada: British...
AACGTATTACCTAGGTGGAGATTTTCGAGCCAAGTATCGAAAATCACAGATGGAGCAGTTGATTAAATATGCTGGGAACAAGGTCGTTGACGACCTCGATGCCAACGTCGACTTCTTCGTCATGGGTAAACTCGCCGATAACGAAGTGCCTTTAGCCACCTCTCTAGGAGTCTCGATTATCCCAGAGAGTCTCATTACGCCTTATTTGGGGGAATAATGGCTAATTATTATTATCTCGGAAGATCTGCCTTTCCCGATATCCTTATCTGGCTTGTCGTATGTCTTGTCCTCAGTTCCTCTGGGCTGTTGACGATGATGTATGGAATTTCAGCTAGCTCAGAAGAACTAGCCATTCAAGAGAGGCTATCTGACGACCTCATGGCCGTTGAACATCAAATCAATGGAGCAAGCGTGGAATCAGCCATGCAGGCCGTTGCCAAGTATCGCCCTGTCATGGGTAAACTCGATGCCAAAGAAGATTTAGCAGAAGCATTCAAGAACAATGCTCGACTTGAGCGACGACACTCACGCAAAGTCCTCAGCATGATTGACGCAAGGAAAGATGACACCGAAATACAGGCTTGGCTCAACAATCAAGTTTACGAAGGAATTAATCGTAAACTAGCCCGAGAGAAATCCCTTATCATTCTCTATACCGGCCTCGTTGACGGATCTGACCAGATCACTGACTTGCAAAACACTCTGGAGAAAGAAGAAAAAATCCCTGTTGAAATCAAGTCTATGGCTACTCATACAGACTTTCAGATTATAGAAGGTGCACGTGCAAAATTGAACGTTTATCGAGGCAACAACAGCAATCTCTGGGTCCAGGTCGAAGACCTGATCTCTCAAGAAGGCACCAGCATAGAACGCACTACGACTAAATACAAAGAGCGAATTGCCGAACTGCCCAAACTAAGGGACGAGTACCTATTACTCAACAAGAAGATGGATGAAGAAAGAGCCAAGTACCTCTCAGAACAGAGTGTGGCTTGGGCTGCATTTCTAGACGAAACTAAACATCTCGTCGACCGTAAACGTGAGAACGACCTTGAAGTTTATGGCATGCAAACCGAATTGGCCTATCTGGAGAGCTTATTGGTGTCCCAGGTCAAAGGGCAAGATTTCATCCCCCCATTGGACCTCATTGATGGCACCATTCTCTCCTCAGACCCCAACTCTAATGTCGTGGTTATCGACGTCGGTCGTTTGAACGCATTGAGATTAGGTCAGAAGTTTGATGTCTTCAAAGTTAAAGGAGAAACACTCCACGACAAAAAAGGGAGAATTGAAGTTGTCTCTCTCCAGCCTAACGTAGCCGTTTGCCGTGTTATCGATAGCATTCGCCTAGACCCCATCGTTCCAGGCGACAAGATTGCCAACGGTTCAGAAGACAGGCCTTTTGATAGAAAAATTGCCCCAACCTATGTTTTGAGTGGCCGGTTTTATAAGAGTTACTCCAAGGAGTTGGTCGGTTTCATGATCAAGAGAGCAGGTGGCGTGATTAAGAATCAAATTTACAAAGAGATCAGCTACGTTGTCATCGGTGATCAACCTAACAGTGATGACATCAAAAGGTGCCAGCAACTGGGGGTACGAACGGTTCGAGTTAGAGACCTACCCAATCACCTGAATTTCAAACAGGACGATATCGCCCAATTACGCAAGCAACACTGGAACTGACATGAAACTTCCCATCAGCCTGCTCCTTCTTATTTTTACCGCTGGAGGTGTCGTCAACGCTCTCTCAGCTGAGATGAGAGTGAGTTACAGCGATCAGCTTGAGCTAGACCTCACCGCATTTTCCTCAAAGTTTGGCTGCGACATCTGGCTCTCTAAGAACTCCTCTAGCTCTTGGACCTTGGTAGGCAAGACTTTCAAGGACGAGAAGTCCTATATGTACAAGGCCAAGACGAAAGGCATTCATGCCTTTCATATCCACCCGAGAGTTGGAGAAGATGATGACTACCGCCCTACTCTTGGCGCCGGCATTCACGCAAGCATTCTTCTGAAATCTCTAGAAAAAGAAAATACCGAGATTCTGTATTCAGACAAAAGAACATTGAGCATCTCCTATGAAGTTCAAGACATGACTCGAGGAAATTTCGAATCCTGGCTTTACTACACATCGACGAGCGGACTCACGTGGGAGCTCTACGGTGCTGACGAAGACGGGAAAAGCCCTATTCCATTCTCCATCGATCGCGATGGACTTTTCGGGTTCAAAGTAATCTCTAGTGATATTGCCGAACAAAAGGAAGCGGCACCAACGCCAGGAGTTTCACCCGACATCCTGGTTAGGATCGACACCATGGCCCCCCATGTCAATCTGATCTCCCCTCAGCCATACGACCTTTGGGAAGAAGGTAGCACGAGAACCATCTCGTGGGAAAGTCGCGACGAAGCGATGGAGCGTCTTGCTTCAGTCTCACTCTACTATTCGATTGGCCAACCAGGAAACTGGATCCCCATTGGAGAAGAATTGCCTTCCAGCGGATCAGTCGACTGGAAGATCCCACCTTCAAAAAATGGGCGACTCTTTGTTCAGGCCCGCGCGAAAGACAGGTCTGGAAATATCGGAAGGAACAAGAGCGAGCTTCCCTTTTTTAATCGAAATGTTTTAGAAGAGTTGCTATCTCAAGACGTTCGTGATCGAGCAGACGGCTTTTACGAAACGGCAACCATCTGCCGAAAAAACCGACAGTTTTCAAAAGCCGTCAAATACTTTCGCCTTTGCCTTCAACTGAACCCTTATCACGTCAGAGCCTTCAACGACTCAGGAATCACACTCCTGAAGATGGGCCTAAATAGGGAAGCCTTCGATCAATTTGAAGGTGGACTCAAGTACGCTCCTTCTCAACCTCAATTGCTCTTCAACGTCGCTCGTCTTTACACTGAACATCAACAGTTTACCGAAGCTCAAGATCTTCTGAAGCGCCTCTTGCATCTCTATCCAAAAGATTCGGATGGGCTCTGGCTTCAAGCCGAAGTTTATCTAAAAAGAGGAAAGGTAGAAGCCGCCCGTGAACTGTGGAAACGCATCGTCGACCTCGAATTCCCTCGAGATACAAGAGGCCCTCGCCACCAACTGCTCGCTAGAGAGAAATTAGCAAAGACTTTAGTCGCTCCTACAAAATCTTCACTAGGGTCTTGGTTCTCTAAGTAGAGAGACTTCAGCCTGCAGGAAAAGTCTTTTGGAGCTTCCTGCCAACACCGTAGAGCCCGACAAAAATCAGGCCAGGAATCCAATACTCTGAACCTAAGAGATAGCAGGCCTCCATCAGCGTAAAGGCACCGACCAGCCCACCAACGAGACGAGCAGCACTAGATCTTGCTTGTGTCCCCCAGAAATCTCTCGTTATCCAAACTAACGACGCCGCCCAGAGTATCCCCGCGTAAGGTTCCTTCCAGAACATCAGTAGTGGCACCACACCTAAAAAAGACAGTTTCTTCCACCCAAGAGGACTCTCCCGGTCCTCACCTTCAGCAACGACAAAAATCCCAAGGGTGTGCACAAAATGAAAGGCGGCCAAAGGCATGAGTTCATACTTTAATAAGGTCATACCGGCCATGACATTGAAGGATCGGGCTAAGGCAACAGTTATTGGGCCATATACCCGTGAATGTTTCGCCTTCAGGTTGTAAATCGTGACGAAAATGAAGGCCAAGGAAAAACACCATACCTGAAACTCCTCAAGGAAGGCATACATCACCAAGCACCCAATCAGCAGAATCACATAACACACCTTCCTTGCCTCACCCTCACCTAATCTTCCTGACGGGAGAGGACGTCCACTCCGCAACTCTCTATCCTTTCTCAAGTCAACCAGATCATTCAGGCCCATTCCAAAAAGATAAATGCAGAAGCTCACAGCCAGTAACGGAATTACACTCAACCAAGAGACCATTCCCTGATTTTCTATGAGATGGCCCCAGAGGCTCCCACTCAGAGCTGAGGTCACCCCACCAATTCTAAAGAATTGGAGCCAGGCCTTACCCTTTTCCGAGAAATTAAGTTTTTCAGTCACGTCAATCTGCCAGAGGTAAAGTAAAAAAGAAACGACTCCCTTTCCCCTCCTCACTTTCTACTCCGACACGCCCTCCATGAAGTTCAACAAGTCGTTTGACGATGGATAAACCAAGCCCAGTGCTCGATTCACCCTCCGTTGCCTGAGTACTAATTTTCTCAAAACTTCTGAAGAGCAGTCCCTGTTCTCGCCGAGGAATCCCTAGGCCCTCGTCGAGAACAGATATCTCCAGCATGTTCGCAATGACGGAAGCCTGAATCCGAATCGTCTTCCCTCTTGGAGAAAACTTGATCGCGTTGGAAATCAGGTTTGTGAGGATTTCCTCAAAACGATTCTTGTCCGCCCTCACCGAAGGCACTCCAACGTCAAAACAGTTCTCAATTTCAATCTCCTTCTTTTTTGCCAGGATCCCTTGGCCGGTAACCACAAGATCCACGACCTCTTTGGGGTTCAGTTCATGCACATTTATTTTCAGGCTCATGCTATTAACCTTTGCCACACCTAGAATGTCGTTAACCAATTCCAGCATCGATGAAACATTTCTCCCCATGACATCCATCGCCATGTCTCGGTCCTCTCCCGAGACCACACCTGCATCCAATAACTCACAGTAGGCTTGAAGGATATTTAGAGGAGAACGCAGGTCGTGCACCGCCATGTTTACAAACTGATCTCTGGTCTTCGACAGAGATACAAGTTCACGATGCTTTAACTCCAATTCGTCATTTTTCATCCTCAAATCCGAAACCTGATCATCAAGCTGCCGTGTCAGCTTCCTTCGCAGATGGAGAAGTTCATTGACTTTTTCTGAAAGGTGAACGTTCGTTTGGGTTAAACGAAAACACATGCTCTTAAAAAGTTCCCGCGACATCTCTGGAGAAAGCTCCCACACCATAGAGAACTCTTCCTCCTCCATTTCATAAACCTGCATTTCGGTCTCCGCCCTCACGCACGCACTCGCTTTGGTCTGATTGATGCTAGACATATCTCCGAGGATCGAGCCCGCACCACACTGATCTAATAAGATCTCGCCACCGTGGACATCTTCTAAAAAGACCCGGCAACGGCCGGAGTGAATCAGGTAGACCTTTGTTCTCTGCCCTGTTCTAATAAATGTCTCATCGATGGAGATCGTCTTTAAATGAGGTTCCCGGCCAGTAACCTGAATGATGCGCTGAATAATAGATTCTAAATCGAGCATTTTGTGACCCATGAAGTCATGGCATTATGAATCCTTTTTCAGGAGGCCCAGATCCAGCTAAGTTGCCCGGATCACCCCTTCTTTAAACTCCATTCAGGACGTAAAACATGGCCCCAGAATCAAACATCACTGCCCTTCATACTCAGATCCAAGATGGCATCTCTGAAGTCATCGTAGGGCAAGAAGAAGCCATCGAACAGCTCTCCATCGCCCTTCTGACTGGCGGACACGTTTTGGTTGAAGGGCTACCGGGCCTCGCCAAAACCACCCTCATTCACGCCATCTCTAGCAGTCTGGGTCTAGACTTTAATCGTGTTCAGTTTACCCCCGACCTCATGCCGACCGACCTTTTAGGTATCGAAGTTCTTGGAGACCAGAAAGACGGCTCATCTCTCCATTTTGAGAAAGGCCCTATTTTCACGCAGATCCTCCACGCTGACGAGATCAACCGAACCCCTCCAAAAACCCAAGCTGCTCTACTTCAGGCGATGCAGGAAAAACGGGTTTCCATCTCTGGCAAGGATTACACTTTACCCGAGCCTTTCTTCGTTTTCGCCACTCAGAACCCCATTGAAAACGAAGGCACCTACCCCCTCCCCGAAGCCCAGCTCGACCGCTTCACCTTCAAAATCACTCTTTCCTACCCTACCGCTGAAGAAGAAGCACGCATCGCCACTCTTCCTTCTACTTTTCGGGAAGACCGAATAAAATCTCTTGAAGTGATACCTGATTGGAAAGCATGGAGTGATGAGCTTGAAGGTATGCCCGTCACCCAAACGGTGATTGATGCTGCCGTTAAACTCGTACGCCGATCCCGCCCCGATGACGAGCAAGCCGATCAGATGATCCGAGAAAATGTCCGCTGGGGAGCAGGCCCTCGCGCGACTCAGTTTCTCCTGAGATCAGCTAAAGCTCGTGCCGCCCTTCAAGGCCGGCCAACTCCAGAGCTCGAAGACCTTAAGAAAATGGCCCATCCTATCCTTAGGCACCGCATTCTTCCGAGCTTTTCGGCCGAAGCAAAACACATCGACTCTGACAGCATTATCGATCATCTCATCGAAAACCTTTCTTCCTGAAAGGTCAGCTTTCCTCAATCGGCTCCATGGAAACCCCAAGGGCCTCTCCATGTCTCTGATTGCATAGATTAACCTGCTCAAGTTTTAGTTCGCAGGCCTCGCGAGTACCCATGTAAAATGTCGCGGAACCAGACTCATGCACTTCCATCATAAGCTGGTAAGCCGACTCAGGTTCTTTATGAAAGAGGTCGATCAGAACCATCACCACATAATCCATAGGAGTCACCTCATCGTTGAGGCCAATAACCCTCCAACGGGGGGCGTACTTCCTCCCAGTTTTAGGCTCCAAGACAGGAGTGGATGACGTGTTGTTCTCCATGATACAGAGTCCTTATGACCTTCTTTTCTGGAGAGAAAGTCTCTCCGACAACTTTGAAACAGATTAAATGACTCGAGAAAAACGCCTATGCGCTCCCTCTTTTCTGAGATGTGCATCAAAACCCATCGCGATATTTCTTACAAAGAGTTTTCCAAGTTCTGTAACTTTCAAAAGCTTTCCCTCAATCTCCAAGAGTCCATCCTCCACACAGTTTTCTATGTGGGAGAGCTCAGCCTCAAAAACTTTATCAAATGGTCGACCCAGCTGCTCAGCCCAAGCCTCCCGGTCGATGACAAATCGACACATCAAGTCCTCGATTATTTTTTTTCTCATGAGATCATCATCGGAAAGCACAAGGCCCCTGGAAAGAGGAAACTCCCCTTTATCTAAAGCATTCCTAAAGGCTTTCTGATCTTTCTCATTCTGAAAGTATCCGCCTTGGACATATCCGATCGAGGAGACCCCCAGTCCGATGAAATCCTGTCCTTTCAGAACTGTGTAACCCATGAAATTCCGATTGAGTTTCCCTTCTCGGTAGGCTACGGCCATTTCATCACCCTCCAAGGCAAAGTGATCCATGGCAATGGCTTGGTAGCCACTTTTCAAGAGGTTCTCTGAAGAATCCAAGAAGATCCCCACCTTTTCATCGGGACTAGGAAGGGTCTCTGCTTCTATCTTTTTCTGATGCTTCTTGAGCCAAGGGATATGAGCGAAGCTATAGAGAGCAATCCGATCGGGTCGAAGCTTGATCACTTCTTCGATGGTTCTAGCAAAACTGTCCCTAGTCTGGTGAGGTAAGCCATAGATCAGGTCCAAATTAAGACTCTCAAATCCAGCTTCTCTGCACCCATTCACCACCTCGAGGATGCGCTCGGGGGAATGAACTCTCCTGACAGCCTCCTGCACTTTTGGGTCAAAATCTTGCACCCCCATCGAAACCCTGTTAAAACCGAGGTTTCTGAGATGAATCAGTAGCCCTAAATCCACCCTGCGGGGCTCGATCTCAATAGCGACCTCCGCACTAGAATCGATGTCAAAATGCTGGTCAATCACCCCTTTCAGTCGTTCCAACTGATCAGGTAACAGAAACGTCGGTGTTCCACCTCCCCAGTGCATCTGCTGTAGTGTTTTCCTTTTCCCCAGAGCCGACGCCACCTGATCAATCTCCTTCTCCAGCAAGTCGATATATTCGTGCCCAATCTCTTTCCCCGGTTTTCGGATGGTCACATGACATCCGCAATAGGTGCAAAGGCTGGAACAGAAGGGGATATGGATATAGAGGGAAAGAGCCTCGTCTTTTCTACCCGCTTCAGCCAAATGATGGCGATAAGTTCTTCCATCCATGCCTTCCTTCCATTCTGGGGCAGTCGGATAGGAGGTGTAGCGGGGTCCAGATACGTTGTACCGCTTGAGCGTGTTTGAATTCAGAATAAGGCTCATCTCTTATGCCACATCCTATAACTTAAATAACAGATTGAAGTCGATGAAATCATGGAGTTCATTCTCAGAATCAATCAGCTTTGCCAAATATGGCCTTTTTGCGATTTAAGTTAACCTTGCTCCTGCGATATAATCGGTACCGATGAATAAATTTATCAGAAGAATACGAGACCATTTCTTACGGGACATTCTTAATCATCTATATGATCTTGACGCTGCCGTCCATGTCCTAACCACAGACCCAGCCTATGACCACGAAGCTCAACTGGGTTTCAACCAGATTGAGAGTCGCCGTACCATGTTTGAGGAATTGATCAAACTCGTGGACTTTGATCGTTTCGTTGAAACTGGCACCTTTCTCGGTCATTCAACTGGCTATCTAGCCCAGACGACGGGAAAACCCATTTTTTCAGTTGAATATAATTACCGACTTTTTCGTCTGGCCAAGATGCGCCTAAAAAAGATTCAGAATATCTCCATGCACAATATGGACTCACGAGCCTTCCTGAAGGAGATGATCCAAAACCCAGAGATTACCAATTCTCGAACTTTTTTCTATCTCGATGCACATTGGGGAAAAGATGTCCCCCTAAAAGAAGAGATTGAAATGATTTTTGAAAACTTTGAGAAATTCTTCATTCTCATTGATGACTTTGAAGTGGCGACTGATCCAAACTATATCCACGACGGCTATGGCACCTTGAAAAATATCGACTTCGAATCCTTAAAAAATAAATTTCCACTCCAAGCATATTATCCTTCGGCTTCTGCAAAAGAAGGTGATCGGATGGTTACGGGGTATCTTGCTCTAACAGATGACCATAAAGACTTTAAAGTCCTTGAGAATTTTACGCACCTGAAACGATTCTCTTGATTTGAAAATCGCCCAAATTGTCAGGCGTTTTGGCCCCGTTGGTGGCCAGGAGCGATATGTATGGGAAGTATGCCTTCAGTTAGCCAACGAAGGCCACGAAGTTCATGTTTTCTGCCATGAAAACGACTGTGTCACTTCACAACCTAAAAACATCCACATCCACCTTCAAAAAGTGCTCTTCACCAAACCCCGTTGGCTTAACGCCCTCCTCTTTGACCATTCTCTCAGATCCCAACTTCATAAAGGTCAATATGATCTTGTTCATAGCCACGAAAAGACGAGAGAAAAGTCTTGCGTGACTATCCACAGCACGCCATTTGCCAAAGTCCTAAAAAAACCTTGGTATTACCGACTTGGGTTACGCTTTTTTTTCAACATGAAAATGGAGTGTTGTCAACTTTTTAGTCCCTCGAATCTTCATCTGATTTTTGTCTCTAAATCGATTCGGAAAGAAACAATCGCCTGCTACCCCGAGCTAGAGTCTAGACCATATTCAATCGTTCATCCTGGATCCTCACTTCCACTCCAAAGCCAACGCTCCAACCCCAAGTCCCGCCAACCCAAGGTAGGTTTTCTCGGAAGAGAGTGGAAGAGAAAAGGATTCGAGAGAAGCCTTTCGATCCTGAAGCCTTTGGGGGAAAACGGAAAAATTCAGTTCATCTCAGCGGGCTTTCCATCAGAAGAGCTCCCGACTGAGATTGATAAGAGCTGGCACGAACACAGAGAATGGGTTCATGACCTGCAATCCTACTTCAATAGTATTGACTTGCTTATACATCCTGCGAAGGAAGAAGCTTTCGGAATGGTGGTTATCGAAGCCATGTCTCAGGGAATCCCCGTCCTGATATCAGACCGGTGTGGGGCCGGAGAAGTTCTTCACGATCCTTGTGGAAAATCTCTCCCCTTGGAGAACGAAGATGCTTCATGGAGAGCACAGCTGCTTGAGCTATTAGAAGCGCCTCCTCCAAAAGCATACGAGAGAAGCTGGAAAATCGTCACCCAGGAACACCTTTCTCTATACAAGCAATTGAGAAAAAACACCGCCTGATGCCCCACCTTCCCATCAGCGTTGTGATGATCGCCCATCGAGAAGAAAACATCATACGCAGAAGCCTTAAACCCCTTCATGGGAATTTCGCAGAAATCATTCTCCTCGGCCAGGATGAAAAAGACCCCACCCTTAAGATCGCAGCAGACGAATTTGGAGCTAAAGTTTTTGTCGAAGAATGGAAGGGCTATCGAAAGCAGAAGGAGAGCGCTACCTCAAAGGCCTCCTCTGAGTGGGTGCTGTCCCTAGATGCGGATGAAGTTTTGACCCAGGAGGTTATCGAAGAGATCAGTCAATATTTTCAAAGCGACTCATGGGATTGGGTAGGTGCTCGCATCTCTAGAAAGATGTGGTTCATGGATAGATGGATCACCCATGGAGACAGCTTCCCAGACCGAGTCCTGCGCCTCTATAAGAAAAATCTCGCCCAATGGAAAGGAGGTACGGTTCACGAAAGGATTGAAGTCAAAGGAAAGGTCATTGACCTTCACGAGCCTCTCCTGCACTACAGTTATGCCAGCCTTCACGACCTTCACGACAAAATGAGGAGATACTCAGCGGATTTTGCCCAAGATCCCTTAAAACTCGGTCAACCGAAGAAGAACCTCGAGATTTTCATCAGAGCTTTTTGGAGGGGATTCCGAAGCTATATCCTTAGGTTGGGTTTTTTGGATGGGTTCCCCGGTTTCTATTTAGCAACCGTACATTTCTATTCAACAATTTACCGTTATGGAGTACTCCAGGAACAAGTGGACTCCTCCAAAGACCGTCCCTAAGAACCATGGCTAATATCCTGTCAGTCGAGTGGCAACTCTTCGGGCACCATCCCAGCTTCATGAGGATGGTATCGAAGGCCCTACTCAGTGCTGGTCATCAACTCACTCTTGCCGTCCCTGACGTCAATAAAGCGAAATCTCTTATCGGGAACCTCGAGAACAAGGTTCAGTGGGTCACCCTCCAGTCACGTCCAGGAGATCCCAAGCAGCAGTGGGCAGAAGTTCACTCCTTTTTACAACATGGACAGGGAGATCATATTTTTTTCAATGGGATGGATGAAATTCTACCCAAAAGCCTTCGACGAGCCGCCTTTGGATGGACGCCTCCACAAGAACTCAAAGGAAAAGTGCACGGCATCTTTATCAGACCCCGGTGTCTCGACCCTCAGATAAATACTTTCAAGAATGGTTGGAAGAGAATGGGCTGGAAAAAACTCTCCGACAAGAACTTCTTCGGACATGTCTTCATTCTCGACGAAATATTGGCCCGAAACAAATCTTTATCACCTTCTATCCATTGGCTTCCAGACCCTTGGGAAGAACCTCTAAAGGAAAACCCTATTTCTTCGAAGAAATATTGGAACCTTCCAACGGACAAAAAAATCTTTCTCTTCTATGGAACCGGAAACCGCCGAAAAGGTCTCGACCTTCTCCTCGAAACCTTCGAATCAGACCTCCCGGAGTCGTTGCATCTCTTCTGTGTAGGAGCCATTAACCCAGAAGATCGAATTCTTAAGAGGATGAATCAGCTAAAAGCATCCGGTCGACTAACCTTCCAAGATCGCTACATCAGTGTTCATGAGGAAAAGCTAGCATTCTCTGCGTGTGATGTCGTCGTCCTCCCATATCGCTCTCACTATGGCTCCAGTGGCCTCCTCCCCAGAGCAGCCCAAGCTATGAAACCCGTTATTTCGAGTGATTATGGACTCTTAGGGCAAAGGGTTCGGGACCATGGGCTAGGACATGTTTTTAAAAATGAAGATCCAGAGGACTTAACTAGAAAGCTCAGATCTGAGATGGAGGAGCACTCCTCCAACTTAGAAAATTTCTCAGAAAAAAACTCTCCCGAAGCCTTTCTGCATATCCTTTCCCAAACACTCCAGCTATAAGGTTTTATCCCCATTACCTTATTCAGGAAAAAGTAATCAGGAAGACAATGTGAGCCAGGACTCTGGAATCTCGATCGGGAAACCATATTCTTGAGGAGCAAAAACTTTTTTCCCATCTCGCGAATTAAGCCATGCCGCCCACCAGCTGAAAGAACTATTCGCGGTTATCTGATGATGACACAGAGACATCAACTGAAAATCATCAATCTCATTATCTGTCTCTACCATCGTATAATCCAAATCCTTTAAGACTCCCGTCTTAACAGCTTCCAATGGACTGTCTGAAAAGACGTATACCCGAAAGCTTCCGAGCTTCTCTTTTAAAATCTCAATCGCCTTGTGATAATATTTAACATCAAGGACATCCTTAAAATCGACGAGACGAAAATGAATGGCAACACTATCACAAGAACTGACCCCTTGTAGATAAGTTAGGGCCTTTTCTCCCAGCTCTTGAGTTGCACGAAAGTCTTCCAAGAGTTTTATTCTGTGAGGCAGGAACCACCTCTCCGATTGCCAATACCCCATAACTATCACTCTTCTTGGACAGACCAAACTTTCTAGACCCATCGCCCTAACACGCTCCTCCTCAAGCAAGGGTGAAATGCTTAAAGGCAATATTTTCGAGACTTTCTTTAGCCAACGATAAGGTCTCTTTTCTTCAAACCCAACAAATGGGTGAGCTTTTTTTAATAAGGTCCCCTTGATTTTAAAATTATCGAGTCGGTACTCACGACGATAGCGATGATCTCTTTCAAACCCATGATGTGAATCCAAAAAGAGGGGAACTTGAAGCTCCAATGAAAGTGCTCGGGAAAAGGCATACATGAAGAGCTGGTTTCCCAGTCCTCCTTCAAGTCGGGAGTAAACTCCCTCAGGCCAGATCATGTTGCCAGACAGTGAAAAGCCTGTCGCCGCTAGACTTATCGACTCGACCATTCAGCAAATTCAGAATATGCCCCCCATCCAAACATGGAATTCCCTTTTCCATCGAAATGTCGACGCATACCTCCAACGCTCCTATGCCTGCTCCGACAATACAGAGATCGACCTCTCCGAGTTCTTTTAAAACATCCTCTCGCGACTCCCTCCAAGCTGTCGTCGCAAGAAACTCTTCGGCCAAAGGGACATGGGAAATTTCAATCGAATGCCCAAAGCGAGAAAACCAGGACCGAGCCCTTTCATGAGCGAAAGTTGAATTCAGAACA
>Ga0233432_10004059_pt1 | contig 13078 bp, 18 predicted proteins | sample SI_122_August201_6_FD_179870 | JGI IMG/M metagenome (GOLD analysis project Ga0233432, IMG submission 179870) | Seawater microbial communities from Saanich Inlet, British Columbia, Canada - SI_122_August2016_10_MG | ecosystem: Environmental > Aquatic > Marine > Inlet | place: Canada: British...
TTCTTTTGAGTTGAAGCTTTCATTTTAAGATAAACCAAGATTCCTTCTAGCTTGCGCGTAGGCGGCTTCTCGCGCCTCTTTGTATTCCTGGCTCTCATTAGACCTGATTCGGGCCACTCCAGCTTCTATGGCGTCCCAGCGAGCGCTAGGGGCATATCTGGCTTTTCGCTCAGCTTCTTTGATTAAAGCTGACTTTTCACCCTCTTCGTAAATATTCATTACATTGCTCTTTGTTTCGCGTTTAAAGCGATATTGATCGCTTCAATTCGCTCGTTTACCTCGTACTCCCCTAGCTCATAGTATCCTCCGATCAAAAGCTCTTTCAGCTCCAGTAGCTCAAAATTAGGGCGAAGATAAAATTTGTGAGCCATCTCTTGAATGCGAGCCTTCTCAACAGCGCGAGACGAGGCGAACACCCACATCACTAGCGTTGTTAAACAAAGAAAGATCGCTGCTCCCAGCATTACCTCTTTCATTTTACAGCTCCCTTCATTGCTGACTTTAAAAGCCGCTCGACTAAGTCTTTGAGGCTTATTCCTTCATTTACAGCAAGAACCTTAACGGCCTTGTGTGTCTCTTCAGTTAATTGCACTAATTTCATTGCAGAGACAACCTAGCGAAAAATAGAAACGAGTCAAATATATTTCTTAAATTATTTTAATTAGGTGTTGTCGCCCTTGTAATTAAAGGAAAAATAAAATAGTTGACAATTATATTTTTTTATCGTATTGTCTTTTTGTCGGCAGGAAAAAGGCCGGCGCTAAACACTAATTATGAGCTATGTTACACTACACTAAAAACCAAAGCGAAAAAATGGATGAGATTAATACCCTTATCAAAAAAAGCCCTTACTTTGCCGAAATCCGTTGCTTCGGTCGATCATGTAAAGTCATTGTGACTTGGCCCCATTGGAAACCAAAACCTAGCGGAGCATCATACACGGCTGTTGTTCAGCTTCTTAGAAATGCAGGGTTTAAAATCAGAATCGATGATAAGCGCGGCAATCTAAATGTTGTTTAATTATATCGGTTTTGTGGATTCCGACATCTTTACTTTAACCACAAGGGCGGGGCTTAATTGCTCCGCTCTTTTTTTACGCCAAGTAATCGACTAGAGCATCGCAGTAGATCTGAGCTAGCTCCGACTCCATTCCCTCATACAAAACCCACTCCTTAGCATTGCTGCCGAAGAACGGCTCCAATATGGCGGCAGGAACCTTTGTCTTTGATAAAAACCTGTAGCCTCTACCCCCTTGGCTAATCGCCTTAACCCCTCTATCCTTCTGTCCTGGCACAACCTCCCAGTGAATTTTACGAAATGACTCTGCTAGCTTTTCGCCCTCTACACTTCCGGCGCAATAAAGATATTCAAACCCGTTAGCGCTGGGGCTATGAGAATTAAAATGAAGTTCGATTACGCAATCAAACCCCCAAGACTGCTCAGCTAAATACGAGCAGGATTTGTGATACCCCTTGAATGGAGTCTCAGCAATTACCGTAGATGATATAGAACGCTCTGTAAGCTTCTCTCGTAGCTTTTCAGCCACGTATTGGTTGTAAGCCCACTCACTGACGTTACCTCGGCTCACAGCGCCTTTATCGCCCATTCTAGAGTGGCCCACACAAATCAATACCTTCTTAATCCTCGGCTTTGGTTTGCGCGAGAAAATAGCTATTAGCTTTTCAAATATTGATTTCATTTCTGTCCGGTAATTAATGCCCGTTGCCAGACATACTGACTATAATATTTTTGGCCGCGCCCCACCATTGAAACCTCTTCAAATGTATAAAGCCGACCATCAGTCAGAGTTATCACCGGAGGATCGTAGCTGCTCGCGTTTAATTCTTTTTGAGAGCCGTTCAATCCGCAAGACGGAAGCAGCATCACCAACGCTAGCCAGCTTATCAATCTCATCCTCCAGGTCATCAATATATCTTCTCAGTTTTAAGTTTGTGTAAGCGACATAGGCTTGAAGCGCTGCTGTTAAAAGCTTCATTATTCGCCTTTTTTAAACCGCCGCCATTGGTTTATTAGGGAAAGTATTCCAATTAGAAGAGCTATTACTGCCGAGATAAACCCAACAGCCATTTCAAAGTAGTCAAAATAAGCCGAGATCGCTGACCATGAGCTGGCTATCATTCCGGTGATCGGGTGTGTCAAATGATTATTCATTATTCCAGCTCGTCTTCTGGCTCAGGCTTGATCGACAAGAACTCTAACTGAGTTAACTCTTGGACGCCCTCGGACCCCTCAAGCATCGCGTCATCGTTGGATGTGAATCTCCAGCAGTCGATGGCTATAAGTCGCCCTGAGCCGTCGGTGGCTTCCGCCAAGCTTTCAACAGGCGGCAACCCAGTGAGCGTTGTTCGTTGCTTGTTAGGATAGCCCCTGTCTGAGTCTACGGCTGCAACAAGTCCCGTGTAGAGTTCGTCGGGTTGGACGACATAGTATCTGAAGCCAGTGTCAGCTCGGGATTGCTCAATGTCTGTGAGTGGTTCTTGTTGTTCGTCCATTAGTCTATCAGTTCTAGTTCGTCGAGCATCTCAAGGTCTTCTTCGACAGGTGGCTCCCAGCTCAATCGTTGTAGGTAAGTGTCTAGGTTGATTTCCTCAATGCCCTCTAGGTCAAAGTCGTCACTAGGTAACACCCCTGCCTTCTTCACACAATATAACCTATCGCTGTTGGTCTCTGGGTCTAAGAAAGTCTTATCCCACAGAGCCAACCACCGTTCAGTTCCGTTGCCGTCTGGTAGTGACCTTGCGGTGTTACCAGCGGCTGTGAGCTGCTCGTAGGATGCTTCGTTGCTAAACCTAAAGAATCGATGAGTTTCGTCTGTCATTACTTAAAGTGTTACGTTGTTAACAACTATTACCCAGCCTTTGGACTTGAGTGATGTTACTGCGGAGTTCGTCGCGGCACTGAGCGTTGTTCCATCGTAGTGGATGTCGATACCGCTGTCTATTGCGCCACCTCCGGCAGCTCCCGTTGCGGTTCCGTATTTGCCTGAGTTATTTATACTAACCAGAATATTTTCCACGCTGGTCGAACTCAGTGCCACACAACCGTCCCATGTGTCGTCGAAGACTCCACTAAAAATATCTGATGGTGACCAAGAATCAAAGAATCCTGATGGCCAGTCTGTCATTGAGCTACAGTTATACCAAGACCTTGTAAAGCGTTTGCCAGACGATATATTAATTAGCGGGAAACCCGTCAGGCTGGTGCAGCTACGCCATGCGGCCTCAAAGGTCTGCCCACTGCTTAAATTCAAACCAGCGGGGAATGACAATAGCGTATTTATGTTTCGCCAAGCATCATTAAAATCGATGCCACCACTTAAATCAATATTTGCAGGAAAACTTATGAGGTCAGAGGATTGCCATGCGCGGAAAAAGGTTGTTCCACTGCTCAAGTCCAAAGCAGGAAAACTAGTAAGGCCACTGCCTTGCCATGCGCTCGTAAAGTTCACACTCTGTGCGCTCGTTCCGAGCTTTGCGCCAGCCGGAAATGACGTTAGGGCGGTGCAGCCTTGCCATGCGTACGTAAAATATTTCCCTTTGCTCAAATTGAAGTCCTCGGGCAGGCTGGTAAGTGGCGTGTCGCGGAATGCGTTTTGGAAATTAACGTTGGCTGATGCGCTCGCCGTTCCTAGTAACACGCCCGATTCAATAGTGGTGATTTGTGTGCTGCGAAATGCGTTAAAGAACGTAGAGCCGTTACTCAAATCCAAAGCCGGAAGTGAAGTCAGTCCACTAGACTGCCATGCGCTCTCAAAGTTAACATTCTGTGCGCTCGTGCCGAGCTTGGCGCCCGCCGGGAATGACGTGAGGGCGGTTGTGCCTTTCCATGCGGACGCGAAGTTTGCTCCATTGCTCATCTGAGTTGCATTAAAATCACTTATTGACGAACAGTTTTCCCAAGTTGCCACAAAGTTATCTGAACTAGATAAATCCAAAGAAGGAAAGCTTTCCAGATTACCGCAGCCGTTAAAAGCGTAACCAAAATTTGTCAGGTTTCCGGTGTTTAAATGTTTGAATTCTAAAATATCAACTCGTGAGTGCCAACTCGTATAGTAACTACTAGCAGTCGTCCCATCAGCCGCACCTCGGTCAATCAAGAGCTTCCGAGCGTCTTCGATGTCTTTGCCAGTTGCACTTTCCGGCAACAAAATAATACCATACAAATCACCAGCTTTGCGATACGTTGCGTTACCGCGATAACCGAGTAAGTTTAACCGAACTTGCGCGTTGGCATTCACGCGATACGCAAAGGTGCCTAAAGACGTGCCTACGATTTGCCAGCCAGCTTGTGAAATCGATGCAATATCTAGGTGGTCGCTGTTGTCTGCGAAGGTGACCTTGAAGCCGTCTGACACAGGTTGGTGGTTAGCGGTGGCCTGTGTCGCATAGCGGTCAGAGTCCCCAAAGTCCGAGCCAACGATACGTCCGTTCCAAAATGCAACCTTTCCTTCATTAGCTTTCTGTGCGTCGTAGAAGTAGTAGCCTTGTGAGTCAATGAGACTAAACACGTTGTTCCTATTATTAATATAATTACGAACTGAGTCAGCTTGGGCGTCGGTGAGAGATGGGAATAGGGCAAGATATTCTAGGTCATAGGAGACGTTGGTTGACCCAGAAGTATCAGCACTAATTTCAAACTTTACTGAACTAAGTGCGCCAGAAACGCTAGTAGTTCCGTTGTCTTCGTTAGCGTTATTAACTTTGCTGATTTGAGACCCGCTTTGCAACTCAGATTCCAGAAGGATGTCACCAAGCGTATCATCAAAAATATCCTGATGCACCACTACGCTTCCGGCGTTGTTATATTTTAGTCTAATATTATTATTAACACTGTCTCGGAAGAACGTAAAACTTCCAATGCCACCAGCAGCTTGGAAATCTTTACGAACAGAAAATAGATTGCCATAAGACGCCCCACCATCACCAAGCACACTGAAAGCAGCAAATAGATAACCACCAGTAACCGTCTGGTTTAACAATCCATCCATGAAGTCATTAGCACCATTGAACCGCAAGACACTCTTCTTTACCACCGTGATTGGGTCTCGCCCTGAGTCAGGTAAAACTTCAGTCACAGATATGCTATCAATGGTCGCAGTGCCGCTTCCTAGACTAAGAGGTGTGACCTGATAATTGCTTCCTGTCGCTACCCTGCTGTACACGTTTTCTCCGACATTTAGACTGTAGGCCACAACTCCACCTGTGTCATAAAGTCGGAATGAGCCTGATGTAGCTATGACATTCACAGCTATTTTATAAGTTTTTCCAGCCGTCACGGGAATTACTGTTGAGATTAAATCTGAGCTGCCCGAAACTGATGCAAGTGTCGCAACGCCGTCCGCTATTGACCAACCGCCTGTTTTAACCCACGCCGTGTCGGTGTCGAAGTTGCCGTTTGTAATAAGCTCCGGTTTAGCAATACTAACAACGCCGCCCACAGCAGCTTTCCATTTTTGGTCCCCGTGCCTAATGCTCGTTGACCCGTTGAAATCACAATCGAATACGACCGCATTGTTGACCGTGAGCTTGGCCTTTTGAATCGCGTAGTTTCCTTGATGGGTGAGTGATGTCTGTTGATTAAGTTGAAGCGGATGGGTTATTGAGCCAAGTTGACCACCACCTGAATCAACCGCTCTTTGTCCATTAATGTCTACATAAAGAAGAGTGCCGTTAAAACCATATTTTATATTTGTTGGAGAACCAAAAGGAATAATTGGGTTATTTGAATAAGGAGTACTCGCGCCTTTGCTGAATACTCTATAAAATCCATCTGACCGAATAATGAAACCAAACCCAGAACTCCAAAGCCCACCGCCCATCGGAGCGATATAGTTACCAAACTGAGTAATCACCATGTCTACCTCAGCTTCCCAAGTCTGGTTGGCTCCAATGGTAACACTCGGCCCAGTCGCGTAGTTTCCAAGAACGTCAGGAATGTAAAGATAACCACCAAGGTTCCCCGCTGGATTCTTGATTAATGGCAACGCTTTAGGCTGGTTTAGGGCCACATCTTGTTTCGCATCGCCGCCCTTTTGTGAACCGCGAGCCAAGTTGCGTAACACTGGGACGTTCTCAAGGAAGTCAGCGGTCGTCAGGGCTTCTGCTAGAACGTCACCAGATGTCGCTGGGCTGGTCAGTGTGGATAGATTGAGTGCCATTGTTTAAAGAGAGTCTGAGTGATAAGGCCAGTAGATGACGCGCTTGATGTGGCCGTTGAGATTTAATGAAAGTGAAGAGTAGGGACTTTTTCCAATTCGCAGTTCAGTCGGGACCGTTAAAAGATTTCCGTTGTGTGCCGCAACAGCTTCACTTGAGCCGTCTTTACTTGCTTTGAATTCAGATGCCTTGATAGATAACGCCACTCTGCATAATGTGTTGTCTTGTAAACCAGTTAAAGCCGTAGCTGTAGTGCCATCGAAACTGTTTATTGTGTTCGTGTTATTGTTAGAATAAAAGAACCTCGCTTGTTCAGACTGTGAGTTAAGGATGTAGTAAGCGGGGTTTGCATCTTTCGTTTGAAATTCGCAATAAAACGTCCCCTCGCTCGCGTTGTAAAAGTCACTAAAGGCACTGCCGGAAATCACAAGGTCGTCAGAGGCTCGCGTTCTTGCTGCGGCGTCACCGCCTGCTGTGGGTATTAGGGACGTTGCGACACTTCCGGTCTCTAGCTGTGCGCCCCAGATTAGCAAGTCTCCTGTATCTATCGCATCTATCTTAGGGTATCGCGTAGCGACAGGTGCAGTTTGCGTAACCTCAAAACGCTGCCATTCCGTTGTGGCAGTACCCGATACTAGAGTGTAATCTATGTTACCATAGGTGAAATCAAAAGTTCCAGATTCTACTTTAGCGTAAAAGCTGAATGTGTAAGATTGCCCTGCCGTAAAATTAGTTGTTCTTACTATCTCGCCTCCTGCGGAAAAGTTAATCTTAGAACCATTTTGCACACCTTCGGGACTTATCGCGTAATTTGGCGTAAGTGTTCCGTTGGTTATATTCCATCCACCACTACTAAAGTCCTCACTGTAAGGCAACAAGTTAGTCGCACTCGGCTCCACCAGAATCATGGGGACTCTAGGCGAATACGTTGCCCCTGTGATAAACTTCGGGCTTCCCGTTGTGTTAGCCACGAAGTCGGTCGCGGTTGTGCCTTCTTCGAACTGTGGTTGTGTTATCTCGTAAACATCATTTCCTGCACCAAATTGAATAAGTCCAAAATAAACATTACCACCACCACTTGCGCCTAAGATTGTAACACTAAACTTTTGCCATTCTGTAGTTACCGAAATTACGCTCTGATTGCCTGAGGCAGAGAAACCGTGACGCATATAAAGCGGTGTTGAGCCCGAAATCCTCCTTATATAAAACGAGCCTGTGTAAGTTACACCGCTGATTGTATTAATAGTATTTTGGTAAATTCCACCTGTTGTAACTCCATCAAAAGTAAGCCTTCTTACAGCGTTTCCTTGGTAATCATCTGCAACTTGTGCGGCCACGCCGTTTTGAGCAGCCCACCCACTAGTAAAGTCAGTATACCCAACGTGCTGAAACTTCGTCGGAGTCAACTCGGCGCCCTGCGTGTAATCCACGCGAACCGTGTCAGCACTGGCGGTCGCTATGTTCCCATCGGGGTCTGTGTAGGTTGCAACGCCTGCGCGGGTCGCCGTGATAACGTCGAGTGTCGATGGAGTCGCAGGGTCTAGGTCTAGCGTTGGGTTTTCTAGTGTGCCTATCATCGACGTCTCAGCGTCAAAAAGAAGGTAAGGGTCAAGGTCGTTTGGATGGAACGATTTAACACCCTTTTGAAACAACCCAGCACTAGAAAACAGGCCGGAAGCTGCTTGCAATCCGGCCCGTCCAGTTCCAATCCCGGCTTTTGCGCTCTGAATCTTCATTTCTCAAGAACCATTTCGGTTCCAGCGGCTGAAGCAGTCACCCTGATTTTGTCGCCTGCCGAATAAGTCACAAGGAACTTTTCCGTTCCAGCAGTAACCGGGCTTCCTTCAACTGCTAGCCATGCTCCCGCTGCTGTTTTGCGCTCAACGGTCAAGTCACCGCTTGCGGCAGAAATGTAATGAGTTCTCCCGCGCTCAATTGGGTATTCAACCGGGGTCGTGTTTGCGAATGTTACAGTCATTGTTCTAAATTTCTTTTTGTGTCAAATTAAAGGTTTAGCCGATGCGCCAGTTTGTTCCGTCTGAAAATACTGGGACGAAATGAGTGCTGCCGCCTGCAACAATGTGGTTGTGATGGTTGTCAAGCGCGTGGGTGGCATCACTTACAAATGCCCGCTTGCCCCGCACGGTTGCGGCTGGAAGAGTTGCCACGGTGTAAACCGCTTGCTGGATGATTCCTGTGACGTTTAAAAGCCCGCTGACGTCAAGATTGAGCAAATCAATGTCGCCTGTCCCATCGCTCCCGGTCGCGCTTGTAATCTCATTGAGAGTGCCGCCGCCCCGGTTGATGATTACAGATGAAGCTGCACCTGCCCGGGTCGTTGTGATTACTATGGTGGCAACGCTCATTAGGTGTTTGGGCTGTTACGGTTTGCGAGAATTAGGCGAACCGGGTCTGTCCAATAATCATGCCCAGCTGCATCAGTTAGCCTGATGTCGTAGTAGTAGGTTCCGTAGCAAAATTCTGAGTTGCCCGTGTCGATAGTTGTAGTGGCTACCCCGGCGGCAATTGTCATTGTTGGATTTAGAACAATGTCCCCACCAATGTGGTCTTCAGTAATTCGGCAGGCCGCGCTCCATGTGCCGTCTAAGGTGATAGGGTTGCCGCCTGTGTCTTGGGCAGAAACGCTGATGTCGTAGGTCTCGCCCCAAACTATTTCGTCAGTTGTAATTGCCATGATTTAAGTGCTTGGTAGGCGTCTTTGCAGTTTTGTCAAAAGCGGTTACTGTGAAACAGGTTGTTTTGATAGTTGCGCTTGCTCCCGGAAAGCATCAACAAGCTCTTTGTTTAAAACTACTAGCTGCCGCTGTAAGTCGGTTTGTGTTTTTTGTAGGTTTAACTCACCAGATACACCGCCACCGCCACCAATGGCTTGCATAGATGATACAGCGGTGATGGAAGAACGTGTCATTGCTGAATTTAATCCAGATTGTATTTCACCGACTTGCCCCATTGTGCGGTCAATACCTTCTTGAGCTTTCTCAAGAGCCAAGGCTTTCTCTTTTTCTTGCCTTTGCTTTTTAAGTAATTCTAGCCGCTCTCTTTCTGCATGAATGGCAGCCTTGTTTCTGTCATCATGCTCTTTCATCATGCTTTCTTCCTTTTCTTTCCAGGTTTTTTCTTCTGCTCTTCGTTTCTTTTCTGCTGCCCATTCTTTTTCAAAGTCATCACCCCAGGGGCTTTTCTGTTTATCTTTACTTGAATCAGTTTTTGGATCATCCATAAATTCAAATCCATCTGTTTTCCCGAGGTTGCTGTATGCTTTAAATGATTGATCAAAAACTTTTATCATTGGAAAAAGAAGCATCATTTTATCCATCCACTCTGGGCTTTTTTCTTTTCCAAAACCCTCAGCAAAAAGCATCCACCCTTTTGTGGCCTTTATTGTGAACTCAGTGAGATCAGCAAATGCAGAAGCAAGAGTTCCGACATCATCGGCAATTTCCTCAAAATCAGCTTGGTTCAACTTTGTAATTAGGTCACTAAAAACCGGAAGTAGTTTTTCTCCAATTTCAACTTGCAAATCTTTTATCTGGGCGGTGAGAATTCTTTTTTGCCCCGCTAAATTTCCCGATGTTCTTGCAGCATCACCTTGTTGATTTTTAGTTTCATCTAAAATGATATTGTAGGCTGCTAGGGCTTTGGCGTTTGCGCTTAAGGCCTTCTCACCGTTATAAAGGCCAAGATCAAAGGCTTTAGCTTTTAAGGTCGCGTCATTAAGGTCTACGGCATATTTTCTTATGGGCTCAGATTCACCTCTTAAAGCAGCACCGATTGCATAGATGGTGTCTTCAACTGTTGCATTGTTAAAACTTGCAAAATCACCAGCAAGCTCAACCAGTTTCATTGACATTTTTGAGGCTTCATCCCCAGTAATACCAAATGCCCTTAGCATATTACCCATTGTTCCGGTTGCTTGCAATGCTTCACCTCTTGAAATACCGAATGCCATTGTCGTTGTTTTGCTCCAAGCAATGACGGATTTTGAAAATTTACCAAAAACCGCCTCTGATTTCCCCAGTTCTTCATTCATATCAGATGCAGCATTAACCGCATCCATCATAATCTCAGGAATTTGCCTGACAGCCGATTTTAATCCGTCAAAAATTTTATGCCCTATCCTTTCTTTAAATCCTCTGGCAATAGATTTAGCGATGCTTTGGGTTTTCTTTTGAAAACTTTGCAGCTCTCTGACTGCTTTGTCAGTTTTTGCTCCTACATGTACTTCAACGCCAGCCATGGTTTTCTTTTAAAGTCAAAGTTAGCTTTCTTTAGCTTCTATCCTTTCAATCTCACGATCAAGCTGCCAATCAGTGTAACCTCCATTTTTAGGTTCCATTCCACTGGCCCATGCAGCGCAAGCTGAAAACGAAAAAACCTGCTTTAAAGAAAGTTCGTGAATTACGAAGTGCGGTTTCCATTTATATTCCCGGCAAACCGACGAAATCCCGCTAAGAATCCACCCGAACGAGTTTTTTTTTGAGTGCCGGTCGTTTTTGATTCCATTTCAACCACGTTCGTCATTGAGCCGTAATAATGGAAGATGATGTCTTCAGCGAAATCTTTGTATTTGTTTGCCGGGATTGCCGATAAAAACGAATAAAGCTCTTCTTCAAACTTATCAGTTTTTATCAGTTGATGCAAAAGCGCTGACGATCTTGTGAAGACAAATAAAGCGATTCCTAAATCTGTAGCAGTCCACCCGTCATTTTTGTTTTTGATTAAAGGGTGATCTAAGTTTTCAAGAATTAGACAATGCCCATAAGTTACTTCAACAAGGTCAAAGTCACCTATTTTCTTTCCTCTTGGCAAAAAGGCGTCAAGAACTTCTTCTGGAGTTCTTCCTTTTGTGTTTTCAATAGCTTCTTGAAGCTGCTCAAGGCTAGCCATTAGGTAAAGGTGGGATAATGTGTAAGGGTGAAGTTTACGGTCGTTGTATTGGTCCCTGCATGTGCAATGCTTGCTGACTCGACGTAGACATCCCCGGTTGCAAAGTTGACGCCATCAATGTCTGAGATAGTTACAGCGGTTCCTTTGGCTGGCAAACTTGGGCTTGTCGCAGTAACTAGGCTCGAAAACGAAACCGTGTTTTTTGCACCGTGGTCAACGCGAGCAACATAATCACCATCTTCATCGGTAATCTCAGAAACGTTACCCTCTCTAGAAACTTCAAAATCTTGAACGATTCCTGCAACTAAACTGTTAGCTGCTGTTATTCCGTCTGCTGGAATTCCCCACTTAACGGTTGTCCCGGTAATACTTACTGCCATGCCTAATTTATATTGTCAAAATTAAGCTGGCCCGGCAATTAATCTGTAAGTTTGGAAGTGTGTCCATTTTGTTTCTTCCCTCCCCGCTTCAATCATTTGTGGATGCCACACTGATGCTTGAAACCCTCCAGAATTCAAATAAGCAGTAACATCGTTATAATCTGCAAGCTCATCAAACAATTCAGCAGCGTCAGTTTCCGCGGTTTCAATTGTTACGTCGTCGGCATCGTGAAAAACTGCAACAATAACAGAAAAATCCCAAACGTAAGCCTGATTTGCTCCCATGTCCTCGGCGGTTGAAATGCGAACAACGGCGCAAGGTGGCGTCAAGTCACCGTCATCCTCCTCGGTGAGTATTGTAATGTCTCCGTCATAATGAGTTTGAAGGTAGCTTTGCAGCCTTCTGATTATGTTTGTTCTGATCATTTTTTGCGCATTTTGCGGTTAATTTTTTGAGCGTTTTTTTTGAGTGCCACGTCTATTAATACTCTTAAATGAATTTCAGCCTCTCTGACGGCTTGATTTGCTCTGCCAACAGCATCTTTTGGGTAGTAATTCACCTTGTTAGCCAAAGTAATAATCAACCCATATCTGCTTTTTTTGAATTTGGCAAAACCCGCCCTTGGGCTGTGCCGAGTAATCCATTTGGGGGTAGCTTGTTTAGTAAGCTTTAACTGATTTGCGGCACGAAGCCATCCAGCGTTTAGCAAACCAATTTTGCCAATAAGATGTTTTTTTAATTGGTTTTTTGTTGCTGTTCTTGTGAGTGCCATATTGCTCCTAGCAACTCCCTTATTTACCCGGCCTCTATAATTCCTGGATCTTTTATGAATGCTTTGAAGATCACCAAGAGAGTTAGTGAACCGCTTCACTTTGGCCTCTCCAAAGTAGGTTTTAAACTTATCTCCTCTTTTGATTTGTGCAATCAGTCGATCTTCATCTTTGACCAGTGTAGTTGGAAATAACTTAGCAACATCAGAAGTGATGAGTTTTTTGGCGTTCTGAAAAGCCTTGTTTGAAATATAACCTTTTTTGTTGAGGAAATCGTTTCCTCCTCTTTTTCCCGGTGGAGTAATTGCAATTAGGTTGCCTAAAATTGCTTTGGCTGATTTCAAAATGATCTCATCGTTTGTTTTCTTTGTTTCAGCAACAAGTTCGTCCATGAGGTAATTTAGTTTTTGGGTATCTACTTTAGCGGTGAACATTATACTAACCTGAGCCGCAGCTAGGGATTGAGATTGTTGTGTCGGAAGCTGGTCCTTTAATTAAACCATCTTCCCATTCAAGAAGCACAAGTGTTGTGGGTGAGCTTCCTCCAGAAACAGGACATTCTCTCAATTTCAAAGATCCGTTTACTCCATTTCCTTCAATCGTAACAATTCCAGCACCGTCATCGTTTACGTTAATTTGCGGGTTGGTCGTAGGGTTTGATGTGGGTAACTTTTCTGCTATTGCTGAAAACTTAATTGAATCGTTCACCTCAGCCATTTCAGTTCCAACCGCATCAACAATAACTTTGCCGTAAGTTCTTCCAGAAGGCGTGTTTTGTTTTAGCGTTCTAAAAAGATACCTGTCTTCAACGCCATCCCAGTCTTTATGGATAAATCTTTGCCC
>Ga0233432_10004062_pt1 | contig 13076 bp, 10 predicted proteins | sample SI_122_August201_6_FD_179870 | JGI IMG/M metagenome (GOLD analysis project Ga0233432, IMG submission 179870) | Seawater microbial communities from Saanich Inlet, British Columbia, Canada - SI_122_August2016_10_MG | ecosystem: Environmental > Aquatic > Marine > Inlet | place: Canada: British...
GACCGCGGCCCACATTATCAAAGTGGTTTTGATTACTGCTTTCATGCTCATTTCTTTCCCTTCATCTACCGTCGATTACTGTGAAGAGCCGCAGCGCGTAGGGTTGCGTTCCCGGCAACGCTGCGACCGCCAAGTCGAGACTGGCAGATTTAGTGGCGCTTTTCTATTTATACTCATCCTTCACCCATTGCTGATTGACGAAGCGCACTATGGCCGATGACCTCGCACCGGAAATCAACTTATCAGAGACCTCCCACATTGAGTGCCCCTATAAAATGTATGGACGACTCCATCAGCGAGGAGGAGTTGCCGTCGATCCAAATATTGGAACAGTGGTAGCGGGATACGAAACGCTGGCGGCGGTGGCTAAGAATACCGAGGTTTACTCCTCCAGCATTACCGAGGATGGACGCGGCCCCCGACATATGGGTATCAATCCTGAGCCTGTGCAGGACGACGTCGAGGAAATCCTCTCCAGAGCACACCCCATCGTCAATGCACTGTTCACCGCGGATCCTCCCGCACACACGCGTCATCGCAAGTTAATCAGCAAAGCGTTGAGCCCTCGCAGCGTGCGCGCGCTTGAACCCCAAATTCGCGACGTCACAACGACGCTCATCGATGCATTCATCGACCGAGGGAGCGTCGATTTTATTCCCGAATTTGCCGTTCCCTTACCAGTGACGGTCATTGCCGACATCCTCGGAGTTGACCGAGAAGATATCTGGAGGTTTAAAAAATGGGGCGACCTAATGATCTCGGGCAATATCGATATGCTCAGCCACGCGCGCCGTCGCGACGTAGCGCATGCGGTTGTAGAGCTGCATGAGTACTTTGTGCCACGGATCGAGGAACGTCGGCGCCACCCCACCGACGACCTTCTTAGCATCATGGTTAACACGGAGGTCGACGGAGAGCCTCCTCTGACAACCGAAGAACTCTTACCCATCATCGATCAGATTTTGCTTGCCGGCCACGAGACCACGACCAATCTTATTGGCAACGCGATGCTGGTGCTCCTGAGCGATAACACCTTAATGACGCGTTTACGCACCAACCCCACTGATATTCCAGCAATGGTCGAGGAAGCGCTCCGCTGGGACCCTCCCATCCAGTGCACCTACCGACGTGTCACGCGCGATGATGATCTCGAGGGGATCGGCGTAAAAAAAGGCGATATGGTGATACCCATGTGGGCGGGTGCCAACTGGGATCCTGCAGTCTTCCTAAATCCCGAACAATTCAACATCGATCGCCCCATGACCAAACCCCATATGGGATTCGGCTTTGGGCCTCACTTTTGTGCGGGAGCTGAGTTGGCGCGGATTGAAGCGCGGATCGCCTTTGAGGAATTACTCTCGCGACTCGGGAGTATCACGCTCGATGAGCGGGCGAGTGATCTCACGCACCTCCCCAGTTTTGCCTCTCACGGTTATCAGAAAGTCGGGCTTCAATTTGAAGCGCTGTGAACCGTCAGCTAGCAGCTATAATCTGCGCCCGGTGTGAGACTTTCTCGGCGTGATCTGCAATCTCGCCAATATTCGACAGTAACTGGTATAGGAAAATGGCATCGACAGGAGAGATCTCCTCCTCATGCTTGCGCAATTTTGCTCTGAGCTTCAATTGCATTTCGTCAGAGCGACGTTCAATTTTTTCTACCAGTAAACATTTGCTAACGATCGCCTTTGCCTGACGCGCACCAAAGGCGGTTCTGGATAACTCTCTGGTCGCAGATACGACTTCAACCGATTTTTCAGCAGCTTCCAACACCGTAGCGATGAATTTAAATAATGACTTCTCCACTTTCTCGGGAAAAACCAATTGTCGGCCCAACGACAGCCCCGCAATGTCTTTGGTCTCGTTGGCCATTTTATCTTGCACGCGAACCAGCTCGAGAAGATCAGCGCGCGAGACCGACATCCAGAGACCTCTGGGCAGATTTCGGCGGACATCCATTTTAATGTCATCCGCGATACCTTCTAGACGGCTTATCTCCAGCTGCAACTTCTCTGCTTTCGCCCAATTGCCGCCTTGGGCTGCCTCAAAGTAAGAGTCAAGTCGCTTCACACAATCAAGACAGGCTTCGGCGTGCCGCTCCATGATAGATAACGGCGAGCTACTGAGTACGTCGGACAAAGCGGGTTTGACAGCCATTTCATCTTTCCTTTCACCTGTTAGTTTAAAACCGGACGCCACTCGCTAAGCGTTCATGCGGCCGGCACTATTAATTAAGCATTAGCCGAATATAGCGGACAACACATAGAAAAATATCACCGCCAGTCCCGCGCCTGCCGGCAGCGTCACAACCCAGGACGTGATGATTGCGCCCACCGTTGGCAGGTGAAGCGCTTCTACGCCACGTGCGAGGCCCACCCCCAATACGGCACCCACAAGAGTATGGGTTGTAGAAATAGGCAGCCCAGTTGCAGACGCTAACACCACAGTAGAGGCAGCGGCCAGCTCCGCGGCAAAACCGCGACTCGGTGTCAGTTCAGTGATTTTCCTACCAATGGTCTGGATAACTCGCCAACCATATGTAGCAAGGCCCACAACAATACCGGCCGCTCCAATGCCCAGTACCCACCACGGCATGACCGACTTTGCACCAATCACGCCTCCCGATTGGACCGTACTCACCACCGCCGCCACGGGTCCCACCGCGTTGGCTACGTCGTTTGAGCCATGCGCAAAGGCCATACCACAAGCGGTAAAAATCATCAGAATTCCGAACACTTTCTCGACGTTCTCGACACTGTTGATATCGCCATCGACCTTGATGCGGCGCAACAACAAAGAGCCAATAAAAGCCAATACGAGACCTACCGCAGCGGAAACTACCATCGCATTCGTGAACTTGGACCCCATGCCCAGATCGACATCAATACCGATATGCTTCAGGCCCTTCAGCAGCGTCACCATGCTGATCATGAAGCCAACCATCCACATGTAAACGGGCACATATTTTCGTGCCCGCTCAAAAGTATTTTCGTGATCTAGGATCAGATTCTTGACAGAAATAAAGAGTGCAAAGGACATGGATCCCGCCAGTAAGGGGGAAACCACCCAACTTGCAGCAATAGTCCCTACCTTTCCCCACGCGACCGCCTCCACCGAAATACCTACAGCAGCAAACCCAACGATGGCACCCACGATAGAATGGGTTGTCGATACAGGCCATCCGCGAATGCTGGCAATCAGCAACCAGGTTGCGGCAGCGAGCAATGCAGATAACATCCCAAACACCAACAACTCAGGAGAATCCGCCAATACCTCAGGGTCAATAATTCCCTTACGAATGGTCGAGGTCACCTCTCCGCCTGCCAGATAGGCGCCTGCAAACTCAAACACTGCGGCGACCAAAATAGCCTGTTTCAAAGTCAAAGCGCGTGAGCCCACCGAGGTCCCCATCGCATTTGCGACATCGTTTGCGCCAATACCCCAGGCCATGAACAGGCCGAAAACACAGGCAAGTGTCAGCAAGATAAAGCCGTGCGACGCTAGTATGTCCATGATGTAACCTCTTTATTCAGACTCTTCTAACTTATCGAAAAATTATGACAATCATGTGAAAAGCGAGCACTTTGTGAACCCAGTCTGTAAGCAGCCACCGCAAGTGCAGATTTCTCGATCAAAATGACACATCCCACTGGATCCTGAAGCGATTATCCGAGTAATTCGAACCGAGCAACTCGTCGTCCAACGTGAGATGTGAAAAATCGACCGTGATCTTATTGCTGTGACCCGAGAAGAACCAGTTCGCGCCCAAGGTGAATTCCTCTCGCTCGTTGTAGAGCGACCGCACAGACTTATTGGGCTCGCTCACGTAGGCATACCTCGCCGCAAGCTCAAGGGGCGCCGGAAAGGCATCGATCAGGTTGTGGAAGAAATAGCCCGACTGCAGGTAAAAACCGGTAAGGTCACTTTCGGTTCCCATAGCGCGATCGGTCACAAACTTGCGGTGCCATTCTTGCTGAATGGAGAGCCCACGATATTTAAAAGCAAATTCTTGTACTGCTTGTTCGATCTTGAACTGGTCTTCCTCGGCAAAAATAGGCTTGGTGAATCCATCTAAATTACCGCAACCGGAAGAGGACCATCTTGTACAGGGGCCGGTGTTGGTGAAGCCAGCAACTGCAAAAGAGCCGGTGGGCTTATCGGTGTACTCAACATCAGTCTGCTTCCAAGGGAGATCTCGACCTAGAAAATTCCACTGCAAGCGGCCCATGTAAAGGTGATCAGTGGAGTTATTCTTGACACCACGACCCTCGCCATTAAAAACACCTGCGTAGTAGCGCATATCGGCCATCGTGCCCTCAAACAGTCTGCCCCTTAGCTGAACACCTACCTGACGGTCCATCGTGAAGATGCGGTTGACTATAGAACGCTCGACGAACTGCTGCCTGCCCGAGGAATCCACCCGCTCTCGGTTTAAATCGACCTTCCACTGCCCCATGCGAATGCCACCCCAATCCCACTTGGCGAGGTCAATACGCCAATCGATCACTCTGGCACCGGACGAAACCGCATCGGCGTCAACATCACGTGCCGGCTGCAGGTCTACCTCAAAATAGTATTTGATCCAGGGCTTAAAGCCATGACCACCGATCTTCATCCTAAGTCGACGTTGCTCAAAGCTGGATCCGCTTGAGTCCTCATAATTCGCCATTTGCCGAGGGTCAGATCCGTAGGGATTGCTGTAGCGAAGCTGCGCTCTCCACTGCAGATTGGTTTGCCAGTTACCGTCTCTCGTTTCGAATCGAAAGCCCTTTGAGCCATAACTTGCAAGAACCGGTGACTCAGCTTCGACTGCACTGGCAACGGCGTTATCAATAGCGCGCTGAACGTTCTCATCCAGTGCAACCGCTGAAGCAAATTCCTCCTCACGGACCTCCGTTGCTGCCGGAGCCGGTTGCACAGGCGCGAGCGTCACACTAGAGAGCACCTCCGCGGTCGTCACTTCTTCCTGCTGCAATAGTTGCTCATATTGAGCGTCTGTAATCAGACCATTTCCAAAAAGAATATCGAGCAAGGCCTTGTCAGTCGCCGAGGCGGAGATGGCTAGAGAACTGCACAGCGCTCCCAATAGCAGCGAATAACGCAAGTGTGATACCAGATGACGCATGGTTACAACTCCGATCAGCTTTCGAATGAAACACCGCACTTCGATGAGCAGTATGTGACGCTAAGGTGTCATTTTCGTGACCGATTTTTTACATTTCTATGACACTAATATTGCAGTTTTATGACAAGACTCTGTGGCGAAACCAGCTCCTCGATCTGGGAGGGGCGACGAGAGAGTGAAAGTCTCCTTGTTGTTGTGTGGAGGAAATGGCCGCTCATGTTTGTATGACGAGGGTCTACACTCAGGTGATGCCCATTCGCACTGCTACCATCCTCTTTTCCGACATAAAAAGAGGAAACTGATTTATTCTCTTGCAAAGTCGATTTATAACTTCGAACTATGGCCTGTGCCCCCTCTGCCGCAAAACACACTCTAAGAGCCGCATTGTTTGTTGTCGGCGTCCTTACCGTTGCTATCGTGATGCGCGCCTTCTCTTTCCTCGCGGATGCCGGCGCGATCGGCGCGGGATATGCCGCTAAGCAGCTATGCTCAGGCGTTTTTGTAGCGCAACTGCCAGCGCGCTTTGTTATGGATACCGATGTACTCCCGCGGCTTGCTACCGTGGGCCCAATGCCCATGTTCCTTGATTACGACATAGACATGACCGCGCGACATGTTTCGGCATCCATGTTGGGTCAAAGCATGATTGCTCAGTTCAGGCCGAACTTTGGCTGCACGCTGACTGATGATGGAACCCTAGAGCGGTATTCCCCAATGCAACAGGCAGATACGTTGTCACAATATGACGCCAGCGCCCTGCCAACATCCAAGATCGGCGAACCCGAGACAACTGAGGAACACCAGAGCGTATTTCTATCTGCCGGAGTCACGTCACCACTCACTGCTGTCATTAACGACGCTTTTGCAGAGCCTGCCCATGGGGGTCGGAATACGCTGGCTGTCATTGTGATGCATCGGGGGGAGTTAGTCGCCGAGCGCTACCAGGCTCCGGTCGCAGCCACAAACCCGATGCAAGGTTGGTCAATGAATAAAAGTCTGATGGCGACTTTTATTGGATACCAAATCGATGCGGGTCAGTTGAGTTTGGATGACTCTGTGCGGGAGATGCTACAGAGGGAAGGTTTTAGCGAGAAAAAATTGAATCAGATCGCCCCAAACTTGTCACTCGAGCATCTGCTCTCCATGTCAAGTGGGTTCGATTTTTCCGAGCGCTACCTCCCGGGAGATGATGTCACCGCCATGCTATATCAACATGGAGCCATGGGATATTCGGCCCCGTTGACGGGCCATATAAACGAGCCCGGCAAAGAGTTTGCCTATTCAAGTGGCGACATCAATACAGCAGCAATGATGTGGCAACAGTCCCTTGGTAGTGAGCCGTATACCGATTGGGTGGCCCACAATTTTATTGCACCGCTGGGCCTACACAAAATGGTATTGGAGCCTGATGCAAGCGGAGTACAGGTAGGCTCAAGCTATGCCTATCTTACCGCCCGTGATTGGGCCCTTATGGGACAACTCTGGTTAGACGCCTGGCACGGTCGAAGCGCGCTAATCAGTCAGGCGTGGCAAAGAAAAGCGGTGAAGCCAGGCACAGCTAATAATGGTGAGATCTATGGTCTGGGGTTTTGGCTCAATACCGGGCAGCGTCGCTTCCCTAACGCACCCGAGAGCACCTTCCATGCGGGGGGCAACTCGGGACAATTCGTTGTGGTAATGCCAGAGCAGGAACTCGTTATTGTGCGTCTCGGCCTGACATTGGATGAGTCGCAAGCAAAAATGGACCAATTACTGAAAGCGGTGTTGTCAATTTTTTAAACATCACGACCCGATCTGCATTTGGCTTAAGCGTGGTCGGTTCGCGGCAACACCCTGCAACAAACGACAATGGTGTCGCCTGTTGTCCCGTTGAGGCGCGACAGCCACACACAGCGCAGTAATGTTGATGGATACAACATTTTCTGTGCCGAACAGTGCAATGAACTGCCACGCCACTGGTGAAAGGATAGACCGGGTCGTGAAAGCCGGTTGGCGCGGCTGTCATATTATGCACTTTCAGTACTGCATCTTGTGCCGTACCCTAGAGCAAATTCCGCAACCTGAGTCCATCGACTATGTGTGAGGCACTTCCTTTATTGCTCAGAAGGCTTTCGAAAGGATTACTGACAACCTGCTTCTTATTCGCCCTCAACCCATCCATGACGCTGGCGCAATCGGAGTCGGGTTGGTCGAATCAGGGCCTGCTCTACATTCTCGGTCCGTCACTCAACGGCACGGCTGGCGCGGGCGATCTCGAAGCGGAAGTCGACTTGGGCATCAGCGACGTCTTTGACTCGATCGACAAAGGCTTTCTGGGTATGTATCGCGGGGAAGGAGAGCGCTGGGGTGTGCTGCTCGACACCGTTTACATGGATTTAAAAATGGACGCCGAAGGATCACGAGGCATGCTGTCTGGTGAGCTGGAACTGGAACAAACGATGGCCATCGCTTCGGTTACATGGCGTCTCAATGACTCCGTACAGTTCATGGGTGGTGCGCTGTACAACGACATTTCTACCGATATCGCCATTACTGGCCCACAAACTACACGCCTCGCCAGCATCGGGGAGGACTGGGTGGACCCCATTGTTGGCGTATTATTCGAGACGCCAGTGGGCTCCCGATGGGAATTCTCAGGCTCCGCGCAAGTCGGTGGCTTTGGCGTTGGGTCAGATCTTGTTCTCGTACTCAGTGGTGCTATGCACTACCGCTTTAATCAATGGGCGAGCCTGTCGGTGGGCTATCGTTATCTGGACTTTGATTACGATGACGGGGACGGTAATGAGCGATTCAAATTCGATATGAAAGAACACGGGCCTCTAATAGGAATTCGTTTCGATTTCTGACCTTTTAGAAAAACCTGAATCACCAACACTTCCACCGCAGTGAGGAGTAAGCCGCTACTATAAAAGGCAATCCACAAGCGCAGTGAAGAGGCCCATGAGTAGCAAAAACGTTAATACGAAAAAGATAACCTGTCTGGGAATCAATTAATCTCCAAAGGACCATGAGTCGCGCAAATTGACAGATCTTTGAGTGCGCTCCGCGTTACTGTGACAGCTGCGCACGTCGTGACCATTGCAGCCCATGGGAATCAACCTACTCACTCGACCGGGACCTGATGTAGCCGCAGCACCATCCTCCTGCTGCACCGGCGATCCCCTGCGCCAGAAGACCATCCAAAGATCTCGTCGGGGCAAAGACATCCACACCCAGAATGAGGGCCAGTGAGGGGTGCAAAGCGAGGATACAACCAGCACCGACCAAAGCGTAGGCATGGATAACGCGGTCTGAGCGCATGCGAGATATCACCCCATCATAGAGACCCCATCCGGCTGCTAGAGCGAGTGCCATTATGGGCAGTAAGGTGGCACTCAGGCCCAGTAAATCCGCGCGCGAAACCTCAATTCTGGCAGCCCAGCTCACCTCAAGCCCCATCGCTTGGACCGATGCCAGAACGACCTGCGTACCCGCTATAGAACCCAGCACAAAGGAAACCAATATCCCTATTGCGTAGCCAAAAATGACTCTGATCACTGTGATCTCCATCCTCGATCCGGTTGTATCGTCCTGACGAGACGCGCATTGTCCAGCATCCAGTCATGCTACGCTCGCGTAATCTTTTGGGCTCAAATAAAAAGGACAGCGCCATGCGTGATTCGATCATACGGCCCATGCAAATTTTCTTAATCATGCTATGGGGCGCACTGGCTCTCTCAGTGCAAGCTTATGAAGTGACCCAGCTTGCCTCGGGTCTTGATAAGCCCTGGTCTATTGCGCCCATAGACGGGGGCCGTTTTCTGGTTACCGAGAAAAGTGGACAACTTATCCTCCTGGGTGCCGAAGGTAGCCTCACCCCCATCCCGGGGACACCTGCTGTGTATTTTGCCAATCAGGGCGGCTTACTTGAAGTCCTCCCCGATCCGCTTTTTAGCCAGAATCAGACACTCTACCTCAGCCTTGCCAGTGGTGATGGCGACGCCAATCGCACCAGTATTGTCCGTGGTGTGCTTGAAGGCACCGAACTGACGCAGGTCTCCACTCTACTTGAGGTTTCCCCCGATAAGCAGGGGCCTGCACATTACGGTGGCAAGATGGCTTTTTTACCCGATGGCACGTTGCTCATCAGTGTAGGTGAGGGCTTTAAGTATCGCGAAAAAGCTCAGGATCTCGAATGGGAATTAGGCAAACTGCTGCGCATTAATACTGACGGATCCGTGCCAGCCGACAACCCGTTTCCCAAAACAGCGCCTCGTGTATACAGCTATGGGCATCGTAATCCCCAGGGCTTGGTGTATGACGCCTTCACAGATCGGATCCTGATGCTCGAGCATGGCCCAAAAGGCGGTGATGAGCTCAATCACATCCTCGCCGGTAAAAATTATGGTTGGCCGGCCATTACCTATGGTGTCGACTACAGCGGAGCGGTGATCTCTCCGTTTACCGAGGCACAAGGAATGGAGCAACCACTAACATACTGGGTACCAAGCATTGGGCCATCGGGCTTGGCTATTTACCAAGGTGATCAGTTCCGCGAGTGGCAGGGCGACCTGCTGTTGGGCTCCCTGATCAATGGCGAGATGCGCCGGCTAAAGCTCGAGGGAGAAACCGTTATATTAGACGAGGCAATTTTCCCGGAGGTCACAGGCCGGGTGAGGGATGTGCGTGTTTTACATGACGGCAGCATTGTTGCCATTACCGATGAGGGAGATATCTTTCAGATAACCGATTCTCCTTAGACAGGGGGCCTTGGGCATTTCGCAGGATAAGGGCAACATTCCCTGAGTGCTAGCTGATGCCGCCCCAACGAAGTCTCACTTGATTTTTTCTCGCGCAACTTGGCGCCACCGCACGGGTTTTCCCTCGGTGACCCCTGACATATGATTAACGCGTCGAAACAGTTCGACCCGAGTCAAACAGCCATGCTATTTGACGGGTATAAAAAAGGAGAGGCATCTTGGCGTCGGAACACACGATTCTTGCCAGCGACCTGAGGGTAATCGAGCGCTTTGTACTCAGTCGGGGTGACGATATCGAACCGCTTTTACAGATCGCCAATATTCCCCCTGCCCTTCTAAAAAACCCGCGGGAACGCATCTCTTCCCCACAAGTGGGCGCACTCCTCGATGAACTGGCCAGAGCGTACCCTGAGAGTCAGCTGGGGCTGGAGTTAGCGACTTTCCATAGGATTACTGACACCCATGTGCTCGGCATTACCGCCATCTCCTCTGAGACCACACTGGGAGCGCTTCGGCGCCTCAGCAAATATCAGGCACTGATCTCAACGCAACAGCCGCTAAAACTGCTCGAGAACAGCAATACCGTCACCGTGACCAAATCAAGAGTTCAGGGAGAGCAGGCCGAACACATTATTCAAAGTTTTTTGTTCGCAGTGCTCTTAACCGCGGTTCGAGAAATTTCCGGATTCTCAGGCGATATCGTCAGCGTTGCCTTCACCGGGAAACCCATGGGAAATGAGGCTAGGTATCGACAGGTCTTCGGTCCCCGGGTGGCATTTTCGGCCAAACATGCCTCGCTAGTGCTGCCCAAAGACGCATTGGATACTCCGATATCCACGAGCAATATCGATATCATCACGCGCAACGAACCCATGCTGGCGTCCCTGGTCCGCTCAGTAAGGGAAAATAGCCTGCCTGCAACTGTTAAAATGGCGATTCTTGATCGGCTGCCTGAACAGACATTAACCGAGGAGAAGGCGGCGGCGACCCACAACATGAGCCTCCGTACCTTTCAAAGAAGGCTGGAGAGCGAAGGGACGCGATTTCGCGTCCTCCTCGACCAAACCCGCACCCAGCTGGCAGAGAGTTTATTGGCAGACGCCTCTAACACACTGACCGAAGTGAGTTTTTATTGCGGGTTCAGCGAACAGGCTTCTTTTTCGCGCGCCTTCAAGCGCTGGACCGGCAAAACCCCTTCCGCCTATCGAGCAACACTGCTTGACGACACCTTTTGAGATGCTATTGGCGGGTGGTTGAGACGCTTTCAAAGATCCCAAGGCCGTTTAATCAAACCATCAGGACAGGGATCGTGCCGAACATTCACTGTCAGATCAGTTAGCCGCGATCAGCGCTACTGCTCGATCTACCGCCGCAGCCTCGGTATTGAAACTCGTGACGAATCGGGTCATATCTGGCTGAGCAGGCCAATCGTAAAAGCCGAGCCCCCCATCCCGCAGGCACGCCCGTATTTTCTCAGGTATCACCGGGAAAATCTCGTTGGCATCGACGATCCAAGGCAAATCAATACTGCTGTGGCGGCTGAACGCTTCGGCGAGTTGTTGCGCCATGGCATTGGCATGACGCGCGTTCTTCAACCACAATTCGTCCTCCAACAGCGCCAACCACTGCGCCGCTAAAAACCGGTGTTTGGACCACAGATGCCCGGCCCTCTTGCGGCGATAGGCAAATTGTTCCGCCAACGCCTTGTTAAAAATGACCACCGCCTCCGCCGCGATACCCCCATTCTTTGTCAATCCAAAGCTCAGGCAATCCACGCCCGCGCGCCAGGTCAGCGCTGCAGGCGTGGCACCCGTGGACACCACCGCATTGGCAAAACGCGCACCATCTACGTGAAGGTGCAATCCGAAAGCATCTGCAAGGTCTCGGTAAGGCGCTATCTCGGAGGCGCTATAGACGGTTCCTGACTCCGTCACATTCGACAAGCTGATGACGGCCGGTTTGGCATTGTGCACACCATGCACCGTAGCGATCTCCATATGCGAGCGCATTGTGTCCACATCGGGCTTACCCGCCAAACCCGTCACGCCCACCAACCGCGCGCCACCGGTGTAAAATTCCACTGCGGTATTTTCATCGTTGCAGATGTGCGCGCCATTGTGACAATAAATGGCCCCCCACGAGGGGGAGAGCGCGCTCAAAGCAAGGGCATTTGCCGCCGTGCCAGTTGATACAAAAAATACCGCACAGTCTGTCTCGAAAACCTGCTGTACCGCCAAACCTGCTGCGGCAGTCCATTGATCTTCACCATAGCCCGCCGCACTGCCCTCAGAGAGGTTGTGTAAGCGCTCAAGCACCTTCGGGTGCGCGCCGGCCTGATTGTCAGAGACGAAACTCATTTCCCCCACTGCTGTAACTCCATTTCCGGGATCTAGTGTAGAGATTATGTCACTCCTCGTTGGTTGTTTCCTCGAGGACGGTCTTTCTTCCGATAGTTGATCTGGGGATGAAAGCGCCCTCGCGATCTCGCAGAACCAGGCGCGCTTCGTGTTATAAGACGTCCACTATGAGAAGAGTGATACCTGCCCTGCGATACTTTTTAGTGGTATCGACTGTATTGATACTCCTTCTGACAGCAGCCGCTGTCAGCCTGAGTTTGGGTGTGTCACGCCCTCTGTATGAATGGATTGCCAGCAGCGCTCTGAACCGGGACGTGCAGATAGAGGGCCCAGTCGCTCTCCGCCTGGGCACCATGACAACAATTACAGTGAACGGCGTTACCATTGCTGGCATCACAGAAGCCACGCCCGTTTTTGCCAAAGTGGGTTCAGCGGTTGCACAGTTCTCACTGCTACCGCTTCTGGATAATGACATCACCCTCTCAGCCGCTTCAATGACTGATGTGGCCGTATTTATCGATATCGATGAGAACGGTCAGGGTAATTGGCCAGCCCCCGGTAGCGAAACCCTCGAAGCTGATAGGGTCGATGGTAGCGGAGAGATTTTGTATGGCCTACGCGCTACTGACGTGCACATGGAACGGGTCCAGCTAAGCGTTCAGGATACTACCAACAACCGTCAACACGTGGTGTTCATCGACGCCCTTCACGAGACACTCATGGACGATCATTTTCAGGTGATCAGTCGGGGCACACTGAACAATACCCCCTTCGAAACGACGATGACGCTCGATGGCGTCGTGTCACTGCTCGATATTCGTGACTGGGAGGCCGGATGGCAGGGCACTCTCGGAGATG
>Ga0233432_10004063_pt1 | contig 13075 bp, 9 predicted proteins | sample SI_122_August201_6_FD_179870 | JGI IMG/M metagenome (GOLD analysis project Ga0233432, IMG submission 179870) | Seawater microbial communities from Saanich Inlet, British Columbia, Canada - SI_122_August2016_10_MG | ecosystem: Environmental > Aquatic > Marine > Inlet | place: Canada: British...
ACACCTCCCGCGACAACTAACGAACTAAAATCATCTACGCGTAACGCTGCACAGCACTTAGCTGTGAGAACATCCGTGACCGATTCTTGGAAGCTTGCCGCTATATCTGCCTTCATAACGTCGGACCTTAAAACGACCTCTACATCAAGTTTTCTAACTAGTTGTGCGACTGCAGTTTTTAGCCCACTAAAGCTAAAGTCCAAGTCCCCACTATTCAGCATTGGTTTGGGCAGGGGATATTTAGTCGCGTCACCGTGGGTAGCGAGTTGCGACAGCAGGGCCCCACCGGGGTAGGGAAGCCCAAGTATTTTTCCAGTTTTATCAAATGCTTCTCCGGCAGCATCATCTCTTGTGTCTCCTAGTATTTTGTAATTACCAATTTGATCAACTCGGATGATTTGAGTATGTCCTCCCGAGACAAGCAGTGCGATAAATGGGAATATAATTTCAGGGTTACTTAGCAATGGTGAAAGTAAGTGAGCTTCAAGGTGATGTATGCCAATAACAGGTGTTCTGAGTGCGTAACCCAATGTATTGGCGACTGTCGTTCCGACGAGCAGGGCACCAGAGAGGCCGGGACCTTTGGTGTACGCGATCGCACTTATGGCGTCCAAACTTAGTTTATTTTCGTTAAACAATTCGCGTATAAGCGGAATTAACTTGCGAACGTGATCTCGTGAGGCAAGCTCCGGCACCACCCCACCATATTCGGCGTGCATTTTGATTTGGGAGTAAAGTTTGTGAGCCTTCAGGCCCTTACCCAGCTCATATAGGGCTACTCCGGTTTCGTCGCATGACGTTTCAATTCCGAGGACCAATGTTTGTTTCATTTTTATACTTAAACGGTGGATTTTGAGTTATTTGCACAGGAGGGTATTAATTTGGTAAACTCTCGCTCCTTCGCAAAGAATCTGCGTAACTATACAGACTTAGAAACTATTTATGCCAATTGTTAAGCTGAAAGAGAACGAGCCATTCGAAGTGGCAATGAGGCGGTTTAAAAGAACCGTGGAGAAAACCGGATTGCTGACGGAGCTTCGAGCTCGGGAGTTTTATGAAAAGCCGACTTCGGAGCGGAAACGTAAACATGCGGCGGCAGTCAAGCGACACCATAAACGAATTCGAAGTCAAATGCTGCCACAAAAGATGTACTAATCGACTTCATCATTGCAGGGATTTCTAAACGGTGCATCGTTAGACGGGCACCGTTTTTTATTTTGTGATGCCGTGTATATATCTGCGCTAATTAAACCAAAGAGCTGGCGTAGATTGAATCCGAGGAGATAGGTAGATGAATTTAAAGTCGCAAGTTGAGCAAGACATCCGAAGGGCAATGAAAGCTCGAAGTGAAACGGAACTCTCCACACTTCGGCTCTTAATGGCCGCATTGAAGCAGCAGGAAATTGATCATCGCATTGAGCTTACTGACGCAGATGTTTTGACGATAATCGAAAAAATGACTAAACAGCGTAAAGAGTCTTTAAGAATTTTTAGAGAAGCTCAAAGAGATGAACTCGCGGATAAAGAGCAAGCGGAACTAGATATTTTAATGTCTTACATGCCGCAGCAAATAAACCCGGGTGAAGCTAAAGCCGCTGTTCAGGCCGCAATTTCAGAAGCCGATGCCCAGGGCCCAAAAGATATGGGCAAAGTTATGGGAATTTTAAAGTCCCAACTAGCTGGCAAAGCCGATTTTTCAGCCCTCTCCGCTATCGTTAAGGAAATGCTTATCAAACACAATAGTTAAATTGCAGACGTTTTATATTTGTGATGTTATCGTCTCAAGCTAGATATGCGACATGGTGTCTCATTTTCGTATAACTATCCAAGTTAACCAAGAAATGATTTGGTACGAATGATTCCGCAGACTTTTATAGATGAGCTCCTCAACCGTATCGATATCGTTGATGTCATTGAGAAGTTCGTTCCTCTCAGACGCAGCGGTGCGAACTTGTCTGCGTGTTGCCCTTTTCATGAAGAAAAAACCCCCTCTTTTACAGTCAGCCAACAAAAACAGTTTTATCACTGCTTTGGTTGCGGCGTGCACGGGTCAGCAATTACTTTCCTTATGGAGCATCAAGGTTTGGGTTTCATAGACTCCGTTGAAAGTCTCGCTAACCAGGCGGGGATGCAGGTGCCAAAGAATCAACGATCTGACTCTACAGAGCTAAAAAGGGATTCGACAGCTTATTTTTCAGCTACCAGCAGAGCAGCAAGCTACTATAAGCGTAAATTAAAAGGCGCATCCGTCGCAATTCAATATCTAAAGGGAAGAGCAATAGATGGAAACATAGCTGCTAAGTTTTTGGTAGGTTACGCGAGCAATAATTGGCAGGAATTGAGTAACGAATTCAATGATTACGAGAGTTCCTCTGTTCTTCTTGAAGCCGGGTTGGTAAATGAGAAGGATGGCCGTCGTTATGATCGGTTCAGGGATAGAGTCATTTTTCCAATCAGAGATTTTCGTGGTCGCGTGATCGCTTTTGGCGGCCGCGTAATTGAAACAGGGGAGCCAAAATATTTAAATTCGCCTGAAACCCCTTTTTTCCAAAAGGGGAAAGAGGTGTATGGTTTTTGGGAGTCGCGTAGCTCGATTCGGCAGGAGCGGCGAATCGTCGTGGTAGAGGGATATATGGATGTCGTTGCTCTCCATCAACACGGCATCACCTATGCTGTTGCTACTTTAGGAACTGCAGTCACTGAGTTTCAGATTGCTCGTCTGCTTAAACAATGTCCAGATTTGATTTTTTGCTTCGATGGTGATGCCGCTGGACGTAAGGCTGCATTCAGAGCTCTTGAGAGTGCGATTAGCCAAGTAGAAGATGGAAATAAGGTATCGTTTTTGTTTTTACCGGATGGTGAGGATCCAGATAGCTTTGTTCGGTCGCAAGGGCGTAATACTTTCGAGCGAAAAATTAGCGAAGCTACCCCGATGTCAGATGTCTTGCTTGATGAGTTGAGCCGTAAGTCCGGAGATCTCGCATCTGTCGAGGGTAAATCGCGTTTCGCTTCCCTTTTTAAGCCAATAGTCGCTCGCATTAAGGCCCCAATGATTAGGAAACTGTTAATTGAGAGGGTCACATCACTTACAGGCCTTTCAACTGTCGATTTTGGTGATATCACTGTAGCTAAAACACATAACAATATTGATTTTTCCGTGAAAAAAAAACCGGATAGCTTCAAACGAGCGCGCGTTTACAGTGAGCCTTCAGTACTTCAACATCTTATCGAAATGATTCTTGCATACCCCGAACTGGTTAGAGATGGAGATTTAAGTCGGCTTCAAGGTCTATGGCCTAATGTTAAGAAACATTTTCCACCTTCCCAATCTGAACTATTAACTGAGTTGCTTCAACTGGCCAACGCCCAATTTAATACAGAACAAATTATTGGTCAGCTTAAAGAAACAGCCTTTGAGGATGTGATAGGACGATCTGTAGATTTGTCACGTGTCCGCTATCAGAATGGCAAGGTAAAAATTGAGAACGTAGAGAATGAATATGCACAGGCTTGGGAGCAGCTGGACCGTTTAGCCCGCTTGAATATGCAAAAGGAATTATTAGCAAATAAAACACTATCAGAATTGTCAGAGGACGAGCGAAATCTTTATAGAAGTTTAGAAAGGTCCCAATCAGACTCAAAAACAGACTAACATGCCATAAACGCGATATAATACGGGGTTGACCGAGATGGCTTAGTAATAGCATCCCGTCAATGTTTCTTCTAATGATATTCAAAGGCTACATTTTATGGCGACCGGGTCACTGTCAAAAAAACGAGGCAGAAAGAAAAAAGATAAAAAAGCTGCAGGTCAGCAACCCATAGATCCGGAAATTCGAAGAACGCGGCTAAAAACTTTAATCGTTCAGGGTAAGGAGCGAGGGTTTTTAACATATGCTGAGATCAACGATCATCTACCCGATGATATGCTTCAGTCCGATCAGTTGGAAACAATCGTAAGCATGATCAACGACATGGGCATCCGAGTATATGATGAGGCTCCTGATAGCGAAGCTTTACTACTAAATGAAAATGCTCCTCCGGTTGCTGATGAGGCTGCTGTTGAGGAAGCTGAACAAGCCCTTTCAACTGCAGATTCGGAGTTTGGGCGTACTACTGATCCAGTGCGTATGTATATGCGCGAAATGGGTACTGTCGAGTTATTGACTCGCGAGGGCGAGATAGAAATTGCGAAGCGTATTGAGGAAGGCCTCAAGCACATGGTTCAGGCGATATCAGCTTGTCCATTGACTATTACTGAATTGATAGAACTTGCAGAAAAGATCGAAAATAGCGAGATTAAGGTCGACGACGTCATAGATGGTTTAGTAGACCCTAATGCTCCTGAAGAAGAGGATACCCCTCAGCCCCCGAATCCGGCTTCTTCGAGCTTTGACGATTCAGACGAGGACGACGAGGACGACGAGGAGGCGCTGGCAGCTCTTCAAGCGGCAAACTTAGAAACTCTTCGGATAGACTCTTTAGAGCGCCTCGGTCGCATCAAAGCATTAAATACGAAAATGGTCAGAGCATTAGCTCGAGGCGGTGCAGAATCTCCAGTATATATCAAACACCAAACTGCAATTTCTGAGGAACTCCTCTACATAAGGTTTGCTGCGAAGCACATCGAGAGTATGTGTGATTCTGTTCGGGCGGTCGTTAGTGAGGTACGAAGGCACGAACGCCGTATTATGGATTTGGCAGTTGATAAAGCTGGTATGCCAAAATCTAGATTCATAAAGTCGTTTCCTGGTAATGAGATCAATCCCGATTGGGTTGAGCGTGAAGTGGCGGTGCGGAAGCCTTATGTCGAGACATTATTGCGGCTCGCTCCAGATATCTTAGAATGTCAAAAAAATCTCGCGAATATTCAAGTTTATATCGGCATACCGTTAACAGCTCTGAGGGAAATTAATAAGCGGATGTCGACGGGTGAGGCTAAGTCTAAGCGTGCTAAAAGAGAGATGACAGAGGCCAACTTGAGGCTAGTTATTTCGATCGCAAAAAAATATACAAATCGTGGCCTTCAGTTTCTTGACCTTATCCAAGAGGGCAATATTGGATTGATGAAAGCGGTGGACAAGTTTGAGTATCGACGTGGTTATAAGTTTTCAACTTATGCTACCTGGTGGATTCGTCAGGCAATCACGAGGTCTATTGCGGATCAAGCTCGCACCATTCGTATTCCTGTTCATATGATTGAGACAATAAACAAGATGAACCGCATCTCACGTCAAATTTTGCAGGAGACCGGGCTGGAGCCTGATCCAGCGACATTAGCCGAAAAAATGGAGATGCCTGAGGATAAAATTCGTAAAATTCTTAAAATATCCAAAGAACCGATATCGATGGAAACACCTATCGGAGATGATGAGGATTCTCATTTGGGTGATTTTATTGAAGATACAGGTACTATGGCGCCTGTAGATGCAGCTGTTTATACAAGTCTGCAGGATGCAACATCTGAAGTTCTAGATACCTTGACCTCTCGTGAGGCAAAAGTTTTACGTATGAGGTTTGGTATTGAAATGTCGACTGATCATACGTTGGAGGATGTAGGGAAGCAGTTCGATGTAACTCGAGAGAGGATTAGGCAGATAGAAGCTAAAGCTCTTAGGAAGTTGCGACATCCTTCTCGCTCTGAACGGCTCAAAAGTTTTATAGATAGTGACGGTGGACAATAAAATTTTCCATGTCCTGAAGTTTTTACGGGCCTGTAGCTCAGTTGGTTAGAGCAGAGGACTCATAATCCTTTGGTCCCAGGTTCAAATCCTGGTGGGCCCACCAAATAAAAAAAGCATCTACATATGTAGATGCTTTTTTTATTTGGACACCTGATGATTCGGCTAAATTTGAAGTAAATTTATTATTTAAAATAGAAACATGAGCTGATATAGGCCCTATAAACATTTAATCGATCTAATTAACCAGCGACCTCATAGAGCTTAGTGAGGTTTTTTTAATGTTAAATAGCATCTTAGAGGTGACCAAGCTATTCTTTGGGGGGTTGTTTCCATCTTATCCTTTTTATTGAGCCTTAATCAGATGCCTAATCAGAAAATATCTTTTTTAAACTTACGTGCTTTTGTATTGTTGTTGGGTATTTTATGTTGGACTTTAGCCTCGGGTAAGACTAATGAATTTTCTGATTGTAGGGAATGTCCATTAATGGTGATGGTTGAAAAAGGTTCGTTCGAGCTGAGAGTGCCTCCTTGGGGACCTGGGCATCCACACGATGAGGGTTATTTCTATAAAGTTTCTTTTGATCAGCCCTATGCAATAGGTAAATACGAAATTACTGTTTCGGACTGGAATCGTTGTGTGAAAGCGCAAAATTGCGCTAGCCCTAAGGATGTCGATCAGAAGAACACGAATTTACCGATGTTTAGTGTTTCTTGGTCAGATGCAAAGAAGTATGCCAAATGGTTATCAAAAAAAACAGGTTCCACATACAGATTGCCGTCCAACTCAGAGTGGGAGTATGCGGCACGTGCAGGTTCGGGGATGAATCGGTATTTCGACGTTCCAGCAACGGAGCTCTGTAGATACGCGAATGCGTATGACGAAATCGCAAATAAACATTTTGGATCTGGATCTGGCTTCCAGTTCATACCCTGTGCAGATAACTTTGCAGAATCCGCACCTGTCGGACAGTTTTTGCCGAATAAATTTGGTATTCACGATATGCTAGGAAATGTTTCAGAATGGACTGAGGATTGCGCCAGTCCAGACTGGCGAGGAGCACCTTTCAATGGTGATGCTTGGCTGGACGGGGATTGTTCGCTCAGGGGCTACCGCGGTGGTTCCTGGCTAAACAATGAGCCTTACTACCTATACGAGTCAGATCGATTCAGGTTTTTTGGATCTCGAGCGCATGATCTTGGATTTAGACTTGTAAGAGAATTAAAAAATTATTGAGTAAGCATTTAAGGCCAACGAATACGATTGCTAGTTCGTTTGATTTCGAGCTCGATTGGATTCAGCCCCTTAAGAGTAATAGGGATGTAACGCTTTACTCAGCGGATGCATTATTTTCACGGAACCAGTGTTCAAAATAAAACATAGATGCTGTAAAGTATTGAACTAAAACTAATTAGGTAATTTTGAGTGAATGTTTGTGAATAGCAGTTGCTGGGCTGAGATAACATGAGGGTCCGCTCTGGGTATATGTATGCCTTAAATATTTACGTAGCAAAATTTCAGCGAATGGGCGGTTTCTTGACGTCTATATTTTTGATGGAGACTGCGTGAGAAATAGTGTAATGCCGCCTAGCTTAATTAGGCGAGGTCGCCATGTTTGGTTGAACCCACGCCTGTGGCTTAGGAGAATTGTGCTTTGGGCAGGAGCTGTTTTAGTCGGTATCGTGGCCATCGCGTTCGCTATTAGTGCAGAGTATGCGAATTCCCTTCATCAGAAGATGGTTGATTTTTCATTTTTGTTACCCTTTTTTATCGGTCCAGCGGGTCTAGCTTTAGTTGTGTGGCTGACTAGAAAATTCTTTTCGGGTTCGCAAGGCAGTGGCATACCACAAACAATCGCGGCGATTAATACTGAAAACGAAGAACGCAGGAGTGTTTACCTTTCAATTCGGTTAGCAATCGGTAAGTTTTTGTTGACCGTGATTGGTTTGTTTTCAGGTGCCTCGGTAGGTCGAGAAGGCCCAACCGTGCAAATCGGGGCCTCCATTATGCAATCTTTGGGAAAATTCACTCGGTTTTCACGTGTTGAAACAAAGCGTGGATTAATTTTAGCGGGTGGAGCCGCAGGTGTTGCCGCTGCGTTCAATACGCCACTAGCTGGAATCGTGTTCGCAATCGAGGAAATGAGTCGAAACTATGAAAGCAGGACCAGCGGCACTGTACTTACATCTGTAATTGTCGCTGGAATAGTGTCGATATGGTGGTTGGGGGATTATACTTATTTCGGAACGACGTCCGCTATCCTGAATGGGGCGAGCGCTTGGGTGCCGGTTATCGTATGTGGCTTACTCGGCGGCATTTTGGGAGGTATATTCAGTCAGGTATTGATTTTTGTATCTCGTGGGATACCTGGTAGGTTAGGGATCTTCGCAAAGGCTAACCCTGTTATGTTCGCGGCTATCTGTGGATTTATGCTAGCAGTAATTGGCGCCTTATCGGGCAGCACAACCTATGGGACAGGCTATCATGAGGCGCGTTCTATACTGGAAGGTAGCGGTGATATTCCGGAATCTTTCGGAATATTGAAATTACTAGCCACTTTAATTTCTTACATCAGCGGTATTCCCGGTGGGGTATTCGCCCCATCATTGGCTGTCGGAGCCGGACTGGGGCAGAACATCGCACAGATGATGCCTTTTGCTCCTCTAGGCGCCGTTGTCGTCTTAGGGATGGTTGCTTATTTCGCAGGTGTTGTACAGGCCCCAGTGACAGCTTTTGTGATTGTGATGGAGATGACAGATAACCATGACATGATCGTTCCGTTGATGGCGACATCTTTATTGGCGGCAGGGTGCTCGAAGGTGGTTTGCCGAAAGCCATTATATCGGGCACTGGCCGACCAGTTTATTTATGATCCGGAATCTAATGAGTCTAAATCATCGATTCGTGATAAGTGAGTTGGACCAAAGGCCACTAAATTGATTTGCATTTAGTAGTCGTTTCTTGGTGTGAGATTTCAAATCATTAATATTGATGATTTAAATGCTGATGATTTATTTTTAGGCATTGAGGTTTCAGTACGAAATGAAATTTAATTTATTGAGTTACGGCCGCTGAGGGTTTCCCCCCCAAATCATGGGTGTGTAGTGGATTCGTGCTTTGGAAAGGTCCTGTAAGTAGAGCGATGGCGACATTTCCCATGCGGCATCAGATAGTGCGCTCATTAATTTGTCCGCGATCTCGGGATGTTTCGTTAAAACGTTTGTATCCTCTGACGGATCGTTGCCGATATCATACAATTCCATTTGCGAAGGCAACGTGCTGATAACAATCAATTTCCAATCGTCCATCATGATGGCACCTCCAAATTCGGTGACATTGAGAACTAGGACTCTTTTAGGCAACAGTTCATTTTCGTATAGTAGGGGCAGAAGATCGATGCCGTCTAAAGGTTTAATTTGCTCATTTTTACCAAGAGAAGCACCAGCAATTCCAAGTAAGGTCGTGTACATGTCACTGACGTGAACACGCTCTGTTGAAATCATATGATTAATTTTCTCAGGCCAAGAAATAATCGCTGGCACGCGAATCCCACCTTCATAGAGGGAGCCACTGCCAGAACGAAATGGTCCATTGTTGCTAACAGTTTGCTGAGTATCGCCATCACCTGATGAATATTTCCTTTTTACGGCTCCCCCGTTGTCGCTATGGAATACGATAACGGTATTCTCTCTTATTCCTTTTCTGTCCAGTGCGGCTACGATTTTTCCGAGTACCTCGTCAACTTGCGATACCATCGCTGAATACGTTTTTGCAGCTTGATCCTTGGCTACCGTTTGTTTTGCAACAAGCCTATCTGGAGCTTGAAGTGGCGTGCCTGGAGAAGAAAGGCTCACCATCATAAACAGAGGTGTCATTGGGTCATGACTATTAATAACACTCTCAGACTTCTCGCCGATAAGGTCAGTGGCGTAACCGAACTCGGTCACTTGCCTCTCCCCCTCAAACCAGTCAGTCAGGCCGATGGTATTAATTTTCTTAAAGTGATCTCCGGTAGGAGTCAACGAACCATAGAAATAGTCAAAACCCCTCTGTGTGGGAAGCTGGCTTCTTGTCTCATGGCCTAATAACCAGGATCCTAGCAATACTGTCTTGTAGCCCGCCAAATTGAGTGCTTGGGGGAGCAGCCGTTCGTCTAAGGGGACACCATAGGTATTCCAAGAAAGTATCGAACTTGTCTGTAGCCCAAAGCGGAACGGGTACCGTCCAGTTAAGAGTGCGGCTCTAGTAGAGGATGAGTGCGGAAGCGTATAAAAACTCTCAAGCCGTGCGCCAGAAGCTGCTAGATTGTCTATATTCGGTGTAGACACGTTGCCTCCATGAAACCCGACGTCTTTCCAGCCTAAGTCATTTGCTAATATGTAAATGATGTGTGGTTTGTCGCTTGCGCTGACCAAACCAACATGCGCTGAAGTGCTGAAGCAAACCATATATGTCAAGGCATATGCAAGCGCTCTAAAGTATCGATTAAGATTCATGGTCCCCAATTTCCTGTCCAAAAAGGCCTTTTACGTATACCAAATTATAAGGTAACACATGGTATACAATTGAGAGATATGTCATCTTCATACAAACTTCAAATCAAACAACTCGTTCACCGCGTATCGTTAAGGCTTAAGTTACGCCGTTCGATTACCGAGCTTGGTTTTGGTTTGGCGATCTGTTTTTTTGCTTGCTCTGGCTTATTAGTTTTATTGCTTCCGTTCGATATTGATCTGAGTCGCTTAGAATCGCTCGGAATTGGCGCGGTGGTAGTTGTAGTATTAGGATGCCTTTGTATAAGAGCCTGGTGCAGCGTCGAGGATAAAGACGCAGCACGGTATTTGGACACCCGAAAAGATTTGAAAGACGAGTTTCAGAGTGCGCTATGGTTCATTGAACTTAAAAATGCAACCCCATCTGAGCGTGAGGAAGGTTTTGTTAATGCCCACCTGCAGCGCGCGGCGAAATGTGCAAAAAGCATACATGTTAGGGATGTTATTCCCTTATCCATGCCCTCGACTGTTATCACTTTTGTCGCGGCGATACTGCTTTTCCTGGCGACATGGCTCGGAGTTACAGATGTAGTTATTGCGAAAAAAAATAAATTAGATATCCAAAATACTGTGGACTCAAATTCTAGCGAAATAGCAGCGTCTTATCTTGAGCCGATAAACGTTACCGAAATCGAGGAAATTAATGATGCGCTCGAAGCACTTCAAAATGATGAGGTTAGTTATGAGGCGAAGAAAGAGGCATTGCAAAAAGCACGTCAAGTACTAGACCAGATCAATATGGAAGCATTAATGACCCGGGAAGGGTTGTCAAAGTTATCTAAAATGTTAATTGAACAAGAGGGTTACGAAAGTGTTGGAAGAGCTTTGGAGCAGGGAAATCTAGAGGAGGCCATAACGTTGTTAAAGGAAAAGCAGATAGAACTCGCTTCTTTAGCTAAGGTTGATGAGGAACTGAATATGAAAGATCAGCAGGCCGGATCTACGGCGAGAGGTGAGAATATTGCCCCCAGCGAGCTCGGTGATGCGGCAAGGGATTTGATAAATGAGGTGGGGCGGCCTGACCCTAGAAACATTACACGACTGATTGAAAATATAGAGCAAGCACAGCAGGATATGGAGTCACAGGAAAAAGCTAATACGGCAGCTTCTAGGATGGAAGGAACCGGCGAGCGTATGGGGCTTGCTCAGACTGGGGCCGCCGATTATGGCGGGAGGTCCGCAACTTCTGACCAGGCGGAGGCCGGAAACGGAACGCCTTCGCCTGATGCTGGAAACAACGACATGTCGGGCGGTTCACTATTTAGGCGTGGATCTCTTTCCGAAGACGAAGAAGGTGATGATGGGAGTGCAACTGGGGCGCCGGAGGGTCACGCGGCTGCTCTAGCACTAGAAGGGCGTATGACAAAAAGATTGGACGCGATATTGAAGCTTGAGAAGACAAAAGTTAATAGTGACGAGAGTATGGAAGGTGATGATTCGGCTTGGGAGTTTCAGGCCAGTAAGCAGGGAAGAGCTCGATCTGAAGCTATTCAAGAGCTTGATGGAGTCGTTTACGATGAGTCAGAGGTTATGAATAGCGAATTTGTGTCTGTAGAGCAAAAAAAATCAGTACAACAATATTTTTTAGAAATCCACGAAGGAAATAGCAAATGACGGTGAATGTTGAGCAACGAGTGCGTAATTTTCAGGATAGCTTTTCTTTAGTTGTCGACGAAGTGTCGAAAGTCATTGTTGGAAATAGAGAAGTAATATCGAACGTTTTAACGTGTCTGTTGGTTAGGGGTCATGTCTTACTGGAGGGTATTCCTGGCGTTGGAAAGACAAAGCTTGTACAAACTTTGTCGGACGCAACGGATTTAGGGTTTTCTAGGATTCAATTCACTCCCGATTTAATGCCAGGAGATATTATTGGCTCAAATGTTGTTCGAGAAACCGATGTCGGTAAAAAATCTTTTGAATTTCAACGTGGCCCTATTTTTACAAATATCTTGCTCGCCGATGAAATTAATAGAGCAACGCCTAAAACACAATCTGCACTTTTGGAGGCTATGCAGGAGAATAGTGTCTCTGCCGGTGGATCCACTCATAAACTTGATCAACCGTTTTTTGTTCTAGCAACTCAAAATCCAATTGAAATGGAAGGGACATATCCCCTCCCTGAGGCTCAGATGGACCGGTTTTTATATAAATTAAGGCTTGATTTTCCTCAGGCTGCAGATTTGTTGATGATTGTTGAGAGAACCACACAACAGGACGACCTCACGGCGTCTCAAGTGCTTGGTAAAACCGAAATTCTAGCAATGAGAGAAACTGCTAGAAACGTGCCCGTGGCCCAGCCAATCATGGAGTACGCAATAGCCATTACTCTCGCGACTCATCCGGAAAGCAGCCAAGGACATGAGCTGGCAAAGCAATATGTTCGATTTGGCTCAAGTCCACGAGGTGTGCAATCTTTGATACTAGGTGCCAAGGTAAATGCGCTCCTCAATGATCGATTTTACGTGAGTGTCGATGACATTAAAGCCGTAGCACTTCCAGCCTTAAGGCACCGCGTGTTGATTAATTTTGAGGCTGAGGCTGAAAGAATAAATCCAGATAATATTTTAGAAGAAATTCTCCGTTCTGTTGAAATACCAAAAGTTTGAGTGGATGAGGTTTTAAAGGAATCTCGTGTAAAAATTATGTTTGAAGAAGTATGTCGACTCTTTTAAGTCAAGAATTTATGCGTCGGTTAGATGGCATTTCGTTACTGTTGCAGAAATCAGTGGCGGGTCATTTGCGCGGTCAGCACAGGTCAAAGCGGACTGGTATCGGTATGATTTTTTCCGATTACCGACCTTACACGGCTGGTGATGACGTTCGAAATTTAGATTGGGCGA
>Ga0233432_10004067_pt1 | contig 13070 bp, 10 predicted proteins | sample SI_122_August201_6_FD_179870 | JGI IMG/M metagenome (GOLD analysis project Ga0233432, IMG submission 179870) | Seawater microbial communities from Saanich Inlet, British Columbia, Canada - SI_122_August2016_10_MG | ecosystem: Environmental > Aquatic > Marine > Inlet | place: Canada: British...
ATCATCAGAAGAGAAGGTCGCTGAAATCGAAGCGCGCCAGGGCCGCAAAGTTTACCGGAAAGAGAAGCGCGAGATTCAGGACGATGTCTACAGCTACCTGCTGCCCCGGGCATTTACACGCTCCACTAAAGTCTATGCCTATATCTCCCGCGAGGAAAACCTGCTGGTGGTGGATGCCGCCAGTGCGCCAAAAGCCGAAGATCTGTTGAATTTATTGCGCGATACCCTGGGCTCATTTCCAGTGGCCTTGCCAGACAGTACACGCGCTCCCAGTGATGTGATGACCCGTTGGCTGAAAGAACAAAGTGCCACGGACAATTTTCATATCCATGCTGATTGCGAACTGGTCAACCCGAAAGATGGCAGCAATGTCATTCGTTGCAAAGGCCAGGATCTGGAAGGTGATGAGATTCAGGCCCATCTGGATGCGGGCAAACAGGTCAGGCAGCTGGGCGTGCAATGGAATAATCAATTAAGCTGCAGCATTGTTGAAGATCTGACCATCAAACGTCTGCGCTTCGAGGATATAAGAGAAGAGTCTGATAATTTTGAAGAAGAAAGTCCTGCACAAAAATTTGATCAGGAGTTTGTGCTGATGACGCTGCAGTTGAATGCCTTTTTCAAAGCCTTCTTCAACGCCTTCGGCGGCCTGGAAGACCCAAAGCACAAGGAATTACCTGATAATAGAAACAAGGAAGGTTTTTAATAAAGCGGGTTCAGTTGCAGGAAAGTACGGCATTAATCTCCCCACTCATCATTTCATCTACTTGTCAGTAGCATCGCAATAGAATCAGCGGACATAGCTAATGTATGCTAGTATGCGCCCCCCCAAAACCGGGGAATAATAGTGCGCAGACCAAAAGTCTGTTCGATTTCCAGAAAACCCAGAAAAAGAGTTCACATGACTACCGACACGGTAATTACGTTTGATCAGCTAAACCTGAGCGCCCCCATTCTTAAAGCCCTGAAAGATGTGGGCTATGAAACCCCATCCCCGATTCAGACCCAGACCATTCCATTGTTGCTTGAGGGCAAGGATGTGCTTGGCCAGGCACAAACAGGTACCGGAAAAACCGCAGCTTTTGCCTTACCCGTACTAAGCAACCTGGACATCAAGCAGAAGGATCCCCAGGTGATGGTACTTGCGCCCACACGGGAACTGGCCATTCAGGTGGCCGAGGCCTTTCAAACCTATGCAAGTCACATAAAGGGTTTTCATGTTCTTCCCGTTTACGGTGGGCAGGATTACAGTGGTCAGATTCGCGCGCTGAGACGCGGCGTACATGTAGTAGTTGGCACACCGGGCCGGGTGATGGATCACATGCGCAAGGGCACCTTGAAACTGGATTCTCTGAAAACTCTGGTGCTGGATGAAGCCGATGAAATGTTACGCATGGGTTTTATTGATGATGTGGAATGGATTCTGGAACAGACGCCACCTAAAAGACAGATTGCCCTGTTCTCCGCCACCATGCCAAAAGAAGTGCGGCGTATTGCCACCCGGCATCTCAATGATCCGAGTCAAATAACCATCGAGATGAAAACGGCGACAGCATCGCTCATTCGTCAGCGTTATTGGCCGGTGAGTGGCATGCATAAACTGGATGCGCTCACGCGTATTCTTGAAGCAGAAACCTTCGACGCCATTCTTATATTTGTGAGGACTAAAGTTTCTACTCTGGAGCTGGCCGACAAACTGTCCGCACGTGGCTTTGCCGCCTCGGCACTCAATGGTGATATCGCACAAAAAACCCGTGAGATGACCGTCGATAAATTAAAGAAAGGCAAACTGGATATTCTGGTAGCTACCGATGTTGCTGCTCGCGGTCTGGATGTTGATCGCATCAGTCATGTTATCAACTACGACATTCCCTACGATACCGAAGCGTATATTCATCGCATCGGACGTACTGGTCGCGCAGGTCGAACTGGCGATGCTATTTTGTTTGTCACCCATCGTGAAAAACGACTTCTGGGTGCTATCGAAAAAGCCACGCGCAAGAAAATAGAGCTGATGGAAATGCCCTCCACTGAGCTGATTAACAACAAGCGTATAGAGCAGTTTAAACAAGGCATTACCGATACCCTGGCCAGTGAAGACCTTGGCATGTTCAATAATTTGATTGAACAGTATCAGCAAGAACATGATGTGCCCGCATTAAATATTGCCTCCGCGTTGGCAAAACTGTTGCAGGGCAATGAGCCATTGTTGCTGCAGCCCAAACCGGCACGTGACAAAAAAGAATTTCGTGAGAGAGACGGCAGACAAGGACGCGAAGGAAGGGAAGCAAGACCTGGCAGAAATGAGAGCCGGGATAGTGCTCGCCCGCCACGTCGAGAGCGGGATGAAAACAGACCTAATAAAAGAAGCGAGCCGCGTCATAAAAATACGCCACCGGAAAAGGATAAGGAACGTTTCCGGCTCGAAGTGGGCCACAGACACGAAGTCATGCCCGGTAATATTGTTGGTGCCATTTCCAACGAAGCTGGCCTGGACAGCAAACATATTGGTCTCATCAATATTTATGAGGACTACAGCACCATTGATTTGCCCCGCGACATGCCCAATGAAATCTTCAACGACCTGAAAACTGTGAGAGTAGTCGGGCAACCGCTGAAAATTTCCAGAGAGTCACCCGCTGATTCTTCAGGCAAGCCTGCAAGCGAAGAACGAAAAGAAAAGCCAAAATCCAGAAGAATTCGCCCCCCCATCAGCGTGCAAAGCCAGAGCGAAATGCCCGAGCGCAAAAAGAAGCGCAAACCCAAACCGAAGAAAAAAGATAACGCCGCGTCCGAGATAGAAAAGAAACTTCAATAAATAGGGGTCAGAACAACATTATTTTTTAGCATTGAGTTTATCGATTTACGAAAACTCAAAAATAATGTTGTTCTGACCCCTATTTATTATCCGGCAAGAATCGTCGGCTTGATTCGGCGCCTGGCTTGCCGCGTAACTAAACCCTCAAGATAAAGTTGCTCCTCCCATTTCATGTTTGGAACGAAAGAAGGTATAAATAGAAAAAAACAAAAAGCAAAAGAACAGGAGGGGAACCATGAAAGCAGGAAAAGCCACCCGCGCAGGTAGCCTTATTCCAGGCGTGCTGACAGCACTGTTGTTTTCATTCAATGCTGCGGCACAATTTGGTGGAGGTCCTCCGCTGCCGGAAACCGTAGCACCGCCACAAGGTTTTGCTACATCAACTGAACATTATGAATTTCTCTATACGCTTTATGATGGCGGCACTACTCACACCTATGAGAGTGTGCCGAAATGGGAAGGGTTGTGGTCAGCCGGTGGCAACAACAGTGGCAACAATCTGTTTCTGGAATCCACCGATGGCAGCCCGGTAGGTCCCTTTGGTGGCGGTGATAATATCGTCATTAAAAAAGGTGTGTTAACCCCCGAATATGAAGCGGCCTTTGAATACCGCCGCGATCTGGGTGTGGACTACGACCGCCTCACCTCTTGCGAGCCTGCTGGCATGCCGCGCTGGCTGCTTGAACCTTATGTGCGCGAATTTGTTAACACCCCCAGCCAACTATATTGGACCAATGACCTGGGTAACGATACCCGCCGTATCTATATCAATCAGGAACACAAAAATATTGATGGCACTCACTATGCCGCTGGCGACAGCATCGGCTTCTGGGTGAATGACATGCTGATTGTGCATACCGTGGATATTTACCCGGGAGATTATTTCCGCGGCACACCGCCCACCAGTAATCAGTTTGAAACGGTGGAGGTCTGGCGCTTGGAGCATCTGGCTAACGGTGCTTACCGACTGGTGAATAATGTCACCTTCTATGATGACTTGAGCCTGGTGGAGCCTGTCACGGTGGTCTATACCTTCAACCCGCGTCCAGATATGGAAGCCGCAGGCCTGCGTATCCGGCATTGGGAGTGTGCCTCCAATGACAATACCTATCTCACTTTTGACGAGGACGGCAGGCCATCCACACAGTACCGCTTGCCGGGTGAAGACGGCTTTGTGGATCCAAGAGGAAATGACCGTATGCGCAATCCGGATCTACCGCCAGATCTCATCGGTCAGTCAAAAAATCCCATTTTCAATGACGCCGTACAATAAAAGTTTTCCGCAAAGGGAGAGAAAAAAATGAGAATTATAAAAACAGTGTCGGTGTTAATGTCACTTTTAACCATTGGGTTCGTTGATACAGTCAGTGCTCATCACAGTTTTGCCATGTTCGACCGAACTCGTGAAGAAGTACTTGATGGCAAGGTCGTGCGTTGGGCTTTCAACAGTCCCCATGTGGCCTTATATATTGAAACAGAAGATGGCACCTTGTATAGCCTGGAAGGCGCTGCACCCCCCGCGCTGATTACCCGGCCACCGGCAATGAATGGTTTTACCTTTCAGCCTGAAGATCATGTCAGGGTAGTGTACTGCCCATTGCATGATGGTCGGCCCGGTGGCGCCCTTGGTTATATCATCACTGATGATGATACTTTTTACCGACCTAATGATGGTGGCTGTGGCCCCAGCCAGAATTGGGAAGAGTGGATAGCTGCCGGCTATCAGTCCAGAGAAGAAGCAGAAGCCGCAGAGTAAAGCCTCGTATTTCCGAAAGTACCATAGGGCGGAAAAGCGCAGCGATATCCGCCAAAAAGAAACATTCGCCCGAAGGCCTGAAGAGGGCGCAGTCCGATGTCCGGCAAGAATTCATCACCCAGACTCCATATATAATAATGCTGTTTGTATTGGTGGAATAAATTTAAGGGAGAAAATTAATGGCCAATTACGTTCTTGTTCACGGTGCCTGGGGTGGCGGCCAGAGCTATGAAAAAACCGCAGCAGACTTACTGCAAGCAGGGCATACGGTACTGGTTTCATCCCAAACCGGCATCGGCATCCGCCAGCCTGAACTGCACGGTGGCATTACCCTGAGCGATCATGTAAATGATGTCGAGCAACAAATCGAAGAAGTCGGTTTTGAGCGCTTTATCCTGGTGGGCCATTCCTATGGTGGCATGGTCATCACGCAATTAGCCGCCAGACTTGGAGAACGCATCGACGCCATCTGCTACATCGATGCTTTTCTGCCGCAACATGATCAATCCCTGTGGGACATTACCGGGGAGCATGAACACAACTGGTATATCGACAGCCAGAAACAAAGTCCTGGTTTGGTCGCACCAATCGGTGGCATCGATTTCGAGGAAATACCGGGGCATATCGGCCGTCATCCATTGCTGACTTTACTGGAAGCGGTTCAGTTAAGTGGTGAAGAAGAAAAAATTCCGCGCCGCACCTATATTTTCGCCACCAATTTTCCTGAAACCCCTTTCATCCCCTTTGCCGAAAGGACCAAAGCCGATCCTGCCTGGGACTATCACGAGGCGGATGCAACTCACATGGTAATGGATGATCAGCCCGAGCAGACCCTGGAAATACTGCTGGAGCTGGCGCAGTAGAGAGTATGTAGTCGGATAAGCGCAGAATAAATAGGGGTCAGAACAACATTCTTTTTGAGTTTCCAGTAAATCGACAAACTCAGCGCTAAAAAAATGTTGTTCTGACCCCTATATATTTGGAATTTAATCCGGCAAAAAGCGTCGGGTAGATTCCAGGTCGCAGTTAAAAGGGGACATGTCCGCATCGGGCACGTTTTGCAGTTCGCGGCTGTAGTTCATACTGCCGACTATATACTCCGGATCTTCCAGCATAAATGACACCGCCATATGGGTGCCGCCATCAATAAGCCCGAAACGTTCCACGATATGTTTTTGTGAGCCTGAGGGTATGCCGTTTTGATAAGGGGAGCGATGCGGGGCAAAGTTTGCGGTGTCGATCACCAGTGTTTCGCCTTCCCAATGACCCACAGAATGGCCCTCATGGAAAAGCTCACTAGCCGGCGGATGCTCGCGGCCGTCCATGTATACCGTGCGCACCTGATCAAAGTACTGGCTGCGCAGTGTAATGGTTTCATTGTTGTTAATGACAATTTCCATGGGATACAGATCGGTGTAAATGATCATCGCCGGGGTCGGTTTTGAAATGCAGGCTAATTCAGGATTTTCATCGGAGGCCTGGCTGTAGGCGGCTTCCATCACGCGGCTGGTTTCGGTCAGCTCCAGATCCCTGAGTGTCAGCTCGTCAAGCCCGCCCGGATAATCATCTGGCAGTCTGCCACGATCAACCAGCCAGCGCCCGGCAATGCTATCGGAGCGAGTTATTGCGGGACGTGAGCGCGAAATTCCGCGAGGCGAAGCGACCAGCGGTTCACCATTTCCCTTTGTAATAGATGTCAGCAGACCATAGGAGCGTCCATCAAGAGCAGGATAAAGTCCGACATTGACAGTTTCTCCTATGGTCAATGAATCCCGATCCCAGCCCAAACGTCGCATGGTAATGGCCGAGGCCATCTGAATATCCCATTCCACCACCGTATTGTTTTCACCGCTTACCGCGACAGTGACATAGGCATGAGGATTGCGCAGGCTGTAATCGGAAACGGATCCGCTAATGGCAAGCACTGTATTCAGGTCCAGGGCAGCATCACTGTGATGGGAAAAGGTATTGGCTGACAGCAAAAGGCTGACCAGCAAAAGCAGGCTATGGGTAGTTGATAAGATTTTCTTGGACATCAATAGGGTCTCGGTTATTGTGGTAAACGCAGATTCGAAAATAATAACATCATAATTCGGATGTGAATAATAGAAGCAAGAGACAAAAATGAGAAGCTGTGTAGGGCGGAAGAGCGTAGCGACTCCGCCATGACGAACGCCGTTCGTCCGAAGCTAAAAATCCATAATCAAGTTGCTCTGAGCGCTTTGACAAAATGATACCTTTAATACGCCTTGGTCAGACCAACTTGATTAAAGCTGTGGCTTGCCGCGAAACTGAAATTCAAAATAAAGTTGCTCTGACCCCCTTTTATAAAAAATAGAGTAAATACTATAAATGGATAAAGAATGTCTTGATTGCGGGATGGTGAATTCAATCCCGGTCTTTGAAATAACTGACTGGAATAAGAATGACAGATGTCTTAAATGTGATTCGGTGTTAATCCTTCAGCATGATGGTTCGACCCATACCTGCGATATAGCCCATGGTAGAGAAACTGTTGATGAGGCTATGTCGAAATTACACCAGCACCTGAACTATGCAATAAACAATTACACTCAACGCTTACGCTTGATAGTGGGTGGCGGGCTTATAAAAGAAGAGGTGCAGGGTTTGTTATATTTTTATCAGCAGCAGCAATATATTGTGTCGTATTCTGTGGATAGCAGGAATGCCGGCGTGATAAGTGTCATCATTCGACAGTAATAGTGTGCATGACAGATAATTTTTGGCCTCGCCGGGGTCAGACCAACTTGATTTAAACTGATGTTTGCCGTTTCACGCGGGGTCAGACCAACTTGATTTAAACTGATGTTTAACGTTTCACTGAAATTTCAAAATCAAGTTGCTCTTACCCCTTTTTAAGAAGCAGGAGAACAAAACCATGAAGCAAAAAATCATTCAGACATTATTAGGGGGCTTGTTGATATCCTCCTCAATGACTTTTGCTGCCGAATCCACGGTAGCGGGCGAGTTTATTATTGAGCCTCCTACCTTGCTCTCTCTTGGTTTTGAATGGCTTATCGACGGAGATGACAATCGCAATGCTTCCGTTAGCGTGGAATATCGACAAGCCGGCACCGTGGAGTGGCAGCAAGGACCACCCTTACTGCGCATTGGCAATGAGCGAATTAATGAAAACGCCCTGCAGTATGTGACACCTGCCATGTTTGCCGGCAGCGTGTTTGATTTACAAGCTGATACCCGCTATGTCGCGCGCCTGACCATGAGCGACCCCGATGGCATCAGTGGTCAGACCGAACGTCTGGTCTCAGTCACCACACGCGCCGAGCCCATGCCGGCAGCAGGGGGTAATGTCTACCATGCCTATCCGCCGGGTTACGAGGGAGAGATGCTGGAGCCCGCCTTTACCGGTTTGCTGGGCGCCTATTACACCGGCTACTCCGGCTCCGATAATTTCAATACCTACCCGCCCCGAGTGCAGCCCGGCGATACCGTGCTGGTGCACGCGGGACTCTATAAAGACAACCGTTACAGCTACCAGGGTGGTCTGGGCACCATCTCAAGTGGCACCTACTTTCTGACGGCGAAGGGCACTGCCGAGCGACCAATTGTGATCAAGGCCGCCGGCGATGGCGAAGTCATTTTTGATGGTGATGGAGGCTATAACCTGTTCAATATCATGGCGGCTGATCATCATTATTTTGAAGGCATTACTTTTCGTAATGCCGAACTGGTCTTTCAGGCCGGGCTGAAAAACATCACCGGCTCCAGTGGACTGACCATCAAGAATTCCCGCTTCGAAGATATCGGTCGCGGTATTTATACCGATTGGTCAGGATCAAAAAACTTTTACATTGCCGACAACGTTTTTGTTGGCCGCTTTGATGGCAGTGAGTTGCGCGGTTTTACCGGTGCCGCCTGGGCAGACTACAACAGTGAAGGGCGTCCGCCTCTGGTCTCGGAATACGCGGTCAAGGTTTACGGTGCCGGGCACGTGGTGGCCTATAACAGTATTAAAAATTTCCATGATGGCATTGATGTGGCGACCTATGGCAATCCCGACGGCACCCCTGATCCGATTCGTGAACGCCTGCCGGTCTCCATCGACTTTTATAACAATGACATTTCTCTGGTGGAAGACAACTGCATTGAAGCTGACGGTGGCGCGCACAATATTCGCATCTTCAACAATCGCTGCTTTAATCATGGCCACCGCGCCTTGAGCGTGCAGCCCATGTTTGGCGGCCCGGCTTACTTCATTCGTAACATTGTCTACCATGCCCCCGAAGGCGGGGCGGTGAAATTCACTGCATCTTCGGCCGGCATACTGGTCTGGCACAATACTTTAATAGCACCGATCAAACCCATGTTGCTGGCCGCCTCCAATGTGCATTACCGCAATAATCTGGTGCTGGGACAAAGTGGCAGCCCGGAAATATTTGCTGTGGAAAGCAACACCAATTATTCCAGTTCCGACTACAACGGCTTTCGTCCCAATCGCGGCGGAGATTATGCTTTTGAATGGAGCACGCCTCCGTTTGATGTAGTGTCTAATTTCCCCGGCGCCGCCGGCGATGCCAGAACCCGCGCGCCCCTTGGCACCCGTCAACAATCGCAGCTGGAAGCCGGCGAGCGGGAAGTAAGACGCGCAAGCACCTTGTCCAGCTACCAGGAAATGAGTGGCCAGGACGGCAACAGCATCCTGGTAGATTTTGATATTTTCCGTAAGGTGAGTATGCCGGGAGAAGATCCCCGCACCGTCTACCAGGCAAACGATTTCGATTTCCGCCTGCGCGAAGGCGCAGTAGCCATAGATGCCGGCACACTAATACCCGGCATCAACAGCAACTATACCGGCAGCGCACCAGACCTGGGCGCTTACGAATCAAGTCAGCCAGCACCGCATTACGGACCAAGACAGTAAACCAAGGATATTAACCGCAGGACGGAAAAGCGCAGCGTCATCCGCCAGGGTGTCCGCAGGACACCCGAATGCCCAAATCAGACTGCAGGTTGGAACTGAGCGTAGGCCGGAAGAGCGTAGCGATGTCCGGCAATAATCAAATTACCCTGGCCGCATTAATCCTCGATTCTAGGCAGCAATCTCTTCAAGAATATCGGGATGTTTTTCAACGACTTTAAGAAGCGTAATGGCAGCACTGCCAGGTTGCTTCCTGCCTTGCTCCCAATCCCGAATCGTACCCACAGGTACGCCAAGCAATTTGGCAAATTCCACTTGAGACTTTTTCAGATCCTTTCGAACAACTAACACCAGTAACTGCTCCGGTGAATATCTACTATGGGGGGCACCGGCCTTGATCGCACGGATATCATCAAGCAGCTCCTGCCCTGCGGGGCTCATTTTCCCATTCATAGATTGCCTCCCTCATTGTTTTCAATTCCTTTGCTGGAACGTCTTCTTTAGCACTTTTGGCATTCAGGGTTAACCGCCAGGTTTCAGATCTTGCCCCATACGGTAATGCCGTAGTCTCTTTCCGTTGAGATAACCCGCTTCAGTCTAGGATAGGTTGCGTATAAATTGGGGTCAGACCCCAATTAAATTAGTTTGAATTCAGGTATATTATTAAGCGCGTAGGTCGGATAAGCGCAGCGAGACCCGACAGGTAGGAGCGGTTTCAACCGCGAAAGAATTCAAAGCGAACACCCGAACAAGGAACCACTCATGACCAAGCAAATAACAAGAATCCTGACCCTGCTAACAATCCTGTGCCTACCCTTGTTAGCCTCTTTACCAGTCCAGGCCCAACCCTATCCCGCCGCTGATCCGGACAAAATTCAGGTATTAATAGTCACAGGCAGACACGTCCACTACTGGCCAGACACCACCCCCGTACTACGAAAAGTGCTGGAAGATACGGGCCTGTTCGAAGTGCGCGTCTCCGAAGAATTCCGCGGTGCCACCGATCGCACCCTGGCCGAATATGATTTGCTGGTGTTGAATTACTACGACCGCCGCCAGGCTGAAAACCTGCGCTGGGGTGAGGAAACCGAACAAGCCGTTGAAGATTTCATCAGCAGTGGCAAAGGGGTGGTGATGTACCACCTGTCCATGGGCGCTTTCTATCATTGGGACGAATACGAAAAAATAAGTGGCGGCAACTGGCGTGACGGGCGCGGCCATCACAGTGCCCAACATGATTTTGACGTGGATATTATTGACAGCGAACATCCTATCACCCGTGGTCTGAAAACCCCGTTGCGAATGGAAAATGACGAGCTCTATGCCAATCTGATTTTTCAGCCGGCAGACAACTTCCATGTATTGGCCACCGCCTACGATGATCACTCGCTCTACGGTGACAACCCACGCCAACCCATCCCGGGCGCTGGCATCACCCAGCCAATTCTATGGACGGTGAATTACGGAGAGGGGCGCGTGTTTGCTACCACCCTTGGACATGACGAAGTAGATGTTGCCCATCCCACCTTCGTCACCACCTTCACAAGAGGCGCCGAATGGGCGGCAACCGGAGAGGTAACATTACCAATCCCGCCAGAGATGGCCGAATAAAGTTGGTAGGAGCGGTTTCAACCGCGAATGAATTGTAGGAAGGGTTTCTACCCCGAATGAATTCAAAGCCAAAAGCGAAAAACGCAACACGTAGGGCGGAAAAGCGCAGCGTCATCCGCCAAGGTGTCCGCAGGACACCCGAATACCCAAATCCGACCGCAGGCTGAAAAGTACGTAGGCCGGAAGAGCGCAGCGATGTCCGCAAAGGTGTCCGCAGGACATCACCAGGAATTCAGTCAGCAGGCTCCAACTTCAATAATTTACCCGTAGCCTCATTAGCCTTCGCATCCTGCCGCACCACCAGATAAATATTGCCATCAGCATCCGTATCCACATCACGATATTGCAGTAGCAGTTGTACTAGCAATGATTCCCTCGCCGCCGAAGCACGACCTTCCAATACCACGGTCTGCAGCATCTTGCCGCTCATACCGGTCACCATCATCTTGTTTTGCCAGCCAGGAAAAGCAGCGCCGTCATAATAAATAAGATCTGAAATACCAATGGAGGGTACCCAGAACCAACGCGGCGGTTCCGTGCCTGCCAGCATCGGATCGTTAGTGATCAGGTCATCCTGATAAGTGCGCCCAAAAGACACCAGTGGCCAGCCATAGTTGGCACCGGCTTTGAGAATATTCACTTCATCGCCACCGCGCGGCCCATGTTCGCTGGCCCACATTTCCCCGGTCACAGGATGGTGCATCAGTCCCTGTTGATTACGATGGCCATAGGTAAAGATACTCGGCAGTGCGCCCTCCACATTTACAAAAGGATTGTCCTCAGGGATAGAGCCGTCATCGTGCAGCCGCACGGATTTACCATGATGGAAACCCAGGTCCTGCACTTTGGATTCGCCGTCCGGCCCGCGGTCACCGATAGTGATATACATATAGCCGTCACCATCGAAGGCGATACGTGACCCATAATTCAACTGTCTGGGCTCCCAGGCATTGGCCACAAATATTTCTTCAAGATTGGTCAGCGCCATATCATCCAGTCGCGCCCGGCTCACCGCCAGGGTGCTGCCCTGATCAGTGATCTTGGAATGACTCATATAGACCAGGTGGTTGTTCTCAAAATCAGGATGCAAGGCAATGTCCATCAAACCGCTATGCAAACTCCCGGCAGCCTCGGGCGTTCCGGATATTGGTAAATACTGCAGCAGGCCATTGCGCACCAAACGCAATTTGCCTTCCTGTTCAGTAATCAGAATGTCGCCATCAGGCAACATCGCCATGGCCCATGGGGCATTCAGGCCATCGACCACGGTAGTGACTTTTATACGGTGATTAGCTGATTCAAGAACAATACTGTCCTCGGCAGCAAAAACATCCGAAAACGGCAGCAGTGCTGACAGGCAGAAAATGCAGTTAATAAGTTGTCTGGCGTTGACCATGGTGTTTCCCCCGCGGATAAAAATCCGGTCTTGTGTCTTTCTTTATATTGATTGCTTCTGATTATGCTTAACAGCAGGAGAAACTGCCAGTAGTTGATGACAGTCTTTAGCGCAGGGACAAGGACAGATCGGCGCCGATAGCAGTTGAAGCTCACCGGGGTCAGATCAACTTGATTCCACTGAACTTGTCGTCTTACATGAAACTTAAAATTAAGTTGTTCTGACCCCCATTTACACGGCAGAATAAATTCCCAAACACCAACAGGACAAACCCATGATCAGGCTAAAACACCTTTACCACATACTTTGCCAAACTACCCTGGCACTGGCAGCTCTTATCCTTTTTGCCCAACCGCAGATCACTCTCGCCCAAGAAACAGATGCAGAGCAATTCAACACCGTAAAACAAAAACTGGCTGAAGGTCGCCAGGTGGTCGGTGGCACGGTCACCAGCGCCGATATCAATATCTACTGCGCCATGGCCGACTCGGGTTTCGACTTTCTCTGGATAGAGATGCAGCACAGCCCCCTGACATATTCCGAAGTCGCCACCATGATCCGCGCCTGTCCCGGTCCTGCCATTCCTTTT
>Ga0233432_10004070_pt1 | contig 13066 bp, 11 predicted proteins | sample SI_122_August201_6_FD_179870 | JGI IMG/M metagenome (GOLD analysis project Ga0233432, IMG submission 179870) | Seawater microbial communities from Saanich Inlet, British Columbia, Canada - SI_122_August2016_10_MG | ecosystem: Environmental > Aquatic > Marine > Inlet | place: Canada: British...
AGATGAGGGTTAACTAGGTGAGAGAAAATATGGGTGGAGTTGGACCCTTATAAAATCAACCTCTGAACATTTTAGTTTCATAACTGAGAGAGAGAATGACGGCTGTGAGATGAAGGCATTCATGTTATTAATGGGATTGTGTGTCCGCGATGTGTTGAACTCCACATCTGAGGATATTTGTGTGGAGAAGAGTTGGTTCTGTTCCTTGGCTCAGCCGGGATGGATTTGATAAAAAAAAGGTGGTGGGCTTTGAGTAGGAGTGGAGGACTCACTCGTCGGGCCCAATGCCAATGATGCCCTCTTCCAACCACTTGAGATCTCCTTTTAAGGTTTCTCCAGCGAGCTTATTGTCTAAGCCGTCATGGTTGGATGAGATGTCTTCAAAGAGTCGTTCTATTCGTTTTCGGGCATGGAGGCACCAGTTGTCAGCCAGCAGGGTTGCTTCTTGATGCTCTTTTTTGATAGAGACAGCGTAGCTACAAGTGGTGGCCATGACAAAGAGTTCTGTCCCGATGTCCATCAGTCGACCGAGGGCATTTTGGTGACGTTCCAGCTTATCTCTATACAGACCCATTAGATGGAAGATGGTTCTGGCTAATTTATGAGAAGTGCTATCGACGTAATGAAAGTGATCTGACAGTTCTTCTAGTTCGGTATAGGATGACCAGAGTGAGGTGTTGATCCATTGGGCTGGGTACCAAGTGCTGTAGTATTTCGCAAGTTTAATGCCCGCGCTGATTTTTTTTCCTGTGGCAGTGTGTCGTTTGAGAAGGTCGGCGGCGACTTTGAGGTGAGGGTCCATTGCTTCACGAGCCAAGAATAGACGCATGATGTCTGAGGTCCCTTCGATGATGGTGTTGATGCGAGCTTCACGCATCATTCGTTCAACGGGATAGGGTTCTTCTCCCCGTTCTCTAAGAGATTTGGCCTTCTCGTAGCCACGTCCTCCACGGAATTGCATGGTGGTGTCAACGACAGACCAGCACTGTTCGGTGGAAAAAAGCTTGGCCATGGCAGCTTCAATGCGGATGTCTCGACTAGGGTCATCAGCCCAGTGAGATGTGATGAGAGCAACGGCTTCTTGGGCAAAAGTGCTAGAGGCAATAAAGGAAATTTTATTCCTGCCAGCTTCGTGGTATCCGACGGGAAGCCCCCATTGTTTGCGTTTATTTCCCCATCTCCTGACAATACTTAAGCATTGTTTGGACATGCCGGCACAAGCTCCGGGAAGCGTGAGACGACCGGTATTGAGAGTGGCGAGTGCCAATTTTAGACCTTTTCCTTCTCCTAGGATAATGTTGTCGGCGGGAACTTTAACATCTTTGAAGGAGATGACCCCGTTGTGGATGCCTCGAATGCCCATGAAGTCACAGCGATGGACGGTCTCGATGCCTTCAGCTTTTGCGTCGACGATAAAAGCGGTGATTTGTGGGATCTCGCGACCTTTGACGACTTTTGGAGCGGTTTTGGCCATCACGACCATCAGGTCAGCAATGGGGCCATTGGTGGTATAGAGTTTTGTGCCATTGATGGTGAACTGAGAACCGTCCTCATTTGGGATGGCCTCAGTGCTCATTTGTGCAGGGTCTGAACCGACATCAATCTCTGTTAAAGCAAAGGCTGAGATGGCTCCCTCTCTGAATTTTGGCAGAAATGTTTTTTTCTGCTCTTCAGTACCAAAGAGTTTAAGGGGTTGAGGAACTCCGATGGATTGATGGGCAGAAAGAAGGACAGCTGTTGATCCACAGTAAGAGGCGATGGCGGCCATAACGCGGTTGTAATTAACTTGAGAAAGCTCTAGGCCATTGTAGGCCTTGGGAACTTTCATGGCAAAAAGACCCATGTCAGCTAAGCCTTTGATGACATCGGTGGGAACCGTTCGCTCTTCATCAACCATCTCTGGGTCGAGGTTTTCTTTTAAGTATGAAGAGACCTTTTTGATGAGGTCATCACCGAGTTTTTTCTCCTCCTCACTTTGAAGAGGAAAGGGATGGATCATTTCGCTGGAGAAGATGCCCATGAAGAGGTTACTCCCGAAGCTTCCGGCATGATCCCTTGTGTCTCGGGCGCTTTCAGCTACCTCCAAAGCGGCTCGCTTCCCTTCACTCATCCCTGAGGTGTCGATGAGCATTTCCTCATCTTTTTGGTTCTCAATCGAGGGGCGATTCTTGTTTTCTTGGCTCATGTTAGACCTCAGGCGTAAAAAGGGCGAGAATGTTTGGCATGTTCGACCAGAATGGGTGCCGGCTCAAAACGTGGCCCCCAGTGGTTGGCTAGAGACTTCAAGCGTTCATAGCAGGCTTGGACGCCATAGTTTTCGGCATAACGAATGGGGCCACCGCGAAAAGGAGGAAATCCGGTGCCTAAAATCATGGCCATGTCGAGTGCCATGGCATTGTGAACAACGCCTTCTTCAAGGCAGCGGAGGGACTCGTTGACCATGGTGAGGGTGCAACGATCGAGAATGTCGTTCTCGTTTGGACCGCCATCTTTTTTCCAGCGGCTTTCGAGATTGCGATTGACCTCTTTTTGGCCATCTTTCCAAATGTAAAAACCCTTGCCGTCTTTTTTTCCTTTCAGACCCATTCCTTCGTGGAGAAAGTTGAGCACTCCGGAGACGATCATGCGGTCTCCGTACGCTTCCTCGAGAGTTTTGGCAACGTGGAAACCGACTTCTATTCCTACCTCATCGGTGAGGTGAAAGGGCCCCATTGGCAATCCGAAGGTTGTCATGACTCGGTCGACGGAATCAATGCCAGCGCCATCTTCTAGGCAGCGTGCGGCTTCATTCATGGTGGCTAGCAAGATTCGATTGACCAAAAAGCCAGCGACATCTTTGACGACGATGGGGGTTTTGCCCAATTGTTTGGCGAGGTGAAAGACACGAGTGATCGTTTCCGGGGAGGTTTGAGGACCTGGAATGATCTCAACGAGAGGCATTCGGTTGACGGGATTAAAAAAGTGCATGCCGATAAACCTCTCGGGTTTTTTGAGGGAGGTTGCCATTTCTGAGATGGAGAGGGCTGAAGTGTTAGAGCAGATAATGGCACTTTCAGAGCAGTGCTGCTCTAGTTCAGAGAGGACACCTTTTTTGATGTTCATCTTTTCGACAACCGCTTCGAGAATGAGTTCCATTCGATGGAAGCCTTTCCAGTCGAGTGTGGTGGCGATACGATCCATGGAGTTGTCCATCTCACTTGCAGTCATGCGTCGTCGTTTCACTGCAGACTGATTCATAGCATGAGCACTTTTGAGACCGAGGCCTAGAGCATCTTGGGAGATATCTTTGAGCCGAACATCCATGCCTTTTCCACTCAAGAGCCAAGAAATACCTCCGCCCATGATTCCCGCCCCAATCACAGCTCCCTTTTGAAGTGGGGCTCCATCTTCAGAGCCTATGCCGGGTTGTTTTTTGATAGATTCATTTGAGAAATAGAGTTGAATGAGGTTTCGGGCAGTGGTTCCAGTGATGAGGGAGCAAAAAGCATTGCGTTCCTTTTCCAAACCATCGACAAAAGAGCCGCGAAGAGTTTGGGCTAGGAGGTCAAGGATTTTAATCGGTGCTGGGTAGTTTGGCCCTCCTTTTTCGAGAACTGACTTTCTAGCGGAGCGAAGCGCATAGTGCATTCCAAAGGGCGTGTCGTTGATCAGTCGATTGATTAAAGTTTTCTTCCAGCGTGGTTTAGAACGCTCCGTTCCTTCCAGCCGAGCTTTGAGGGCTACTGAAAGGTCACTTTTTAAAAAGGTTTGGGAAAACACTCGGTCGGCCAAGCCACAGCGTAGGGCTTTTTTAGAGTCGTAACTTCGGCCTGTGAGAAGAAGGTCGAGGCTAGCTTGTAGGCCAATGAGTCGCGGAAGGCGTTGGGTTCCCCCCCACCCGGGGAGGAGACCAAGTTTGACCTCGGGCAGAGCGAGTTTGGTTTTGGGGCTATCTGTGACCCAGCGTTCATCGCAGGCGAGGGCACATTCCATTCCACCACCCATGCAGGCTCCGTCTATGATGGCAACAGTGAGACATGGCAGGCTTTCGATAAGGTTGAAGACGCCTTGCCCTTTTTGTAGCTTCGAGTCAGCTTCTCGTGCCGTTTGGATGGATTGTATGTCCTCAATATCAGCCCCGGCGATAAAAATACCTGGCTTGGAGCTCGTGATCAGGAGAGCTTTGGGATGATTCTCGTGAAGGGCTTTGAGGTTGATTTCTAGCTCATCCATGGCTTTAGGAGTGAATTTATTAACCTTCTCTCCTGGCATATCAAAACATAGAGTGGCGATGTTATTCTCGGCTCGACTCAGTGACCAATTTTTACTTTGAACATGGTTCATTAGACGACCTCCAAATCGAGGGCTGCACCTTGACCGCCACCAATACAAAGAGTGGCTAGGCCTCGTTGTTTTCCACTAGAACGAAGCTCTCTTAGAAGAGTGAGAATGAGACGAGACCCTGTTGTGCCGACGGGGTGTCCGAGGGCAATGGCGCCACCATTAACGTTGGTGATTTCTAAGGGCAATTCTCCGAGGGCTTTATCGCGATTCAAGTGTTCTTTTGCAAAGGCCTCGCTTTTCCAAGCCTCGGCATTGGCGAGAACTTGAGCAGCGAATGCTTCGTTGAGCTCAACGCGTTCAAAAGCGTTGAAGCTTTCCCCTGTGCGATTGAGATACTTTCCTGTCGCATACGCGGGGCCTAGGCCCATTCTCGCACCATCGAGTCCGGCGTATTCCCAGTCCTTTAGGTAACCGAGCACATCAAGACCTCTTTCTTTGGCAGTGCTTTCGGTCGAGAGGAGTAGCATACAGGCTCCGTCTGTCACTGGGCAGGCATTGCCAACGGTGACCGTTCCACTTATGCGGTTAAAGTAGGGTTTAAGCTTCTCAAGACGCTCCATAGATTGGTCGGCCATTGGGCCTTCATCGTGATCAACGCTTTGATAATGTGGTGGTTTCCCAATGGCGCAGAGCTCTCCCTCGAAGAAGCCCTCTTGTTGAGCTTTGACAGCTCGTTGGTGTGATTCAAGAGCATAAGCATCTTGGCTTTTGCGATCGATTTGAAATTCCCTGGAAATAATCTCGGCCGTCTCTCCCATATTGAGACCACAGTATGGATCGGTGAGTCCTAATTGAATTCCGATGATGGGCTTGAGAAATGAAGGGCGAAAGGTTGAGGCGATCTTCAGTTTTTGACTTAAAGTCTTGGCTCTCATCAGTTTAGCAAAGAGAGCGGTCATTTTTGCTCCGTATAAAAGTGGAATATGGCTCATGGACTCGGTTCCACCTGCCAGGATAAAGTTGGCTCTTCCACTGAGTAATCGTTCAGATGCTGTCGTGACTGATTCCATTCCACTCGCGCAATTGCGGTGAACGGTTAGGGCCGGGATAGAGTTCGGCACTCCGGCTTTTAAAGCAAGAATTCTTGCAATGTTGGCGCAGTGGGCTGGTTGGGCCACATTACCAATGATCACTTCGTCGAGTTCTTCTCGATCAATAGGGCTTCGGTCGAGTAGTTCTCTAGCAATGACAGCACCTAAATCATCAGCCTTCCAAGCCGCTAGGGAACCTCCAGCTTTGCAGAAGGGAGAACGCAGCCCGTCGATGATGGCGATTCGTTCTCTCATGCTCCTTCCTCCGTCGTGTTTAGTTATTATATAGAGCCTCGATCAAATCCAGATGTTTTTCGAAGACAATATGACGTCGTACTTTGAGAGTTGGAGTGAGCTCTCCAGATTCTATGGTGAATGGTGAAGATAGCCATTGGACTTTTTGGACCCGTTCCCAAGGATTTAGCTTAGAATTGATGGCGTCGATGTGATTTTGAACATCTTTCATTTGATGAGGAGAAAGGTGAGGTGAAGGACTTTCTCTGAGAGTTTGGAGGATTTCTTTGGGAACTTGCTCGGTATCGGGACAAAGGAGTGCCGTGACATAGGGCCGAGACTCCGCGATAACAAGAGCTTGATCAAGCCAAGGGTGCTGGCAGAGTTCCCTTTCGATAGAAGGGGGGCTGACATATTTTCCGTTACTAGTTTTGACTCGATCTTTTATTCGACCTGTGATGAAGAGATAGCCGTCGTCATCTAATTTTCCTCGATCTCCAGTGTGAAACCAGTTTTGTTCATCAAAGCAGTTTTTGTCCCCATCGAGGTAGGCTTTAAATATGCCTGGGCCTTTGGCGAGGACTTCTCCAGTGAGGGGAGCTATGCGTAAGTGGACACCGGGAAAAGAGACTCCAACACTTCCTGGGCGGTTGCGCCCAGGGTGATTGGCTGCGAGAACGGGAGAGCACTCGGTGAGCCCATAGCCTTGGTAAGTTGGAACCCCAATATTAGTGAAGAATCGAGCTAGACTTTTGGTGAGAGGGGCTCCGCCGACGATGAGCATTCGAAGGTGCCCACCCATGGCATCACGCATTTTTTTGTAGGCCAGGAGATCAGCACCATACCAGGCAAAAAGAGGTTTGGGTTGGTCGATGTGATGAGTGAGAGCTAGTTGAAGTGCCCATCGAGCTAAATCTTTCGGTAGGCCACTCTTTGATTCCACTCCAGTTTTGATGGCGCGGTAAACTTTTTCTAAGAGTCTCGGAACAGCTGTCATCACAGTTGGCTGATGGGCCAAGAGGGCTTTGGGGATAGATTTGGGGTGATGAACGAATAAAATGCCTACTTCTTGGGCAAGGTAGGAGTAGGTGACCATCCTTTCGAAAACATGGGCTAGGGGCAGAAAGCTGATGGCTTTGTCTTTTGAACCCATGGGAAATCGTTCGGTGGCTCCTTGGATTTGAAATACTAAATTGTTATGGGTTAGGGGGGCTCCTTTGGGTTCGCCAGTGCTTCCGCTAGTAAAGATAATTGTTGCTCGTTGATTCGCTTGAAGTTCAGTGGCTCTTTGGGTAGCCCAATCCGAGGCATCTTTGAGGTGAAGGCTTCCTCCCGGGAAGGGTTTTCGTTGGGGCAAATCAGGAAGTAGAAGATTTTCTGGTGAGAAGACTTCGATGGATTTGAGGTGAATTGCTTGTTCACTAGAAATGGACTCGAGGAGAAAGATTCGCTTGATCTTGGCTTGATTGATTTGAGTTTTGAGAATGTTGGGGGCTGTATTAGGAAAAAGGGGCACTGATACCCCGCCGGCTCCTTGGATGGCCAAATCAATGGCCATCCAGTCGGGCCCGGGTGATCCCATCAGGCCAACGGCTTCACCTTTTTCGAGAAAATGAAGAAGAGCTTTTGCTAAGGAAGTGCTTCGGATGAAGATTTCGTGAGAATTGACCCACTTGGGTTCACCTTCCTGGAAAATGCCAAGGGCTTTGGGGCGGTCAGGGCGTTGAAGGTTCCGGACAACGAGGTCCCAGAGTGTCCGAATTTCAACGCCCATCAATCAACGCTTGACGGCTTTGAGGATCTTTTCCAATTTTGTTTTTTCATCAGTTCCAGACATCCCTTTGGAGTAAAAGAAGCTTGGAGCTTCGAGAGCTTTATCGAAAGCTCTAACTTCTTTGAGGGACAAGCCTTTGTTTTCACTGACGTCGTACATCAAGATTTTTTGTGAATTGGTGTCGACGATGAGCAAGGTGTTGCTGTTGGGGAAAGACACAGTGATGAAACCGTTGGCTTCTTCTGCAGCTAATGGAACGAGGGAAGTTAGCCCCGTGAAGAGAGCTCCCAAGAGTGTTTTGGAAATGAGTTTCATATAGACTCCGTTAAAAATGAAAAGTTGAGGATCATTTTAGCTGATGAGTTCGAATTCCACGATGTTTTTATAACTCTTTTTTTTGATTGATGTTTTCTGCCCCCCATGAAAATATCCCCGTGGGAGGATTGTCCGACAAATTAGACCGTCGGTTACGCCGTGGGTCAGGCTGGTGGAGCGATTGGCGTGGAGCGCTTTCGGTTTGCACGGGCTCACTTTTCCTTCACGGGGTGATATTTCTTATCGTGAGTTTGATTCCGCCGGATGATCCGCCTTGGAAGAAAAAAGCTGTCGCCATTGTGACTAGGCTTGAGCCAGAGCTCGTGATGGTTCTCGACGAGGCGCCCGTAGAGATGCCAGTGCTTGAGGAAGTGGAAGTTGATGAACCAGATGTTCAGATGGAATCTAGCGAAGAAAGAGCTGACCTTGAAGAGTTAGCTGATGTGGATGATGAGTTGGCCGAGGAAGCCCTAGATTCAGATGACCCCTTTGAATGGTCTTTGGGGATGGAAGAGAAGGCAGGTTTGCCCGAAGGCTTTGGGCTGGCAGAGATGGCGGTTAATCCTCTCTCGGGCTCCGATGGTTTACCGACGGCTTATAAGGGACGGTCTTCAGCAAAGGAGAAAAAAAAGCAGATTAAAAGCCACGGCGGGGCACCTGAGGTGCTGGATGCCGTGGATTTGGCTCTTCAGTGGTTAGCAGCTCATCAGTTACCCGACGGAAGCTGGCCATTGCTCAAGGGGGAAAAACCGGTAGGGAAAGAAAAGAATAAGGATAAAAAAGGATCAAAAGCGGAGGAGGGAAAAGGTTTCCCTGAAATTAGAGCCTCAATCACAGGAACGGCTTTACTCGCATTTTTAGGTGCTGGTCACTCAGAGCACATGGGGCAGTATAAGCAAACGGTTCAAAGAGGCGTTAAATACTTGAATAAGTATTTATTGGATCATCCGGGGAAATTGATCGGTAAAACCTATGGAGCATCGATCGTTTTAATGGCGTTGGCTGAAGCGAGCATTTTTAATTCTAGCCCCCTAACGGTTAAAAATGCTAATTTATTAGCAACGAAGCTGAGAGACACTTATGATGGGAAGGGATGGGGCTATGCAGGTTCAGGGACCGATTTTAGTGTGTCGGGCTGGGTCGCCTTGGGCCTAAAAAGTGGCCGGCAGGCTGACTTAAAAGCTTTGAAAGATGAAGAGATTGAAATTTTATTCGATAAATATGGGGTTTGGGTGAATAGCATGACCGACCCTCTAACGGGTAAAGGGTTTTACCGACCAGGAGGGAAAGGCTCTTTGGCGATGTCTTGGGTGGGGATGTTTCAGAAACAATTTTTAGGATTCCCCAAAGATGACCCTTTTCTTAAGAAGGCTGGGGAGATGAGTGTGAAAAAAGTTTCCGGAGTTTTTAAAAGTTCCTCAAAGGGCCTTGATGAATACGCTATTTACTATGGGACATTGGCTGCCTTTCAGCAGCAGGGTCCTTTTTGGAAGGCTTGGAACCCGGCGATGCAAGAAGCTTTGCTCTCTCTTCAAAGAGAGGGAGCCCCGGAAGATGTTGGCGGTTCATGGGACCCTGGGTCCAAACATATCGGGAAGGATGGGGGTCGAGTTATGACAACAGCGATCTTCACCCTCTGTTTGGAGGTGTATTATCGCTATGCTCTTATGCAGTAATAAAATTGTCTTTGTCCTTTAGGGACCTGAATTCCTTTTTTTAGATGAAACTCATTTCTTTTGTAAGATCTTGTCGAAAAACTCTAGTGGAGTTTTTGTAAGAATGAGTGAAGGCCTTCGTTCAAGAAAATTGCCAGGAAAAAAGAAGTTATCTATTCCTGGGAAAGAGGTGCGAATACCCAAAAAGAGTAGAATTTCAAATGAGTCTCTAGAGGGTCAAGTTTCAAAATGGCCTTGGTTGGGTGTCGCTTTGGTGACTTTAGCTTTGGGCTTGGTTGGGATTGAAGACTTTAATTACCGTCAGGAAAGAAGTTCTATGCTGACGCTCGTGGAAGAGTGGGTTCTTCCTAGAGAGACTGTCGTGATGGGGAGAGCAAGTATGAACGCATCGCGTTCTCTAGAATACCGGCAATCTGTCATGATGGGACAGGGCTTTCTTCGCGCTTCTCGTCTCAATCAAGAAACAGCAGAAGAGTCCATGGCGATGGCACGTTATCACTTTAAGGTCGCATTGAAACAGTTAGGGTCAGATCCAGCTCATGAAAGAGCGAGGTTGAAGCTGATGTCTCGCATAGCAGAGATTGAGAAGGCCTTGGGTCATGTGCCAAAAGATATTCCGACTGAAGTTGAGGGCTTGAAAGAAAGTGATGCCGAGACTCCTTTGGTGAACGAAGGAGAGATGGCTCCATGAAGTGGAAGCGGATTCACGTTCTCATGTTTTTTACTTGTTCTTTGGGACTCTACATTTTAGCGGATCTATCTCTTTATGAGATGCTAGGGCGTCATCCATTGCAGTCAGAGATCACGATGATCGATCGACATCTTTACGACGTGGAAAAGGAGCAGTTTAAGGTTAAGGAGCTCTCCAAAAAAGAGAAAGATGGCCTAGGTGAAGAAGAATCTTCCAGTCTGAGAAAGAATCTTGTTTATGGGGCTCTTGGTGGAACTGTTCTAATGCTTCCTTTGCTTTTGATTTATTTCCTTCGTAGAAGAAAAAGAGGTGAAGAAGAAGTCCCCGCTGAGCAGTTTGCGACAGTCGAATCAAAGCCTTTTAGCTTTCCACACCCAGATTGGAGGTTTGTTTTTATCATGGTTTCTCTTCTTTTGGTTGGGGCTGGTGGTCTCTACATTCGGGAGGGTCATCTCGGTCAACGGCAACTCTCCTCAGTTGTTTTGGAAATCGAGCTACGTGAGAAACAGCGGCGAGTGAGAGATGAGAAGGAACGGGTTAAAGAAGAAGTGATTCGAGGAATGATGACGAGGGATATCGAGCGAAAGCAAAAAGGAGTGACTTTTCTTGCTCTTGGAGTACTTCTTCTTTTAGGAACCTCCCTTTCGGGATTGGGTCGTCGTCCACCGGTTTGAGGCAGTTGAGTCTTCACTAAACTACTTGCATGGAATTTTCAGAGACCATCAAACTTCTAAAGAAAGTGTCCCTTTTCAGGAATCTCTCTGAAAAAGCCCTAGAATTAGTGGCTAGCGTGACAAATGAGGTCCAGTTTAAGTCTTCGGAGATCATTTTCCATGAAGGTGAGGAAGCCGACGACTTATATGTGATCACAGATGGTCAGGTGAACATTGAGAAACATAGCGATGGTTCGAGGCGAAAGGTGTTAGCCATACTAGACCGTGGTGATTTTTTCGGTGAAATGGCGGTGATCACTCATGGAAAACGATGTGCTGCAGCTGTGGCATCGAAGCGAGTGACGCTTCTTAGTGTAGGAAAGGCCAGCTTTTTAAACCTTTTACAGAAAGATGGCCCCCTTTGTTTTGAAATTCTACAACAGGTTTGTGAGCGTTTAGAGGCAGCAGATTCAGAGATTGAGAGTTTGACTTTTCAAAACCTTCCTGGTCGAATTGCCGGAAAAATAATCGACCTAGGGAAAAGGTTTGGGCGCATTAATTCCGCTGGTTATACCGTGATTGACCTCGATGTCACCCATGCAGGTTTGGCTGAAATGGTCGGCACAAACCGGGAGACGGTTTCTAAGTATATATCGATCTTTCGAAAAGAGGGATCCATTGAGCATGAGAGTAAACAGCTAACAATCAAGGACTCCAGCACTCTTTCGAGTTGGAGCTAAAAACTCACCTATTTTGATGACTTTGTCATGATCAAACTATTCAAATTTGTCATTAAAATTTCAGTCCTTCTTGTGGTTGTCGCCGCCGGGTTTATGGCTTATCGCCTTTGGGACCAGGGGGAGCTCAAAAAAGAGAACTTCAACCGAGAGGCCATGGGTGAACTCTTTTCGAAAGAGGCTCAGAGGCTGGGTTCTGAGGTAAAGGAAGGGTCTCTTGCTCTGAAAGACAAAATTCAGAATGAGTGGATCGACTGGGATGAGCTGAAGGGCAATTGGACTCTGAGTGAGGATGAGTTTGAAGCCTTCAAAAGAGAGTCTTTGGCTTTCTTGTCTATTGAAGGGGAAGATGGATCTTCAGAGCCAGAGGAAGAGCCTAGTGTTCGCGTTGAAAAGACTGGCACAGAAACAGCCAAGGTTGAGGATAAAACTCAACCTGAGCCACCACCAGTAAAAAAGGAGGTTGTCGTCAAGAAAGAGCCAGCGCGACCTGCTCCAAGGGCGCCCTCATCTCCTTATCCAAATTTAGAGAAAAGTCGTTCTTATGCCCAAGCAATGACGGACTTGGAGAATGCAAAAAATTACAATCGGAAGGGTTTGCCTGGGAAACCTAATGCAAAATCTAACCTCAAGAAAGCCGTTTCATTTTATAAAAAATCTCAGAAACAGATGGCAGCGGCCTCTCGAACCTCTGGTCTGACCAATAAAGAAAAAGCTCATATCGAAAAACTTCAAGAGGAGATCGGAAAACAGATCTACTGGGGTTCGAAATTAGGAAGCCTCTAAGAGGGAGATTTTAAAAATTGAAGCTGAGCATCGTCATTCCTGTTTTTAATGAACGCGATACTTTTGAAAATTTGCTAAAGCAAGTTCAAGAGGCTCCTGTTGAAGACAAAGAGATTATTGTCGTTGATGATGGCTCATCTGATGGGACGCGGGATCTGTTGCGTGAGAAGGTTGAGGGTCAGGTTGACCTAGTCTTGTATCATGAAGTGAATCAAGGTAAAGGAGCCGCTTTGAGAACTGGTTTTAAGGCGGCGACAGGTGATATCGTGATCGTTCAAGATGCCGATCTGGAATACGACCCAAGGGAGTACCCAAAGGTGATGGCTCCCATTCTTGAAGACCGGGCTGATGTTGTCTTTGGGTCTCGTTTTGCTGGTGGTGAAGCTCACCGTGTCGTGTATTTTTGGCATATGATGGGCAACCGATTCTTAACCTTGGTCTCAAATATGTTTACTAATATCAACCTAACAGATATGGAGACCTGCTATAAGGCTTTCCGCCGAGAGATCATTCAGGCGGTTGATATTCAAGAGAATCGTTTTGGTTTTGAACCAGAGATCACCGCGAAGGTATCAAAGATGGGCTGTCGAATCTTTGAGGTTGGAATTTCTTACTATGGCAGAACATACGAAGAAGGAAAGAAAATTGGTTGGAAAGATGGTTTTCGAGCTATCTATGCCATTGTGAAGTACAATCTCTTTCGCTAATCCCTCCATGGGAATCCCCCAGTGCAGTTCTATTTTGATGGGTATGTAGAAGTAGGCTAACGACGATCTGAATAAAGGTCGTTTTGGCGGTCCGTTGAGGGCAGAAAAAAGATGACGGGATTTTTTTGAGTCGTCATCG
>Ga0233432_10004072_pt1 | contig 13061 bp, 12 predicted proteins | sample SI_122_August201_6_FD_179870 | JGI IMG/M metagenome (GOLD analysis project Ga0233432, IMG submission 179870) | Seawater microbial communities from Saanich Inlet, British Columbia, Canada - SI_122_August2016_10_MG | ecosystem: Environmental > Aquatic > Marine > Inlet | place: Canada: British...
GCTCCTAGTTTGTGCCCAGAAAAAACGAAGGCGTCCACCCGATTTAATGGGGGGGGAGGCAATTTTCCGTACCCTTGGACGCCATCGACCCAGATTCGGGCTTTGGGGGCTCGATTGGAAATGATGGAGATGAGAGCTTCGATGTCTTGAATGAAACCGATTTCGCTGTTCACCCATTCCACCGCGAGGAGATCGGGGCAGGGAAGGTCATCAAGAGATGTGAGGTCAACAGCTCCCGATGATAGAGTTGGGAGGTCGACCAGTTCCCAACCTTTTTCAGCGAGGGCTAGAGCTGGCTCCCGTTGGGATGGGTGGGTGGTGGTTGAGCACCACAGGACTCCTGGGGTTTCGTATTGGCTCGCCAGAAGATGAGCGGCGGTGTTGTTGCCTTCGGTTCCCCCTGAGGTGAAGATCAGGCGTTCAGGTGCGACTCGTAATCCTTCGGCTAAATCCGAGCGACACCGGCTAAGGTTGGATTTTGCTTGAATGCCAGCTTCGTGAACCGTTTCGCCGTTGAATGAATGGTCGAAAAAGAAGGAGGACCATTTTTCTTTCCACCTAGGGTCTGGGCGTCCACTAGCAGCGTGGTCGAGATAGAGCTGATCCCTCGAGAATGTCAACGTTGACAGGGGTTTCCAGGTGGGATTATGAAGGCGTCACCATAGGGGTAAGCCCCTTTTTTAAAGGAAGATGACGGCCAGTTCGAGGCGATGAGAGCTCTTTATAACGATGTGATCAATTGGTTGGTGGGGCACCCCAGCGCCGGATATTGGGCGGTTGCTGTTGGTGCCGGATTCCTGATTCTTTTTTTGCTCTATCTCGGACTGACGATTCTTAGACTTCAGCGTCATATTCTGAAGCTAAAGGGTGACAAGCGCAGGCTCATGGAAGAGAAGGACCTGATGCGCATGGGCATGGTCTCCAACGCCGAGTCTTCTTCTCCTGAGAACTCTTCATTAAAAACGAAGCAGAACGAAGGTTCTGATGCAGAAAGCCCAGACTGAAGAGACGTCGACCGGTTCATCTAGAATCGGAATCTGGATGAGTCTTCTTGGGAAATTCATCTATCTTTCTGTGGTTATTCTAGTCTTGCTGTTGTGTTGGTCCCTTTGGGATTATCGGAGCAGACTAGAGAGAACATTTTCTCATTTTGACATGAAAGTTTATGTCGTGACGGCACTGTCTGTCGTATTGATTCCTCTTTATCTGGTGCGTTGGTGGAGAGCGGCACTCGTGCTTCTGCTATTCCATGTCTTTCTTCTAGAATTTGGGCTGAGGGTGATGGGGTTCATGGGGGTTTTGCCCTTTGATTATTATCGATTTACGCCTTATGCTCACAGCTATGTCGCTAGAGAGTATTTCGAAACATCTTCGATGAACCGTTATGGATGGCACGACATAGACCAGTCGATGAGGCCGGATGTGCCCAAGGTGGCGATCATTGGAGACAGTTTTATTCAGGCGTACAGTGTTGACCCAAGACGACACTTGGGCCAGAAGTTGAGGGAGAAATTTTCTGATGAAGCTCAGGTTTTCGAGTTTGGGATCTCAGGGGCTGGGCCGGGTTTTTACCTTGAGATGCTAAAATATGCCCATCAGGTGTATGGCGTCGATGCCGCTGTCGTGTCAATATTTCTAGGGAATGATTTTAGAAACCTTATGCCGGAGATGGATGATCGTACTCCTCTAAGTGGCATGTTTTATGAAGAAGATTTGAATGAAGTGGGGAGGTTTCAGATGCACCCACTGAGTCAGGCAGGAAGAGTGGCGTGGTGGCAAGAGAGAGAGCGGAATCACTGGCCTCTGCTTCCGAACATTTTTCGTATGGCCAAAGGAAAGCTTCTCTCTCCCGTGGCCGTGAGATGGCTCCTCAGTAAATTGGAAGAACCTGCGAAGGTTGGAATGAGTGACGGAGAAGGAGGCGAAGTTGAGGTTAAGGTTGGTGGTGGAGAGGCTCAGTTTGACTCCGGTTTGGACATGATCATTTCGAGCCCGCGTCCTGACCCTCGGAAGGATGAGATGTTGCTACGCATGGAGGATATGTTGCGTCGAATTGCAACGTATGCAGAGAATAATGGAATTTCTCTTAAGGTGTTCAGTATTCCCATTCCTCCTTCGGAAAGAGATCGAAATCCTGATTTTTTGCCCGAACAACCTACGCGGCTTCTGGAAGAAATATGTTCTAAGCTCGAGCTACCCTTCGTCTCCACGCGGCCTCACCTGCAAGAAGAACTTGGAAGCCAAGACTTATCTCCGGTTTTTCGTGGGCACTTCAGTTACTTAGGGCACGAAGCAGTGGCTCGGGTCCTTTGGAGAGAGCTCTTTCAAAGGGGAGCTTGGCCCTCCAAGTAGGGCAGAAATAGCGGCTATTTCTGCTCTTGGGCTTTTTTCGCTCGATCCTGTAAAGCTGCTCGCAGCCCTTTTGGATCGGGGCAGCTTTTCATGGCCTCTTCTGGGGAAATGCGTTTCTGGTCGATCTGTGTGAGCCAATAAGGAAGGGAGTTCCGAACTTCAGTTAGACGAGCTTTGATACTTCCAACGTCGATGGCGCGGTCCATGGCATCGGCCCACTTGATCTCGCCACGAAGGTAAAGATCACAGAGGTGGTTGTCGAGGAGGCGGTTTCCCTCTCCTGCACTGGTTTCAAGCGCCGAGGGGATCTGGTGGATACGGTTGTCTCGAATCATCTGGCGCATACCGTGGTTCACGACCATGATCTCACTGGCTAGGGTTCGCCCCCCATCGACTTTTTTGACGAGAGTCTGACAAACAACCACGTTGAGGCTGGACGCAAGCTGGGTTCGCACCATTTCCTGTTGGGCAGCGGGGAAGGCGTCCACGATCCGAGAGATGGTTTCAGCTGCACTTCGAGTGTGCAGTGTGGAGAGAACAAGGTGACCCGTTTCAGCGGCCCGTAGGGCGGTTTGGATGGTTTCGAGGTCACGCATTTCCCCAACCAAGATGAGGTCGGGGTCTTGGCGCAAAGCGCGTTTTAGGGCTTCACCGAAAGAAGGAGCGTCCTCTCCAATGGCGCGCTGGTTGACCACACAGTTGGCCGAGGTGTGATAGTACTCGATGGGGTCTTCAACAGTGAGAATGTGCTTTTGGGAATTCTCGTTCACGTGATTGATGAGGGTGGCAATGGTGGAACTCTTTCCACTTCCCGTCGGTCCAGTCACGAGGAAGAGCCCTCTAGGGCGCATGGCCTGTTCGAGGAGGGCTTTAGGCAGGTTCATCACTTCAAAGGGAATGAGCTCATTCGGGATGAGACGCATAACCAAAGCCATGTGCCCTTGTTGGCGGAAGGCTGCACCCCGGAATGTTGCTTTGGTGCTGTAGCGAAGGGAGAAGTCGGTTGAGCCCAAGGTCTCGAACTCTTCCTTGTTGCGCTCGGGCACGATGGCCTTCACCAGTTCGTGAGTTTCTTCGGGAGTGAGGGGTTTGTTAGAGATGGGCTTGAGGGTTCCATGCATTCGGACGGTCGGAGGCGAGCCGACGGTGATGATCAGATCCGATGCCTTCTTATCTACCATGAAGTCCAGTAGCTTGTCCATCTCGAATGCCATCGATCTTTTCCTCTAGATTGGTAGGTGAATAAGAGATGCCATTTAAGGGGCAGAGGCGCCTTTTCCACAGGGAAGATGTCGGGAGACTGAGGGTGGGGAGGCTTGGTTTTGTTGACAAGGCCGTTTCTTTCCATAATGCCCCGCCCTATCCAATTTCCCTATTCCAGGAGGTGCCCCATGGCCAAAATGATCAAGGACAAGGTGACTCAAGTTCACCCTGTGACAAAGGAAGAAGGATCATGGACTCGTGCCTTCAAAACTTGGGTTGACCCTAACAAGCCTGGTGACAAGGCATTTAAGGGAATGGTTTACTACGTCAGTGGTGGAAAAATCATCCGCGACAAGGCAGGAAACGATATCACAGCTCTCTTCAGCTGATCTTTCCCAGATAATCGAATACTGAAAACCCCGCCATTGGCGGGGTTTTTTTATGCCCTTTCAGGGAGTGAGTTCTTCGCCACAGAGGAGAACCCGAAAAAAACCTGATTCTCCGTCTTTGAGATAAAGGAGGACAGCCTGGTCGTCAGCTGGGGCAAGGGATTTGGTCACTAGACGGTGGAAGTCGCTGACCTTGTTGACCTTTTCACGGTCTACGCTGAGAATCAGAAGCCCAGGTTGAAGTCCCTCCTTGGCGGCTGGAGAACCGGCCTCGACATCATCGACGATGAGTCCGCTATTAAGTTTGAAAGCCTTCTTTTCCCCAGGGAGCAACTCTCTTACGATCAGGCCGGTCTGGCTCTGGGCCGAAAGAGGGTCTTTCAAGTGGGTCAAAGTGGCGACCACATTGAGGCTGGTTCCAGAGCGGAATGTTCCTAGCCGAATGGGGGCACCGGGGGCGTTCTGTGACACTCGGTTTCGGAGGTCGGCAAAATCTTCGATGGGTCGTCCCTCTAGTTGAGTGAGGATGTCCCCGACTTTGACTCCGGCCAAATCTGCTGGAGAGCCCGGGCTGATTTGGTCGACGACCACACCGTTGCGGCCTTTGTAGTTGAATTCTTTTGCCATTTCCGGGCTAAGATTGCTCACCATCACACCGAGGAAGCCACGGGTGACGGTGCCTTTTTCAATAAGCTGATCGACGATACGCCTCACCATATTTGATGGGATTGAGAACCCCAGGCCTTGAGAGCCTCCACTTTGAGAAGCGATCATGGAGTTGATGCCAATGACCTGACCATTCAGATTGGACAGGGGACCTCCACTGTTTCCCTGATTGATGGAGGCATCGGTTTGAATGAAATTTTCGTAGGCGCCGACGATATCCTCTCTGAGACCGGAGCGACCCATGGCGCTGACGATACCGTGGGTCACCGTCTGTGAAAACCCGAGGGGATTGCCGATGGCGATGACCCAGTTGCCGACTTGGAGGGAGTCTGAATTTCCAAAGCGAGCGGGCAAAAGATCTGCAGGGGGGGTCAAGATACGGAGGACCGCGAGATCCGTTTTAGGGTCTTCACCAATTTTTTCGGCTGCGAGGCGACGGCCGTCGTTTAAGACAACGTGAAGCTCGTTTCCATCTCGGATAACATGGTGATTGGTGATGATGTGTCCTTCAGGGTCGTAGATGAGGCCAGAGCCGTTTCCGAGGGCGATCGTCGGTTGAAGTGATTCGCCGGGAAGACTAGAGGGAGGCTGGTAGGCAGTTTCTACGGTGACAACCGAAGGCTTGAGGTCCTTAGCCACTCGGGTGAAAGCCTGGCCGATGCTTTGAAGGGAGGCCAAAGCTGGGTCACTTGAAAGGGTCTGACTTTGATCTGGAATTGAATTCTGCACAGCAAGGTTCGCTGAGGACTCCGCCCAGAGGGAGGAGCTTGCCGAAGCACTGAGGATCATCATCCCCAAGATTGGCAGGGCCGTGAGAGATCGGGTAGAGGGGGTCTTGCTTTGCATGGTGATGAATCATAGAAGGCGGGAAATGTGCGCCAAGGTGCAAAATATCTCAAAAAGCAGGGCAGGGCCGAAGGGTTTCCATTTGTGGACCGGGTTATGAAATAGCCTTGAGTTGGTTCTGGTGTCCCATAAATTACGGCTGACACAGCGGAAAGAAACAATGCCGACATTTGGAACGAACAACTTTTTTCGATTGATGAATTCTCTCGACGAGGAGCAGATCAATCCCCTCAGAGGTGGCGGCGCCCTTGCGGTTCCCGCATCTTCTCTTCAGACGAGCATTCAGATGCTGGCTCCAAGTATGGGTCGACTTGGTATTGATGTCTCTAGATTTCAGAATCAGGCGGCTAGTTCCATACTCTCTCTTCCAAGAGCGTGGAGTGATTTCATCCGCAAAGAAGCGAGGTCTATTCTGACGACTGACATGAATCGCTTGCTGGAGTCCGTTGATGTTATGTTCGAAAGTCGTTCTCTGAAAAGCTCTGATATCAATAGTGTCATTCATTTTGTTCTGAGTTATTACGAGGTTGTTCACCGTCGCTCTATCAACAAGAAAGAGGTGGTTGAAGGCGTCCTCATGCGTGGACTGATCAAAAAAAGTAGTTTCTATCAGAAGATTGCCCAAGCCGATAAAGATAATGAGGGAGAACTCAGCTGGAACTCAGAGTCAAAGAAGTCCGATGATATATGGCGCCATTTCACTCTTCAGACCCTAAGGTTTCTCAAGCAGGCCACCCAAGAGCTGGAAGAGCTTTTGGAAGATCCCGCTTCACTGAGAGCAAGAATTCAAGAGAAGATCGATCAGGAAGAATTTGATCAGTTCAATTCAGGATCGGGAAGGAAGAGCACTCCTTGGACACCTCTTCTTTTCTTCTTCGTGGGTATCGGGATCATGTTGGCGATACCTGGGCCAGGGGGCCCAACGTCCTCTGATCCGATGGTGACAGGGTCTAGCTCCGAGCCGATGTTTGCCCCTATGATGACAGCCATGGCCAACGTGAGTGGCCCCATCGAGCTAGCTGGAAATCTGCACCGGCCTATGCCAGTGGGCATTCCATCAGGAACGATGCCCGTGGGTTTTGAAGAAAGGCCTTAGTTCAGTTTCGACGGTTTAAGGCGAAGGGGTTTCAGCCCCTAGTAAACTGACGGACGGAGGTTGATCACCAGATGCTGTGTCCACCGTCGACGACGAGGTTGTGACCGGTGATGTAGGCGGCTTCGTCTGAGCAGAGAAAAGCGATGGGGCCAGCCACATCTTCGGGTTGAGCCATTCTGCCTAAGGGCGTCTGCTTTGAGTAGTTTTTGACGAAATTGGGGTCGTGGCTTGTTCTCTCTACTCCACCAGGGCTTACCGTATTGACGCGAATGCCTTTAGGCCCAAGTAAGGCTGCTAGGTAGCGGGTGAACTGAATGATGCCACCTTTGATCATGGCGTATGCGGGAGGCGAGGTCATCGGAGGTTCGATACCGTCGTAGACGGGGAAGTGAGGCGCGACCATCCCATGAACGGACGCAATATTGACGATACTTCCCTTTGTTCTAAGGGCTTCCATATGGGCGACGACTTTTTGGCTGAGGAGAAAAACGGAGTTCATCTGACCCGTGATATTCGTCTGAAGGGAGGACTCTGGAACTTTTCCAAAGGGGGTTCCCCAGTCTTCGCTGATGGGAAAGGCGCAGTTGATCCAGGCATCGATGACAATGCCATCGGAGAGGAGCGTTTCAAAAAAACGGTCGTGTTCTGAGGTGTCGGTGACGTCAAAAGGGTGTTGTTTGAGTCGAGGGTGTTCCTCGTTGGTTGCTGGGTCTCCGGTGCTGAGGTTCCACACGGTCGCTTTTAGTTCGAGGAGGCGATGAACCGCAGCTGCTCCGATGAGACCAGAGCCTCCTGTGATGAAGATCGTTTTTCCTTCTAGAGTCATGTTGGGCCCGTGGTCGTTCTTTGCTGGTAGAGGAAGCGGACAAAGTCGAGATCTGTCTGGGAGTCGACATCAATGGACCGCTCTTCAGGCATCTCGTGTATTCTCAGTCTTCCGCTGAGAACAGCTTCGCAGGTGTCAAAAAAAGCTGTCTTCCAGACGTAGATGGAAGCGTTCATGGCGTAGACCTCAGGGGCAGCCTGCCGGGAGGCGTAGGCGCCATCTGGTCCCTTTTTAGAGAGGCTGACAAATCCTTTGGGGTCTTCTTCGACCATATTGAAATAAGGGTTTTTGGTTGAGCGATATCCGGTGATGACACCGTCGGTGTCGCTGCTTTGGGCGAGGCGATAGCACGCTTGGACGTCTAGGGGAAGGCGCAATGGAGAGGTGGGGTCGAGATCAACGAGAAGGTCGGGAGCGAAGCCATCTTTTCTCACCCAATCGAGGGCGTGTTTTAGGGCGGGAAGTTTGGACACCTGATCGTTGCTGAATTCAGCGGGACGGAGAAAGGGTACTTCGGCCCCGAAATCACGTCCGACTTGGGCGATCTCTTCGCTGTCGGTGGAAAGGATCACTCGGTCTAGAAAAGGGAGTTCGAGGGCGAGTTCGATGGTGTGGGCGATGAGAGGTTTATCGCCGACTTCTGCGAGGTTTTTCCCGGGGACACCCTTGGAGCCACCTCGAGCGCAGATGGTGCAGAGCGTTTTCATTAAGGGGAGAGCCTTCCTTGGATACAGATGTTCAAGCTTTCTAGAGCTTCGTCCCAACCCACAGCAGATGTGATTCGACCAGAGACAGCATCGAAGAAATGCGATAGCTCGGCAATGTAGGCACGGTCGAGAGCTTCTTTTCCACCGATTCCCCCCGGGATGGGGAGATCTTCTACGAAGCCATCAGGCTGGTGCCAAAGGAGGGCGTCCTCTTCGAAGTTGTAAGTGAGTCTTCCTTGGGAGCCCACGATTTCGAGCTGACGTCTGACGGGGCGCTCAACCATGTTGGCATGAACACTGACGAGGGGAATTTGATCGTGCTCGAGAGTGTAATGCACCATGTCTTCGACTTCGATGCCAAGGGCTCCGGTGTTAAGGGGATGGGCCTCGAAACGGGTGACGTTTCCGAAAAAAAAGAGGGCCAAATCCAACTCGTGCATCAGGGTGAGAGCGACCCCCCCTCCCATTTCAGCCTTCGCGGCATAAGACTGTCTGAAGTCTTCACCTGGGTGCCAGTCTTCGAGATGGGCGCCGTAGTGGAGGTGGGCCCGGAGCAGGTTGCCGAGTTTTTCTTGCTGTAGGAACGATTGGATGGCTTTGACGGCAGGGTGAAAACGAAGGACGTTGGCCTGAAAAAAGACGAGCTGTTCCGGCCACGCCTTGGAGAGAGTTTTAGCTTTGGCGAGATCGTCTCCCAGAGGTTTTTCCACAAAGACATGGGCCCCGAGCTCCTTGGAAAGGAGAATCTGTTCAAGGTGGAGGTGGGTTGGTGAGGCGATGATGACGACATCGGGGCTGTAGGATTTTACTTCATTCAGCGAACTTAGGTGAGTCGTGCCAAACTTTGAGGAAAAGTCTTTGTTTTTGTTAGGGTCTGCATTGGGACTGAAAGTGCAGATGTCTTCGAAGCCTAGGCGACGAAGGTTTTCGATATGTCGAGAGCCCATAGAGCCCCTACCGATTACGAGGATTTTCAACGTAGATACCCAAGCATGGGAGGGATCTTCACTATTTATGAGGAAGATCAACGAGGTAGGTCTTTAGAAAGCTAATTTGACAGAAAGTACTGTGGAAAACGATGAGTGGATGGAAGTGAGTCACCCCTTTGGCTGTGAAAGACAGAGAAGGAGTTTTCCCTAAGCTCTTATGTGTGGTCTGGCGGGATTTCTTCTCAAGAATGAACTGGATGCTCCAGAGAGTGTTTTGGAGTCGATGGGGGAGATGCTGGTTCACAGAGGGCCCGACGCCAAGGGCCTCCACTTTGATGGGAATACGGGATTGGGCATGGTCCACCGGCGCCTCTCCATCATCGACCCTAGCCCTAAGGGAGACCAGCCGATGGTTTCTGATTCGGGGAGATACCGGATGGTCTACAATGGTGAGGTCTACAACTTTCAGTCCTTGAATTCAGAGCGAGGTGAGGGCGGTGCAAACGGGGATGGCGATTCCGCGATGATTCTTGAAGCGTTCGATGTCCATGGCATCGAGGCTTCCCTGAAAAAATTTAGAGGAATGTTCGCCCTGGCGGTTTTCGACAGAAAGGACAGGAGCTTAACCCTGGCCCGTGACTCCATGGGGATCAAACCTCTTTACTATGGATGGACCGGTTCGGGAACTTTCCTTTTCGGTTCTGAGCTGAAAGCTCTGGAAGCCCACTCTCATTTCGACGCTAAAGTCGACGCGGGAGGCCTGAATCTTCTGCTCAGGTTTGGTAACATTCCTCAGCCCCACACCATTTATTCGGGAGTCATGAAGCTTTCGCAAGGGCACCTGCTTCGCATTCCACTCGACCAAAAAGGGGGCCGCCCTGATCCCCAAGATTTTCGTTCACCACTGAACTGCGCCAAGAAAGGGTGGGAGAATCCCTTTGCTGGTTCTAGAGAGGATGCCATTGTTGAACTGAGAGAGGCTTTGAGGGCCTCGGTGAAGGAGCACTTGGTCTCGGATGTTTCTTTGGGGGGGTTTCTCTCAGGGGGTGTCGATTCTAGCTTAATCTGTGCATTGGCTCAGGATGAACAGTTGAGGCCTCTTAAGACCTTCACGATTGGATTTGATGAAAAAGAGTTCGACGAGACAGGCCATGCGAGAAAGGTAGCTGAGCACTTGGGAACCGAGCACCAAGAGTTCATACTGAACTCTAGAGAAGTGGGGGAAAGGGTTCCTCAATTGATGGCAAAACTAGATGAGCCTTTTGCGGACTCCTCTTTTATACCAACGTTCATGGTTTCCGAACTGACAAGAAAAGAGGTGAAAGTTTCCCTTTCTGGTGATGGGGGAGACGAACTTTTCGGAGGCTATGAACGCTATCGATGGACACCAGCCATTTGGAAGCGTTTTTCAAGTTTACCGATCTTCTTGAGAAAGGGGATGGCGGGGGTTGGAACGACGTTTTCTCAGAAAACATGGGGCTCTTTGATGAGACCTTTTGAACCTTTGCTCCCCGAGGAATTCAGAGGGTCCAAACTAGGGTCGAGAATTCATCGCCTCTCACGACTGTTGGACGCCGAATCTCCTCGGGAACTTTATCATCGACTGATGACTCACTTCGGTCGAAAGGCTGATATTCAGAAGGTACGGGAAGGGCCAGTATCCCTGTTTGATCATGATGAGGTCTGGGGTCAGAGAGAAGACTTGGGTGAGAAACTCATGCTGATGGATCTTCTGGGATATCTCACCGATGATATTCTGACCAAGGTCGATCGGGCTTCGATGGCGGTGGGCCTTGAGGCGAGGGTTCCCTTTATCACGCCAGAGTTGGTTGAACTAGTATGGAGTTTTCCCCCCGAGTGGCGACGAAATAAAGAACTCCTGATAGAAATTCTGGGCGATCGGGTACCCAAAGAGGTGATGAATCGTCCGAAAATGGGCTTTGGTGTTCCTCTCGCTAGTTGGCTGAGAGGGCCCTTGCGAGAGTGGGCTTCGGATCTGATGGCATCGAGTTTAGTGAAAGACGGAGAGTGGTTTGAGGCCTCAGCTCTGGAGAAAATCTGGTTGGATCACTTGTCAGAAAAATCTGATCGAAGCCAAGAAATATGGGTTGTCTTGAGCTTCCTGGACTGGAAGAGCAGGCATTGACTCCTATCGGCGAGTGGCTTGAGGGCTTGAAGTCGGTCGCCATGGAATTGCTCCCTTTATAGTTCTCCTATGGCAGAGACCATCTTGGTAACAGGGGCTGCGGGCTTCATCGGAATGCATGCGTCTTCCTTGCTCATGGCTGAAGGCCAGCGAGTGGTTGGGATCGACAATCTGAACGGTTACTACGACCCCAAACTGAAGCAGTCTCGACTCGACTGTCTGGGAAAGACAGAAGGCTCCTTTGAATTTCGTAAGATAGAGATCGCTGATCGAGAGGCCATGGCTGATCTTTTTGCTGAGGTGAAGCCTGATCGAGTGGTTCATCTCGCGGCCCAAGCTGGAGTTCGTTATTCCATCGAGAACCCACATGCCTATGTGGATTCGAATCTGGTGGGCTTCATGAACATTCTAGAAGGTTGTCGTCACGAAAAGGTGAAGCATCTGGTTTATGCCTCGTCGAGTTCAGTTTATGGACTGAACGCTCAGATGCCTTTTGAGGTCTCTCATGACACCCAGCACCCCATCAGTCTGTATGCGGCGACCAAGAAATCCAATGAAATGATGGCCCATTCTTATTCTCACCTCTACGATATCCCGACGTCTGGCTTACGTTTTTTTACGGTTTATGGGCCTTGGGGAAGGCCAGATATGGCTCTCTTTCTCTTTACTCGTGCTATCCTCGAAGGTAAGCCGATCAAAGTTTTCAACGAAGGGAAACTGAAAAGGGACTTCACCTACGTCGACGACATTGTGCAGGGCGTTGTTCGTCTTCTTGATCATCCTCCTTCTGGGAGCAGTGAATGGGACCCCATGGTGCCGAACCCCTCAATCAGTTCTGCTCCGTACGCCATCTACAATATTGGAAATCACACTCCCGTGGAGTTGGGGCATTTTATCTCCTGTATTGAAGAGAGTCTTGGGAAGAAGGCTGAAAAGGAATTGCTCCCCATGCAACCGGGGGACGTTTACGCAACTTCGGCGGACGTCCGTTCACTGTTTGAGGTTACAGGATTTTCTCCCGACACCCCTATCGAAGAAGGGATCGACCGTTTTGTTAAATGGTACCGTTCTTATTTTGGAGAAGGCAGTCCTTCGTAGAGATTGAGGAGTTGGGCTCCCATCTGACGTAGGTCATAGGGAGCCATGGCTCTCTTGAAATCTTTTGAAGCTTTCTCTGCAGACGAGGCCATGTCTTCCTGAAGACACCGGGCAAGGTCTTTCGAGTTCTTCCTTTTGAAGGTTTTTCCAACGGCAGGAGTGGGCATCAAGGCTTCAATTTCAGGGATATCGGAACCAATGATGGGGGTTTCCAGACCAAAGGATTCGAGGATGGAAATCGGCAGGTTTTCTTCCCAAGAAGGGAGGACCATGGAGCGGCAATGCCGCAGGAGAACCCATTTGTCATTCGGGAGAATATGATTGGAGTATAGGATCAGGTCTTCCAAGCCTTTTGAAGAGGTCTCTTTCTTTAGAGCTTCTTCTGCGCTGCCGGTGCCACTGAAGAAGAAATGAAAATTCTTTTCTCTCATCTCTGAAGAAATCATGGAGATGGCTTCAATGATTTCGTAGACTCCTTTTTCGGGAATGAGTCGACCGAGGAAAAGAAAGAATTGGTTGCTCTTTAGATCGAGTTCTCTTAGTCTTGGTTCATCGGAATCTGAGGACTTGGACTGTTCTTGGGTGACGTAAATGGCATTAGGAATGTAGCGATATTGCTCTCCGAGGCCGACGTGGTGTTTCAGTTTCTCCATGATCGTTGGTTCTGGAGTGATGATGGCTCGACTGGCTCGGAAGACCCAGCGAAGGTAGGGAGTCTTGCCTCGGGTGGACCAAGGGATATGAGCTCGTTTGAAGGGGTTGAGTTCTCCCTGGGTTGAGAGAAGAAATGGGATGCCCTCTTT
>Ga0233432_10004074_pt1 | contig 13057 bp, 12 predicted proteins | sample SI_122_August201_6_FD_179870 | JGI IMG/M metagenome (GOLD analysis project Ga0233432, IMG submission 179870) | Seawater microbial communities from Saanich Inlet, British Columbia, Canada - SI_122_August2016_10_MG | ecosystem: Environmental > Aquatic > Marine > Inlet | place: Canada: British...
CGTCGAGCGAGTGGTCTTTGCCGTAGGCCACGCAGGCGCGCATCAGTAACAGCGTATTCACCGGAAAATGCGGATTCATAGCAAATTGGGTCAGCTCATGACGTTCACAATAGCGCTCGATCTCACGCATGAACATAGCGTTCTTACCGGAGACACCCGCAAAATTCATCATAGGCGGCTGGTTATTGGTCGATTTAAAAATCCCCCCCAGCAGACAGGGCGTAATCTTGAGTTCCGCGCCGGTGCGCGCCGCCACCGCCTTCACCGTAAAGTAAGAGAGGTAAGCATTGGGACTGCCAAAATCAAAAACAAACTCGATGGACTTACTCATGGGGCAACCTCCGCTAATTAACAAAACAGGCGCCTAGTAGGCCAATAATTGCTGGGGCTGTCTACCGTGAGGGGCGAACTAAAGTGACGGTGTGTTAAGACGTCGCGATGATCAGAGCGACCAATAAAACGAGCTGCACGATGTTAATAACAACAGACAGCTTATGGCCGCGATCAAACGCCTCGCTTGCCTTTACGTCTCCTGCAAGCTGCGCGTCGCGCGCTGTATTTATGCGTGGCAACAACCTCTGACGGACCCAGAACGTGGACACACTGACACTCAGACAGAGGACTGCCTCAACACTCACTACAGCACCTTGACTCAGTTGGAACATCACCGCAGCAGCAAGGCTCAAGATAATCATGAAGACGTAGTAGCGTGGGAACATCGCTCGCAGAAACGCACCTGCCTGCGCCTCAGGCAAGGACGCGAACACCACGGGCGCGACCACACTGGGAAAGAACAGCATGCCTCCTACTAGCAACAACACCAGCGCCTGTGCAATATCAACCATGCTTGACCTCTACCGCTTATATTGTGTCGGGCAATAACCTCGCCCCACATCAAAGCCGCGTAACTTTCGGTGCTTAGTCACTCGACCCGTTACTCGTTTTCGCCAGAGCCGAAATGAGCTGGGCTTCATGTGGCGACGCATAAGCTTAATGGTCTCTGACTCACAAAGACCAAAGGTGGTCTCAATGACCTCAAACGGCGTACGGTCTTCCCACGCCATTTCAACGACGCGTGAGATTTCGGGTTCGGTTAATAGGGGCTTCACAGGTGACATGTCACTACTATAAAACGCTACGCCCGATGAAACGGCAATCGTCGTGGGTCTGTTCGGCTTGTTCGATCCAGACTCAGGCAAGCGCTCACCAACGAGTTGATGAAAAAGAGGATTACTCCGAAGTAACCAGTTGACAGTCGCGCCACCCTCGAAGCGCATTCACCAACCACCACGCCTCCACCTGATCCACCTCCTCCAAGGCCAAAGATCGCACTTCAACCTGGCCCTCCCGTAACAAGCACTCCCTGAAAACCCCAGGGAGCAGACCATCTTGGACGGGCGGTGTATAAAGTTTACCGTCGAATTGATAAACCACGTTGGCGATCGAGCTTTCGGTGACGTTTCCCTGTTCATTGAACAATAGGGGTGCACAGTCGGACCCTACCTCGGTATCTGCTCTCGCATAGGCCACTCTGTGGCTAGTTTTGTGACTTAAAAACGGATCAGCTGAGCTTATAGGCGTCGTAACCAACTTAAGCTGCACCGGTGCAGCTGATCTATCGTTTACTGGGAGCGACGCAAGTGTGTGACTCAAGACCCCCACTCGATCGAGAGCGAGCCGCAATCTTGCACCCTGTGACCGATCGACCTCAGACAGACCTTGCGTCAGGTACTGCTCAGCGGACGCCCGGTCAAAACCAAAGTTCCAATAACGCGCGGATTCTTCCAATCGATTCAGGTGCAGTGGCAATCGCGACACACCCTGATCGGTCACTTTCATGGTTTCAAACAGATGAAAATCAGGACTGGGCTGACTTAAAATTCGAGCCTTGGCATCCAACTCATGAAACTCATCAGTGGGGACCGAATCCCAGATAATCCCACACCCCACGCCAAATTTTGTGTGATCGAACGCTTTTTGCCACCAAGCGGTGCGAATAGCGACATTAAAGACTGCATCACCACAGGGACTGACATGGCCAATGGCACCGGTGTAAATTTCCCTGGGGGCGTCCTCAAGCTGCGTTATTAACTTCATTGCCGCGTGCTTCGGCGCACCGGTAATTGATGCAGCCGGAAACAGTGCTGTGAATATTTCAGTGAGGGTAGGTGTCGCCTTACTGACAACCGTTGAGGTCATTTGCCAAACGCTGGGGTAGCGCTCGACCGTAAATAGCGACGCGACGTTCACACTCGCCTTGTCCGACAATCGAGCCATATCGTTTCGAACCATATCGGTAATCATGACATTTTCAGCACGATTCTTTACCGAAGCGTGAAGCCATGACGCAACTTCTGCATCCTTCGAATTATTTACACCCCTTTTAATTGTCCCTTTCATGGGCTTACTGACCACCTGACCCTCTGTGCGACTGAAAAACAGCTCAGGCGAGGCCGATACTACGGAAAATTCATCGCCTTCTAAAAAGGTCGCATAAGGCATGTCTTGTGCCAGTCGAAGAAAATCGCTGAAGTCGATTCGACTGGCGCTTGCCAGCCGCGAGGTGAGGTTAATCTGATAAACCTCACCCGCGGCAATGTGTTCACGAATTTTTTCGACCTTCGTTTCGAACGATATTTGTGACTCCGAAAGCACCCAATCATGACCATCATCGGGAGACTGGCGGTCCACTGAGCGTTCTGCAAGACCCTTTAGCTGACTCGCGTCTGAGACAGACTCAACACGCGCAAAGAGGCCGAAAGCCACTAGCGGTATGTCGATGCTCTGCGGCTCAAACTTACTATCAAATGCGTGACCGGCCTCGTAGGACACGTAGCCCACAGCGTGCAGTCCACGCTCACGCGCGTCCCGCTCAACCTCGTCAATAACACGGACAACGTCCTCGTGCCGAGTCGCATGCTTGAAGTCACGACAGTCCGTAAATCGGAGCCATGCCTGATTTTTGGGGTCTCGAACAACAGCGAAATCAAACATAAGAAACGGCGTCAGGTTTGGACTGTATTTATGAGGGCAGAGTATATCGCTGTTGGCCCAATACTGAACCCAAACTCGCACTTTGGCAGAATCGGGGGTGAGGTCCCTTCAACTTTTGTGGCGCCAACGATCAGGGCAGTAACTAGGACCCGTTGTGCGTGAATATTCCGCCCATCTGCAATTAGGGCAGTTGGGCAGAATACGATGAGGATACGCTGAAGTGGTGACCGCTCTTGAGCGGTGTAGTAGGTTGGCTGTGGGGGAATGATCCGCCAAAGTAAATCAGAACGAGGATTTGAATTATGAAGATCAAAGTTATTGCAGCACCGGTTATCGCAGCACTTCTTTGGGCACCTATTTCAGTGGCCGAAATCTGGAAAGACTACGAGCTGAGTAAAGAAGTAACAGAACTGACTGTTGTGCAAGTAAAGCCCAATTATGTCGACACGTATCTCACGCGTCTCGAGTCTACGTGGATCTCGTCCATGGAAATTCAAAAAGAGATGGGCTACGTTCTCGACTATAACGTGTGGGTTGCACCTGTCGCCGCTCAGCCTAACGTCTTCCTCACTGTCACTTACCCAAACATGGGTGCAATGGCCGGCTCCAAAGAGCGCTATGACGCCGTTAACAAGGCAATGGCAGAGCAATACAACGCTGACGAAGATGAGCAAGAAGAAACGGCACGGGGTTATGAGGACTACCGGGAAATGGTCGATTACGTTATTTTAAACCGCGTCAGTTATAAATAATCGACCGGCTGGTTTATCGTAAAAGCGGCTCGTGCCGCTTTTTTTATTGTTGCAATAATACCGAGTTGATTTAATCATTGGCCTGAAGGTCCAAAAATCGTAGGCAATGAACCGTGAAGTTAAACCTCCTCGACAACGACACACTGCGTTGGCAAGCTCATGGCGCAGACACGCGATTTAGTTACCCCATCGGTTACCGTGGCGCGCTTTTGGGCTACGACGGTCAAGGCCACATCGACTTGGTCTATTACTGGGAGCCGGGTAAATACTGTCACTTCCATAAGCACCTGTGCGAGGTGCGTTCGATAGTGCTCCAAGGGTCTCTCGAAGTGGTGACCTTTGAAAATGGCGAAGAGGTCTCTACCGTCACTCGGCAAATGGGAAGCTACTCGCAGATGCCTGAGGGCGATGTTCACATGGAGCGCGGTGGACCCGAGGGCGCGACAGTATTGTTCAACCTGTTCGCGCCCCATGGTCAACTGACAGAGCTGCTTGACGAAGCCGGAAATACTATCAAAACACTCACGATTGAATCAGTGTTGGCTCAGTTCTCCAACTAACAGCCTAGGGCTGTATTCTGCGGCACCCGACGCGAAGCAGGTTTGGGGTTCGAGTGTGACACTCAAGAGAGACCTCAGATGATCCGGATTATTGCTTTATTTGTGCTTTTGCTAGCCCAGACCGCTGTCGCCGATAACACGTCTGCCGAACTTATTTTGCGCGGTGGAACCGTCTATTCGTTAGACACCCAAGGCAGTCGTCACTCCGCCATTGCAGTATCGGGCAGTCGGATTATTGCCCTTGGGACCGAGGCCGACATCAACCTGCTGATGAATGATGAGACCGAGGTCATTGAGCTTGACGGCCGGGTGGTTTTTCCCGGATTTATCGATACTCATATTCACACCATGGATACGCTGCCGCTCTTAAACGGCGTCATGCTCTCACCCGGACAGACGGCCGACGAAGTGTTAGAAGCGATCGCCGAGCATGCCGCCAACTTCCCTTCTCAAAACCCAGTATTGGGATCGGGCTTCCTTGCCCGAGCTTTTGGTATTAACGGCCCCACGGCTGCACAACTTGACGCCGTTGTGCCCCACAGGCCCGCACTGATTATTGACGAAGGCGGACACACGGCCTGGGCAAACTCGCTAGCCCTCGCGAATGCCGCGATTTCAGCGCAAACGCCAGACCCCGTCCCCGGCGCCCACTTTTTTCAGCGCGATCAGTTAGGAAATCCGACGGGATGGCTTGTCGAGGGCGCCGCTATTGAACCTGTTAAGAAAGCGCTTGGCGTGGTCAGTGAACGCTCGCTTCGATCGGCAGCACCCGGATTTTTCAACGACATGTCGGCCGTTGGGCTGACCGCTGCTTTCGATGCAGGCATGATCGATACTGGGCGGCTTGGCATGCAGATTGCGCACGAGTTGGCCGAGACTGATGCACTGCCACTGCGCATGGTCGGCTCGCTCTACATCAACACCCCCAAAGACCTCCTCACTGCACACGAAGAACTCTCGACGCTGCGCGAGATCTATGACCATGAGTTGTTCTCAGTCACGACCCTCAAGCTTTCGCTCGATGGCACGGTTGAAGCCAAGACCGCTGTCACGCTTGCACCCTACTTGGCCCCCGAGGGGCACGAGGCAAGCCCACTCCTGCCCGACACACAGGTATTTAACGCGGTTTTTGAGGCCTACAGCTTAGGTTTCGATCTTCACCTTCACGCCATTGGCGACGGTGCTGTGCGTACTGCTCTTGATGCCATAGAGGCAGGACAAGCAGCGCATCCCAAGGCCGATGTTAGGGCCACGATATGCCATATTGAGGTGGTCGACACTGCCGATATCGATCGGTTTGGTGCGCTGGGCGTGGTGGCTCAAACCACGCCAACGTGGTTCGAGTACGATGAGATCGCCATGGAGTTCTTGGGCCCTGACCGGTTTGAGCAACTGTACCCCTTAGCTTCTATTCTTCGAAACGGAGGTCGCGTTACGCTCGGCAGCGACTACCCGGTGTCTTGGATCGGCAAAGATGCACTCAACCCCCTGTTTAATATTGAAATGGCCGTGACGCGCCAGCGTGCTGGTGATGCCAACTACCCCATTCAAGCTCGGGCTAATGAACGACTCAGCGTCGATCAAGCCATTCGCGCGCACACGGTGGATGCGGCCTGGCAAATACGGATGGAAGACACCATTGGAACGCTTGAAGTGGGGAAAAAAGCCGATCTTGTTGTGCTTGAGCGCGACCCCTATAGCACGCCGATTCATTCGATCCACACCATAGCCGTAGATATCACAGTGTCAGATGGACGAAGGGTTTTCCAGCGAGTAGATGGCCCAAACCCTGAACCGCCTGAGGCGCTTTGAGTTGGCGCTAGAGTATTACCGCGCCTGCCAGTGGGTCACTTCCGTTAATAAGTTGGTGGAACTCGTCTGCAAGGCGACGGGACTCCTGAACGCAGTCGCGCCAATATTGTTCACGAATCGATTCGGGTATTTTTCCAAAATCCCGCCGGTCTGGAATCTTTCCGAACGGCAACTGCGCTAAGAACGCATCGCTCGGGCAGAGTGTGATCAGCTGATCTGACGAGACCTGCCGGTTGGCTCGCCAGGGCAAAAACTTGTCAAACCAGCCCATCGTCATACGATTGCTAAAATGGGGATAGAGCCACACTTGGTCTTCAGGAAGGCGTTCAACGTCAAAGTGATAGTCAATAATGCCACCGTCCCAGAACGCACCCTGACCCGCCCCTTCGATTTCGTACACGCCGTCGAAGACGTAAGGAATTGCACCGCTCGCCATGAGCGCATTGAAGACATTAGCTTCCGAGAGAGAGACGTACTGCGTTCCAAACCCGTCGAGCAACGGTGCCACGGGTCTCGCTTCTTGGTGCGCAAAGACAACACGTTGAAACGACAACGGTAACGTTGCCCGACTTACGGCATTGCCCAGTGCCGCCACCGCCATTCCCGCAATTAAGCCTGGGCCCGGTGCAGTACCATTGAGGCCCTTGCCGCGCGCTGTGACAACGTGTGACCGAAGCCACGGATGCTCAACAACGTGACGCTCGCCCCCCTCTCCCAGCAAACACCTCATGAGTCCGAGTGCCACCTCTGTAATCTCTGCAACCGAAGGCTTTGCTGACGCGTAGTGCTGAGTGAGGTACGCGCGCTCGAATCGATCGTACACTTCGGACGGATTGGGCTGCGCCATGGCAGCGTGTCGCCAACTGCCAATCGATGAACCGATCGCATCGAGTGGTCGATCGCGTCCGGCAAATAACTCTCCGACGAGCACACGGTCAAGTTGGCCCAGAATAAGCCACTTTGGACCGCCTGATGCACCGATCAGACCGTCTACAAGGTCTGCGTGCCAGCCCTCCTCGGCGAGTCGCTTTGCTGCAGCCTTCCCGACTCTCAGTTCGAGCGCCTTCACTGTCGATCCTTATTTGTCGTCACACCCAACACACTAGCTCCAAAACGCCCATCGCCTTATCATGACCCCGACACCGTTGAGTGGTGGTCACCACTGCGCCGAACCGACAATAAAAAAAAATGGGAGCAAACACCATGGCATTTAACGCTGAAATGGCCACAAAAGCCTATATCGATGGGCTGGGTGAAGAAGCCCTTGCGCAAGCGGCAGCCTACACCGCAGGTAATCACTGGCTCATGCTCTGGTCTTTGGGCGTGACCGTTCTCTCAACCTGGCTCATCCTTCGCAGCGGTATTCTGACCACACTGGTCGGCAAGCTGTCCGGAAAAGGGCTCTTCAATCGAGCCTTTCGAGTCAGCGCCGCGTTTATTGTGCTCTCGTCGATTGTCGAACTCCCCTGGACGATCTACACGAGCTGGTACCGTCAAACCCAATACGATATGACCACTCAGCCCCTCGGCGACTTCCTTGGACAAGCCGGTCTAAGTCTGGCGTTAAGCGCCGTGATCATGGGCGTGTTATTGGCCTTGTTCTACGTACTGGTCAACAGAGTTGGAAAGCTTTGGTGGGCTTGGTTTGGTGGGGTTACCGCCAGCGTCATTACGCTCATGATGATCTTGGGTCCAACGCTGATACAGCCACTGTTTAACGAGTACACCGCGGTGCCTGAGGGCGAGGTAAAGGAAGCAATTGAAGCACTGGCCATGGAGGCCAATATTCCCACCGAGCGTATCTTTATGTACGACGGGTCACGCCAGTCGAACAATTTCACCGCCAATGTCGCCGGCATCGGTTCATCAGCCCGTATTGCGATCTCAGACGTTGCGATGAATCAAGCAGATTTGGATGAAGTGAAGGCTGTGACTGGACACGAAATTGGCCATTACGTCTCGGGGCATATTTGGTGGATCGTACTGTTACTAAGCGCCCAAATCGTTGTCGCCTTTTTGCTTGCGGACAAGTTATTTGCACCTGTCGCCAGATGGTTTTCGGCTGATGAGGACATTCGTAATCCAGCAAGTATTCCGGTACTGATTTTACTGGTTGGCGTGTTAATGACCTTCTTCGCACCCATTAATAATACGCTTTCGAGAATGAACGAGACCGATGCGGATCGGTACTCATTAGAGACGGTCAATTTACCGGACGGCATGGCTTCAGCCCTCGTTAAGACCGCCGAATACCGAAATCCCAGGCCGGGCACCCTGCAGGAAGTATTGTTCTACACGCATCCCTCGGCCGAGGGCCGTGTGCGAATGGCTATGGAGTGGAAAGCAGAGCAACTCGAAAACGAGTCGCCCTGATGGTTTGTGTCAGCGGGCTAGCCTTCAATACCGTCGAGGTACTCAACGTCGGGCATGCCGGCGACTAAGCCGCCAAGTTTGACATTAGCGGCCTTGAAGTAATCAGTCTTGCCGTGTGCTTCAAGCGCGGCTTTGTCCACGTAAGATTCTAACACTTTGTAGGTCTGTGGGTCAGACTTACTGCGGTTGAGCGTGTAAAAACTGCAGCCTGGCTCGTTGGCGATGACCTGTGCTGCGAGCGCCATAAATACGGCTTCAAATTCTTCGTTCTTGCCCTCTTGGACGGGAATGGTTGCAATTACACCAATGGCCATGACAGGTTCCTTATTATTGATATGAGAATGAGAAGGGAAGAGCGTACTGGCAAGGACAATGAATTCCTAGAAAATCTTGGCTTGACCGTCGCTCTGGACCGTCAATACTCACAATAATCCACCAAGAGTTCTTTTTTGCGTAGTCCCGACGGGCGCGAAGCGAGTACGCTAAGCACAGCGTAGAATTTGTTGCCAAAGCCGCACTGTAACAGCCGCAAATGCCGGTTGGAGTAGAAGTGAGATGCATCCAAAACGCAGAGCATAAAAGCCGGAAGTCGGTACGGCATCGACGAAATAGGAATTTAACATCAAACAAAAAATAGAAGTGAATGAGCAGAGTACGCTTACCATTGGGCAAGTCGCTTGGCTAAAGGTAGTCGACGTGAATCACCTCGGTGCTTTTGTTGATTGGGGTCTAAGTAAAGACCTTTTTGTTCCTTTTGCGGAGCAACAGCACCCCCTGAAACCAGACGCCTTCACCCTCGTCAAAGTCTACATTGATAATCAGGGACGGCCTGCGGGCTCGACACGCATTGATCACTGGATTGAAGACACAGCCACCGGGCTCGAGGTCGGTGAACAGGTGGAGTTACTCGTCGCCGAGCAGACAGACCTTGGGTTCAAGGCCATTGTTAATCACCAGTTCTGGGGGTTGCTCTACAGTAACGAGCTGTACCGAAGAATTCGCCGAGGGCAGACGCTAGAGGGATACATTCAGCGGATTCGCGAAGATGGGAAAATTGATCTGTCACTCAGTCGGCCCGGGTTTAGTGAGTCTAAGATTCAGGATGTTGCTCACGCCATAGAGACCAAGCTAAGCGAAAATTCTGGGTTTTTGGCACTGACCGACAAAAGCCCTCCCCGCGCGATTTACGCGACATTTGGTGTCAGTAAAAAAGTGTTCAAACAGGCGGTGGGTGCGCTTTACAAGGCACGCAAAATCACTATTGAGGCGAGCGGCATTAGGGCATGTGAGCGCGGCTATGATGAAAGCACCGAGGAATAAAAGGACTTAATTGCCTCACCATAACGACTGATTGTAGTCCCATTGCTCAAGCAAGAGGTACGTCTTAAAAACGAATATCGAGATGAGGCGGGCAGCCCAATAAATACTGCCCACTCGTCACAAGTATTGAGGCCACGTAATGATTACGAACACACGTACCACTGGCTATTACCAAAGATGCAACTCATTACTCACGGCTGTTCTTGGCGCCTTACTGGTATTGTTCTCGAACACATCGATTGCAACCACTGACGAGCAGAGTGCGCGGGAAGGCTCAAAACCCAATATCGTAATCTTGTACACCGACGACATGGGCTGGGGTGACCTCGGCGTCTTCGGACACCCTTATATTCGCACGCCCTCCATCGACCGCCTCGCCAAGGAAGGTCAGCAGTGGACCGACTTCTATGTCCCCGCCCCTGTCTGCTCGCCTAGTCGTGCGGCCCTGCTGACCGGAAGGCACCCAGTGCGAACAGGACTTTATGGTGTAGGAACTCCCGTGATGTTCCCCGGCGACACTCGCGGCATTGGGCACGCCGAGGTCACACTGGCTGAAGCACTCAAAGACACGGGCTACCGTACGGGCATTTTAGGGAAGTGGCACTTGGGCGATGCACCCGAATTTTTCCCCACACGCCACGGCTTTGATTACTGGTATGGGATTCCCTATTCCAACGACATGCAGTACGTTGGCAGGCCCAGCGTCGAGGACTTATTCAAGCTTCAACAAGAAGGTAAGAACGCGGAACTCAGAGCGATATTTGCCGACTTTCTAAAGTCTTTTGAGGCTCCTGATCACACCGATTACCAGGTCCCGTTGTGGCGTAGTGAGTGCACAAAGCACGGGTGCACCGACGAGTTACTTGAGCAGCCCACCGTGCAACCCACGCTGACTGCACGACTCACCAAAGAAGCCATTCGCTTTATAACGAAACAGGCCGACCAGCCATTTTTTCTTTACCTCCCTTACACCATGCCGCACTTGCCTATTTTTGCTGACGAGGCGTTTCAAGGCAAAAGTCTTGCGGGACCTTACGGAGACACCATTGAAGAAATTGACTGGAGTGTGGGTCAAATCATTAACGCGCTTGAAACGGCGGGGATTGATGACAATACGCTGGTTTTTTTCTCAAGTGACAACGGCCCCTGGCAATCAGCAAGCACCCAATTTTCCGGTAGCGCCGGTCCTTTCAAAGGTTCCAAACAGGAGGTTTACGAAGGCGGCGTCAGAGTCCCGACCGTATTCTGGTGGCCGGGAAAAGTAACTCCAAAAATAACCTCAGAGCTGGGTAGTGTGCTGGACCTCTACCCGACCATTGCCGCGATTACGGGTATTGATGCTTCAACGGCCGACGACGGCTTTGACTTGACTGACTCACTGTTCACCGGTGGGGCTAGCCCGAGGAACGAGGTGGCGTTGTATCGCAAGGGCGAGCTGCGTGCTTACCGTAAAGGCGACTACAAACTTCACTTGTTTGATCGTGCTCAAGGGGGAAGCCCCCTCGAGACGCCCCAACTCTACAACCTAAAGCGGGACGTGGCTGAGCGGGAGAACATTGCAGTCAAGCACCCTGAAATTGTCGCAGACTTACAGCAGGCCGTGAGAATTCACAGGTCGGCCATGATACGGAAACCACCACTTTTTGATCAGCGATTTTTGGATTTATCCAACGATGAATAAATGCGCTTTTCACAGCCAAGCATTGGCATTAAATTAAATCAATGTTTAAGACAAGGCGGCAAGCAAGCACTTAATAACGAAAAGAGCGCCAACGGAGGGACACATGGCACTGGATAAAAAACTTCTTAGGAACGGACCTTACGCCGACTTTTTCAGTCAAGGTGTTCAAGTGGGAAACACGCTACACATGGCGGGCCAAGTGGGGACAGACGCCACGGGGCAGGCACCTGAAAGTTTAGTTGAACAAATGAAGCTTGCGTATCAGCAGATTGGTTCGGTTCTCCAAGCCTTTGACTGCACCATGGACCACATCGTCGAAGAAACCTGGTTTGTGACCGACATGCATGAGTGTATGTCACAAGTCTCAGAGCTCTTTGCAGCGCGACAGGCCATTTACGGCAAGCCGCCAGAAGTTGCTCAAACATTAGTTCAAGTGGTGGCACTGGTTGATCCGTCAATGAAAATTGAAATCAAATGTGTGGCTATGACCGGCGAGTAAATGGGGGGGCTTAACCATGACTGAGATTAGACATTTTTCGTCAAAGACAGACGCTAAAACGATTGCGGAGGTGCTCAGTGAGGACGGCGCGCTCATTATCGACAACGTTGTGAGCAGCGACTTTATTGCCGAGCTGCGCTCAGAGACCGACCCTTACATGAACCACACCAGTAACGGGGCGGATCCGTTTGCTGGCTTTAATACGACACGTACGGGGGGTCTTTTAATACGCTCAGAAAAGTGCCGAGAGCTTATTGAGCATTCAACAATACTCGAGCCGTGTCATGAATTTCTCGCTCCCTACTGCGAGCGAGTTCAGCTCCACCTTACGCAGATTATCCGCATTCGACCGGGAGAAAAAGCGCAGGCGATTCACCGTGACCGTTGGGCATGGGGGAAACACCTGTCGCACTTGGAACCGCAGTTCAACACCATTTGGGCGCTCACCGACTTCACCGCTGAAAATGGCGCGACACAAGTTGTGCCCGGCAGTACGAGGTGGCCGGATGATCAGAAGATACAGCCCGAACACATCACTCAGGCTCAGATGCAGGCAGGCTCTGTCCTCATCTACTCGGGCTCGGTCTTTCATGGGGGTGGTGCGAATAATAGCGACCAAGACCGAATTGGTCTCAATATTACTTACGCATTAGGCTGGTTGCGGCAGGAGGAAAACCAATATTTAAGCTGCCCGCCAGAGCTTGCAAAAGATCTCAGCCCAACGTTGCAAGAGTTGGCGGGGTACGCCATGGGGCAATATGCACTGGGTTACTTCACACCGCCCGGCGCACCCGGCGAGGCACCTGAGGTAGTCCCGCCGCAATATGCGCTGGGCCTGCGTGAGGATCTATCCACTATGGGTGGTACAGGCGACTTAGAAGCGCTTCAAAAAGCGTTGAAGACTTAAATTAACTCATGGGCTCGGGGTGCTTGAGGTGCATCGAGACACCCCTTATACTCTCCGCCCCCAATAGGACCATAGCTCAGTTGGTTAGAGCGCTACCTTGACATGGTAGAGGTCGGCGGTTCGAATCCGCCTGGTCCTACCAAATCCTTAAGCTTCTGT
>Ga0233432_10004077_pt1 | contig 13049 bp, 8 predicted proteins | sample SI_122_August201_6_FD_179870 | JGI IMG/M metagenome (GOLD analysis project Ga0233432, IMG submission 179870) | Seawater microbial communities from Saanich Inlet, British Columbia, Canada - SI_122_August2016_10_MG | ecosystem: Environmental > Aquatic > Marine > Inlet | place: Canada: British...
CGACGACGACGAGGGGGGGGCGGGCAAGGGCGCGGACGGCGAGAAGCCCCCCGAGTGCAAGCAGCAGTGAGAAAGGACGCGACGCGCGCGCGACGAAAATGACGTTTGTTAAACCGCTTCGCGCGGAGATGTGAATACACGAAAGAGACTTTGGCGACGACAAAAGTCGTCGAGTGCGTTCCGACGTGTCAGCAGCACAGCATGAACCGTTTCTTGCGCTTCTTCTCGGGCTCGTCCATGCCCGTCCCCATCTCCGTCCGGGAGACACCACGCGCGGCTTTGCCGCCGCCGCCGCCGCGCCCCCGCGGACTCGCCGCGGCCGCGTCTCGCCCGCCGGGCATCCCGCCGGGTCCGTCCGACCGGTCATCCCCCCCGTAGCGCGACCCGTCGCTCACCCTCGCCCCGCGGCGCGCGAAATCGTCACTGCTCGACCGGTGCTTCCCCGCGGAGCCCCGGGAATGCCCACGCGGGGGAGACGCGCGTCCGCGCCGCGCGCCAGATGCTCCGGTCCCGCCGAGGGCGGTTCCGTTCTCGTAAGCGCCTCCGCGTTTTTTTTCGCCAACCGCGCCAAAGCCTCCTCCGCCCTCGAACGCGTCCGCGCGCTCCCGTCGTCGCTCGGCCCGCCGCTCGGCTCGGTCATAGGCTCGCCGCGCCTGTCGATTTTGTCTGGCTTCGCGCCGCGCGCGCCGCCGGGCGTCGCTGCCCGCGGCGTCCGGGTCGCCGGACTCGTACGACGCAGCCGAGACGCCCTCGTCCGACCCCGAACTCGACTCACTCCACTCGCCCGACCCCCACTCCTCGTCGCCCCAGCGCTTTTTATTAAACCGCGTCACGCGCTCGACGGGTCCATCCACGTCGCCGTCCCACTCACCAACTCCCAGCTCGCGCGGGTGCCACCACGTCTCCTCGCCGTCTATGCGCGCGTACAGAGCGTTCCGGCCGCGGTACGGGTCGGCCGGCGCCCATCGCGGCGCGTGACGCCGCGGCGATTTGAAACCTCCGTCGCCGGGCCTCACGCCCTGGTCCTTCAGGTCGTGCGTTCGCGTGACGGGGCTCGTGCCGTCCGCGTACGTCGCGCCCAGCCGCGCGTGCTCGCGGTGGTTGCCCTCGAGGTCCAGCTCCGCGGGCGCCCACCAGTCCGCCTCGCGCTTGGGCGCGGCGTCCTTCGGCACGGCGCCGAGGCCGGCCCACGCCGGTTTGTTCGGAGACGGCACCCGGGCGAGATCGCGCGCGAGCGGTCCCGCGCGCTCCTGGTCGTAGCCCCGCCGCAGCACCTTACCCATCGCGCGGGTCAGCCGGTCGGGGCTCATCAGGATCTCCCGCGCGCGCACGGCGAGCTGGTCCTCCCACTCGAAGCCCTCGTCTCGTTCGACGGATTCGCGCAACGTCGCGTCCCAGGCGGGGCCCTTGGGTTTCCAGTCCGCCTCGCGCTTGGGGGGGACGGCGGAGCGGTCGAAGTCGTGCTCCCAGCCCACGAGGTCGTCCCGAAAGGTGGACGTGGGGGACAACGCGGGCGCCATCGCCGCGGACGCGCGGGCGCCGCCGCGGGAGGCGCGCCGCGTGCGCTGACGAATCTGAGAAACGCTCGTGGTTCCCCTTCGCGTTGACTTTTTTACCAAAAAGACCCCTTCAAACCAAAAAAGTTGGATTTCATCGGTCGAGTCGATTTGCTTCCCGATGGGTTTCAAAGGCGCGACGGTGAACGACGTCGGCGTCGTTCCGAAGTCGCCAGGTCAGCTTCGAAGTGGATACATGTATCAGATCGCGACGCGCGCGACGCACCGCGACGCGCGACCATGAGCGGTTTCGGCGAGCGCATGCAGCGCGCGGCCCGCGAGCGCATCGAGACGTTCCGGCGCGACGCCTCTGCCGCGCCCGCGTTCGCCGTGCGCGTCCGGCCCCTGCGCCAGGCGCGCGCGCTCGCGGCGAACGCCAATGGCGCTCTCGGCGTGCCCGACGCGGTGGCGTTCGTGGTGGAGCCCAAGACGGGCCTGCGGCTGCCCGGCGAGTTCTGCGTGCGCGGGCAGACCTCGGACTGCGCGCCTCTGGCGGGCATGGGCGTCCGCGTCAAGCGCATCGCCGGCGTCGGCGTCAAGGTGTACGCGTGCGGCCTGTACGTGCACCCGAAACAGGCGAAGCAGAGCCTGGGGGATGCGGGATGGCACGTCGGCCGCGGCGTCGCCGACGTCGCCGGGGACCAGAAGCTTTTCGACGCGCTGCTTCACGACTCGAGCGTCACGAAGACCGTGCGTCTGACGTTCGCCAGGGACCTGGACAGCGCGAAGATCGCTGACGCGCTGAGCGAGCGCCTGCGGCCCGCGCTGGGGAAGGACTCGAAGAGCCTTCGGACGTTTGAGGCGTACTTCGACGGCGTCAAATTCCTCAAGGGGCAGTCGCTCACGTTCTCGGCGGATGGCGGAAAGCTGACGACGTCCATCCGGGGAAAGCAGGTCGGGGTCATCGACGACGCGAAGATGTGCGTCGCGCTCTTCGACGCGTACCTGGGGAAAAACCCGGTGGTGCCGGGCGCGAAGAAGAGCCTGGGGGAGAAGATCGCCGCGCACGTCGTCGGGTAGGAAGGAAGACGCGAGGACGCGAAATACTAGACTATTATGACGCGAAGCCAAAAAGCCACGACACCAGTCAAGTCAGTCTTCCCGTCCTTTTCCCGGCACTTTCGGACGCGCGCCACCTCCGCGCACCTCTCCCTCCGACGCCTCACGCACTCGTCACCCAAACTCTCCTTCGAACGCTCTCCGCGTCGTCAGCGTGTCCCGACGTCTCGAACGCGTCGCTCTCGCGGAGGTGACACGTGTCGGGCGAAAACGTAGTCCGCAGCGTTCGTTTTTTGGTTCGACCGCGACATATCGCACGTCGGTCGCGACCATGTCCTTCGCGCCGACGGCCGCGGCGGCTCGCACGGTGACGGGTCGCGAGGCGGGCGACGCTGAGCGTGCCCACTACGACATGGTGAGCGTCCGGATCGACATAGCGATGCACATCCAAGCGCTTCGCCGGGTGCAGCGCCAACGCCAGGTGCAGGAGGCCGCCACCCCTCAGGTGGCGGAGACGACCGGCCCGCCGGTTTCCCAGCGCGTGCGCGGCGGTCGACAGACCGCGCGCGAGGACGGCATCGACGACGTCGACGCGAACCCGGAAATCATGTCAAAGGCACCCTCGACCCCACCGGCGGCCGCGCCGCCGTCCGAGGAGGAGGCGGAAAACGAGTCTTTTGAGGCGACGCGTGCGGTGAAAAAAAAGTGGCAAAAACTCTTCACCCTCGCCGAGAAGTGGCCGGCGCAGGCGGTCACGTCGCGGCTGGGCGCGGTGTCCATGCTCCACGAGCGCGCGCGCCTGGCGCTGGTGGAGACGACGCGCGCGGACGAGCGCGTCGCCGCCGCGCGCGCCGAGATGATGCAGGCGGATACACGCGAAACTGAAGGCGCCGAGAAGACGCCGAGAGGGTTCGTCGCCGCCGCCGCCGCCGCCGACCGAACGGCGGTTGAGATCGAGACGGCGATTCCGGGCTCGACCTCGAGAGACGCCGCGAAACCCGAGACCGAGCCGCCGGTGGCCGATCTGGCGCGCCTCGAGTCGTTCGCGCGGCGCGCGCGCGAGACCGCGTTCGACCTGAACGGGGGGCTCTCGTGCCTGATGGAGGCGGTGGACAGCGAGGCGCGCGCCGAGTTGCGCATGGCGTGGGAGGCTGGCGCGTGGGAAGAAACCGGCGACGGAGTCCGCGGCTTGCATCCCGCGCCGTTGCTTCCGGCGCACCGTCTGCCGAACCAGTGGCCTCTGGGCTCGGCGATCGCGTTCACGGGCGCGTTCACGGGCGGTCTCACGGGGAACGCGACGTTCGTGCCGACGTTCGCGCCGGTGGTTCCTGTGGCGCCGCCCGTCGCGCCCGTCGCGCATTCTCTCGCCGCGGACGCGCGCGCGCGCCGGGCGAAGAAAAGAAAACCGCCGACCCCGACGCCGGCGGGAGGACGCGCGGAGACGAAGCCCGGAAAGCCCGCGATGCCGCCTGTCAAGTCCCCGCTTCTGGCTGAGAAGACCGAGACGACGCCGACGAAAGAGCCGCGACGCGCAGAATTCTCCGCGCAGCACGTCCGACGAGATCCGGGCGAGTCGGGTCGGCCTCCCGCGCGCCCGATGCCCCCCGGCTTCCGCGAGGACCTCCCCGAGCGCGTCATCAGGACCTCCTCGACGCGCGCGGACGGTTCCGTCCGCGAGCCCATCCGAATCAGGGCCGGGTACGTGAACCCAGACGAGGTGCCGAAGTACCGGCCCGGCGCGTTCCGCGGGCAGAACAAGGAGGCGGAGGCGAGAGGCGAGCCTCTTCCCCGCCGCGTCCGACGAGAACCGCCGGGCGCCGCGACGTGTGCGGCGACGACGAAGAAGACTGGGCAGCCGTGCACGTTCCGTGCGGTCTACGGCGCGTTCTGCGCGAGACACAGCGACGTGGTTCGGACGCTTCCGGGCGACAAGCCGCGTCCGCGAGAGACGGGGAAGAAACGGAAAGACTAAGCGAAAGACGCGCCCGCGACGAACGTACCCGCTACCATTGATTGTCTACCATTGATTGTCTGCTCCGGACGTTAAAGAATACGCGACGGGACCCGCCTCGACTCGACTCACTCCTCCCAGTCCAGCGCGTGCTTGTACACGTCGTCGTACGTGCGCACGAAGTGCACCTCCAGGCCCTCCTTGACGTCGTCCGAGAGCTCGGCGAAATCCTTGCGGTTGCCCTCCGGGAACAGGATCGTCGTCACGCCGCTGCGCCGCGCGGCGATGGTCTTCTCCTTGACCCCCCCGATGGGCATCACGATGCCCGTGAGCGTCACCTCGCCGGTCATCGCCAGGTTCGGGCGCACCGCCTTTCCCGTGGCGAGCGACACCATCGCCGTGACCATCGTGCACCCCGCGCTCGGCCCGTCCTTGGGCGTCGACCCCGCCGGCACGTGCAGATGTAAAGCGTTGGCGTCGAAAAAGTCCCTGGCTTCGCTCCCCTCCGCCGCCTTCTCCGCGACGAACCGGCGCGCAAAGGTGTGCGCGATGGAAGAGGACTCGCGCATCACGTCCCCGAGCTGGCCCGTGGTCTTGAGCGTGCCTCCGTGCGCGCGCGACGCGCCACCTCCATCGCCGCCGTCGCCGCCGTCGCCGTCACCTTGGTTCCGGTGAATCGCCGTGCACTCCACGTAGAGCGTGCTCCCGCCCATGGACGTCCAGGCGAGCCCGGTCACCACGCCCGGCGGCGTCGTGTCGTAGATGCGGTCCGTCTGGAACGGGGGCTGGCCCACGTACTCCACCAGGTCGTCGCCCGCGGTGACCACCACTTGGTCCCGCACGGCGGTCGAGTCCAGCGCCGCCCGGACCTCGTCGCGTGCCGCAGCCGCCGCCGCCTCGGCGACCGCGAGCTCAGCCTCGAGCGTCTCCGCCGACTTCTCCTTCTTCTTCTCGCGATGGTCGGGTTTGGCGGCGGCGGCGGCGTTCGTTTTTCGTTTCGCGTGACTCTCGGCGAGCCGCGCCTTGCGCAGCTCCTCCTCGAGCGTCTCCGCCGCCTTCTCCGCCTCGGCGCAGCGCGCGCGCGCGTCGCCCACCTTCTTGGACGCCTCCGGCCCTTTGGCCTTGGCCAGCTTGAGCGCCACCTTGCGGTAGATCTTCTCGAGGTGCTTCTGCAGGTTGCGCACGCCGGCTTCGCGGCAGTAATCCTCGATGAGCGCGTCCATCGCGCCGTCGCTCACCGTCGCCTCGCCGTCGCCGATGCCGCTGCGTTCTTTCGCCGTCTTCTCCAGGTACGTCCGCGCGATGGCGCGCTTCTCGTCGGCGATGTAGCCGCTGAGCCGCACCACCTCCATGCGGTCCAGCAATGGGCCGGGGATGGTGTCCAGGACGTTCGCCGTGCACACGAACAGAACCTTGGAGAGGTCCACCGGGACGTCCAAGTAGTGGTCGAGGAACGAGCCGTTCTGTTCCGGGTCGAGAAGCTCGAGGAGCGCCGACGCGGGGTCGCCCTGGTACCCCCGGCCCAACTTGTCCACCTCGTCGATGAGCACCACCGGGTTGTTCACGCCCGTGGTCTTGAGGCACTGCACGAGCTTACCGGGCATCGCGCCGACGTACGTGCGCCTGTGGCCCTTGATCTCGGCGACGTCGCTCAAGCCGCCCACGGAGAAGCGGAAAAACTTGCGGTCGAGCGCGCGCGCGATGCTCTGGCCGATGCTCGTCTTGCCCACGCCCGGGGGGCCCACCATGGTGATAATCTTGCCCTGCGTGGTGCCGCGCAGCTGGCCGACGGCTATGAATTCCAGGATGCGCTCCTTGACATCGTCCAACCCGTAGTGGTCCGCGTCCAGCACCTCTCGCGCCTGCTCGATGTCCAGGCGCTCCTCGGAGGAGTGCCCCCACGGGATGGACGTGAGCCACTCCAGGTAGTTGCGCGTGACGTTGAACTCGGAGGAGGACGGCTCGAGGCCGGCGAGTTTCTGGAGCTCCTCCTCGATGGTCTTCACCGCGTGCGCGGGCGCGCGGTCGCGGAATGGCGCGAACTTGTCCATGAACTTCTCCGCCAGCGCGGTCTTGTCGTCGCGCTCCATCCCCAGCTCCTTCTTGATGCTCTTCAGCTGCTCCATGAGGAAGTATCGGCGCTGGTCGCCCGAGATCTTCTCCTCCACGCGGCGGCCGATGTCCGCCTGAAGCTTCCCGAGCTCAACCTCCTTCTTCAGCAGAACCAGCGCGGCGCTGAGGCGCTCGCGCACGTCCACGGTGTCCAGGATCTCCTGAAGCGCGTGGTCGTCCGCGCTGCACATGCTCGCGGCGAGGTCCGCGAGCTTCGCCGGGTCCTGGAAGTCCTGGAACCGCTGCGCGAAGTACTGCAGCGTCTCCTTGGCGAGCGGGTTCACTTTGAGCAGGTCTTTGATCGTCGCCACCACCTCGTTCGCGGTGGCTTTCAAGATGTCGTCGTCGTCTTTCAGGTCCTGCGCGTTCTTATCGGGCAAGTGCTCGACGCGAACCACCATCGGGTCTTGGCGCACGGTGTGCGTCTTTCGCAGACGGCGGTGTCCCAGCAACAGGAGCGTCGCGCCGCCGCCGGTGTCCTCGTCGTCCGCGACTTTTTTCTTCCCGCCGGCGGAGTCCGGCATCGTTTTGTCGCCATCCTCATCAGTCTCGCCGATGTCGGGGATGCGGATGACGGACTGCACCTGCGCGAACGTGCCCATGTCGTGCATATCGTCCGAGGGGTCCCAGTTCACGTTGGAGGAGTCGTCGGCGTTGCCATCGTCGGAGTCGCTCGATGCGCTCATCGCCGCCGCACTTGAATCGCCCCGGCGCCGCAGAAACGTGCCGACGTACGCCTGGCCTCTTTGTTTCATCTCCTCCACCTCGGCGATTAAGCGTTCATCCGTCACGCGCACGGGCATGATCACGCCAGGCATCAGAGGCCGCCGGTTTAAAGGCACCACGAGCACTTGCGGGTGGCTGCTCGGATGGCCGCTGGTGACCAACACGCCGCCGCCCGCGGTCTCGCCTGTAGACGCGGACGCGAAGGCTCGCGTCGCGCGTTTGTGAGATCCCAGCCAAGGGAAGCGACGACGTCCGTCAGATCTCGCATCGCTCGGCGAGGAACGCGGAACGGAGCCGACGTGCGCGTCGCTCGCGAGGCCCCTTCGCGTCGCGCCGGAGAAGGGCACGACCGAATCCGTCTGCCCAGGCACGGGCGGGCGCCGCTGCGACGCGGAGGCGCAGCGCGCGACCGCGCGCGCCGCCTGCCTGAGTTGCGACGACATCGATGCCGCTGCAGAGGACACGTGTGCAAATGCGATGTCGCGACGAAATTGCAGTCGCCACGCGAGTCCTCCGTCGACGCGCTACGTCACCACCGCCCGAGATGGACGCGCGACCCGTCCCCTGACCGTCTCCGAACGATGCGTGCGGAGGCGGGAACTCCGATCCACGCCTGCGGTGGTCTGCCCGCGCTCGGCGCTTGTGCGCGCCCGAACGGCACCCTGCTTCCACAAGTTTCTTCGCGTCGCCGTCGACAGATCTGACATGAGACACGTCCTAGCGAAGTCGATCATCGTTCGCGTCGAGAAACGCCTTCGGGTTTCGGGGGCTGTGTTGACCGCGCTCGAAACACTCCACGGGTCCCCAGCAGCATCCGATGGTGTCCGGCGACGCGGCGCACGCGCCGTCGCTCGACGCGCTCCGCGCGGACCTGGCGGAGACCAAGCTCCTGGTGCACGACCTGACGAAGCAGCTGGAGGACGCGAACGCGCGCATCTCCGCCGGGGCTGGCGCGAAATCCGTGGACGAGGCGGTCACGAGGGCGCTGGACACGCAGCGCGCGCAACGCGACACGATCGACAGGTTGACGAAAGAGGTGAACGGGCTCCAGCAGAAGAACAGACTGATGGAGGCGCACGTCGACGCGCTCACCGACCAAGAGCGCGAGCTCCGACGCACGTTCGACGCGTTCGTTTTCTGGATCGTCCTCGGCGTGCTCGGCTTTGTTTTTCTCGTCGCCGCCGAGCTCTTCGGCTTCGTCGACGGCGCCGGCGCGCTCGTCGCGAGACGAGTCAAGCGATGGAGCGTCTCGGAGTTGTAGTGTGACTAAATTGTAGCTCACTGTAGTTAGTCTATTCATAGCTACGTAGCTGTCGTTACGTAGGATCGTATGAACGCGTCCGCGGCGTCATCGAGCGTCAGGTACTCAGCTCTCCAAAAAACGCGTCGAGCTTTTCGGCGAGCGAGAGACTCCGTTCGTCGCCGACAATCGCGACGTCCGCGCAGCGCGCCAGCGCCTCGGCGAATTCGGGAAACGTCGCCTCGCAGTCCAAGACGCGCGTTAACGCCTGCGTCTGTACATCCAGCTTCTTCGCGGCTTTGGCCTTCGCCTCAGCCTCGGCGGCGGCCGCCAACTCCGCTTCCGAAACACCCGCGTCTTCGTCTTCGTCGTCGTCGTCATCCGCGCCGGCGGCGGCGTCCAAAGCCGCGGCGGCGTCCTCGCCGGCGGCTTCCGCGGCTTCCGCGGCTTCGCGTTTCGCGGCTTCGCGTTCCGCCTTCCTAGCCGCCGCCGCCTCGCGCCTGGCCTCGCGCTCGGCCTCCGCCTCGTACGCCGCGAGCGCGGCCGCCTCGGCCTCCGCCTCGTCCGCCTCCGCGCGCGCGCGAGCCTCGAGAAGCGCGTCCCGCGGCGCAACCGCGGCGGCGAACGCCGAAAGCGCTTGCAAAGCCGTGAGGCCGACGGCTTGGTTTTTTGTCGTCGCCGAGACCGCCGAGTCCTCCGGCTTCGCGCCGCTAAACTCCGCAGCCTCGTCGGTGTCGTCGGTCCCATCGGGTCCCTCGTCGTTCGCGTTCGGGGGTTCGTCGGCGTCTGGCCCGTCGGTCGGTTCGTTCGCTCGATTAATCGGCTCGGGGGGGGGGTAACTCACCTCCTCGCCGTCGTCGGAGGAAACGTCGGCGACGACGCGCGCGTCGACGAGAAACGCCAGAAACGCGCGCCCGTCCACCGCCGGCGGGTCGCGGCGGCGCGTGGGGTCGCTTTGGCGGATCCGGGAACAAGCCACGAAGCACGAGTGGAGACTTCCGCGAGGCGGCGGAGTAGTGTGGTCCAACAACGCGTCGCCGTCGGTCGATTTCCGGTCGTCCCCGCGTCCGAGGTCTCCGCGGAGGACGCGCTGGACGTCCTCCGAAGCCATCGCGGCGTCCCAAGGCGTCGCGTCGGCGTCGTCGACGAAGGCGTTTTCGCGAAACAGCGCCTCGACGCGGCGGTGCAGTCCGGGCGTCGCCAGGAACTTGGCGTGCGCGCACCGCACCAGGCACTCCACGAACTCGCGGAACGCGAGCGTGGCGTTCGGGGACAGCGCGTCCGGCGTTTCGCGCGGGTCTGCGGCGTTCACAGGGCGTTCGGCGAGAGCATCCTTCTCCGCCGCCGACGCGTACCGCGGGTCCAGGAAAAACGTCTCGGCGGCGTCCGCCGCGGCGGTGGTCGCGACGGAGGGCTCCGGGTCCGGCGGCGTCGGCGACTGGTTCGTAGCCTCGACGGGGTACCGCTTGGTCTCAGTCTCGTGCGTCATTCGCCTCTCCTCCGCGAACCAAGCCGGCTTGATCAAACGCGCCATCTGCGCGACGGTGAGGTCCGCGCCGCACACGCCCCGGCGCCGCGCGAACGCGACGAAGCCCGGCACCGAGAGCGACGACGGGTCTGGAAAAAATTCAGCCGCGCTCGGGGGACTTTTAGAGACGGCGCTCTTATACGCCGCGCGCAGCTCGGACATGGACCGGAGCAGAACCTTGTTTAGCGCCTCCGTCGCCGCCGCGCGCGCCGCGACGTCTGTCTCGGAAATCTCGTCCAGCAGGTCGTGCACGTCCAGGTTCAGAAACGTGGTGGGCGCGAACGGAGGGTTGCCCGGCGCAACCACCGGTCGATCGCGCTCAAACGCGCCGCGAAACGCGCTGCCGTCCTCGAACGCGTACACGCCAACGCCGTGTTTTTGGTCCTCGAAGAAGTCCCCGACGTACTTCGCGCCGTCCGCGTAGGAGAACACACCGTGGCCGTGCCTTTTGCCGTCAACGAAGGCGCCCACGTACGTGTTCGCGGAGGCGCTAAACCGCGAAACCGAGACGCCGTCGTTTTTCTCGTGACTACGGAACCAGACGTGCGCGCCGCGGCCGTGCGCCTTTCCGTCTTTCCACTCCCCCTTGTACATCTCGTTCCTCCCGTCTCCGACCCACCGCATCGTACCCCGGCCGTGCTTCGAGTCGCGGAACCACTCGCCCTCGTACGTGTCGCCGTTCGGGTACCGGAAAACCCCCGAGCCGTGCTTCGCGTCGTTAAACCATTCGCCGTCGTAAAAGTGCGTCGGCGAACGCGTCGCCGACGGATGATCATCATCGTCGGAGAAGATCAGGCGACCGCGTCCGTGTCTCTTGCCCTCCACCCAGTCGCCCTCGTACCTCGTCTCTCCGTCCGCGAAGAACATCACGCCCGGTCCGTGCCGCTTGCCCTTCCGAATCTGGCCCTCGTATCGACCGCCGTCGGGCCAGTCGTACCGCCCGTGGCCCTCCGCGACGTTGTCCGTGAAGTAGCCCTCGAAGACGACGCCATCCACCCACTCGTACCGCCCGCGGCCGTGCATCTTGCCCGCCTTCCACGCGCCCACGTACTTGTGCCCGGACTTGAACACCGCGGTCGCGCTCGCGGCCTCGTACCACCCCGCGGGGGAAACCGCGCCGTGGTACTCCGCCACGGACACGGACGCCATGCTCGGCTCCACCACGCCGCGAGGACGCGACATCGCTCGCGAAGAAGGCGCGCGCTCGGCGGAGGCGTCCGCGAGAGCGCGGCCGCGCTCGGGGAGGGCGAGCGCGCCCGGGCGACGAGTCGCGCGACGCCGCGCGCCTCGAAGGTGCCGCGGCGGGTCGCCACAGCCACGCGCGTGGTTGTGGTTCGCTCGCGCGCCTAATCGGGCGACGAAACTCAACGTTCGGCACGACGCACGAGTTTGACTTTTTGTCTTTTTCGACTCGATTTTCCACTGCCTCGACCGCACCGAGCAGCCTCGAGGGCGTCACCTCCGCGCGCGCGCGGCTCCGCGACGCGTCCGGTCGACTCGTCTCGGAGAACGCCATGGACTTCCAGGGCCAGCGCCTGAGCGAGCGCATGTACCAGATCTGCATCGTGATGTTCGCCATCCTCGGGTTCGTGGTGGGGTACGGCACCGGGTCGTTCCGCGCGATGATGGCGTGCTTCGGCGCGGGGGTGGTGATCGCCATCGTCATCGCGGTGCCGGACTGGAAATACTTCAACCAGCACCCGCAGAGGTGGCTGAGGGCGGACGCGAGGGAGAAGCAGGGGGTCGGGAAGGGCAAGCGGAGGTAGCGGTCGTCAGGTGGGAGGCGTTCCGGCGCGACGACTCGCGGCGTAGTACAGTACATAGATCGACAAAGTTTTTCCCTCAGACGCGACGCTTCGCAGAGAGCGAACGAGAAGGATGCGCGATTCGCATCCTCGCCTCATTCGCGTCGCGCGTCGCCCGGCACGAGCGCGTCCTCCGGAGAACGAACGCACACTCTCACACGCGCGTTGGCCGCATCACTTTAAACCCAGCTTGGTTTTTTCGTGCACGAGCACCTTCTGCACGCGCTCGATGGCGCGCGCGTCGCCCCCGGGCACGCCCGCGCACACTTTGTAGGGCGGCGCGATGGTGACTTCGTCCATCACCTTGATCACCGTACCCTCCCACGAGCAGGGCAACGTCCTGGCGATCGCGTCGAAGATGTCCTGCGCCTCCTGCGTGACGCCCACGCCGATGTTCGCCGCGGAAGCCTGCGCGGCCTTGACGTTGGCCTCTTCCCGGCGCTCCGATCGCGCGCGGTCCACCACGGGCAGCGGCTCAAACTTCACCGCAGACGCGGGGGGCTTCGAACGCACGTTCGCGCATCCCTCGGTGTTGAGCACGCGCACGTCGTGCGTGTTGATGATCTCGCCCTCCGTGCGCAGCACCGCGATCTTCGTGCCCTCGTCGTACGTGAACACAGACCCGACGAACGCCTCGCCGGAAGCGGTCGTGCCGCTCACCTCGTGGCCGATGCCCCAGTCGGAGGCCCCCATGACGAGGATTCTCGCGCGCGCGCGAGTGTGCGCGACAGCGGCGAAAGTCGACTGGAGTCGAGTCGTCGGTCGTTGCATTTGTTTGCGACCGAACGGGGTTGGAAAAAATACCATTTTCCCTAACCTTTTTGCAACGACACGTGGGCAGATAGTGTCCAAAAGTCGAAAATACAAAATGCGCCGCCTCGCCAATCCGAGTCACGATCGTTTAACATATCCAAAAGCGACGTTCCGGGGCCGATTCCCATCCAGAGCCGAGAGCACGCGCACGCGTCTCTCTCCTTTAACAGACCCCGGCTCCACATCGGAGAACAAACGCGCGCGAGAACGCAGTCGCCCGTGTTTTCTGATCAGAGAGGCTCGCCCCACGCGGCACGAAAGGTGCGCGACGCGCGGATCGCCCGGAAAAAGTTCAACCCGACGCCGCACGCAGACCCTT
>Ga0233432_10004081_pt1 | contig 13040 bp, 8 predicted proteins | sample SI_122_August201_6_FD_179870 | JGI IMG/M metagenome (GOLD analysis project Ga0233432, IMG submission 179870) | Seawater microbial communities from Saanich Inlet, British Columbia, Canada - SI_122_August2016_10_MG | ecosystem: Environmental > Aquatic > Marine > Inlet | place: Canada: British...
ATTGAAGATATGACTCGCGAACACATGGATTTAACTCCTAAGGAAATTAATGATATGATACTTGACTTATTTCCTTTAAAAACCAAAAAGGAAAAGTTAAAACAATTGGAAAAAATCAAGCAATTTAAAAAACAAGAAAAGGAGAAAACGATTAAGGAAGCAAATAAAAAATCGAAAGCAAAAAAGAAAGCAAAAAAAGGCAAGTTGTCAGAATGGGGAGATGATTCAGATCGTGAAGATAAAAAATCATCTAAACTGCGTCGTTCGTTTGAAAAGTTGAAAAAAGGTAAATACGAAAACAAAGTATTGTCTAAGGTAAAGTCAAAGTCTAAAAGGGGAATTAAACCGAGTTTAAATAAGAAAAAACCAGCAGCAAAAAGAAAGGCAGTCGCAAAGAAAAAAAATGTATCCGAAAGTGAACAAGAAGATGACAGTGAATGGGATGAAGAAGAAGATGATGAAACTGAATGGGATGAAGAAGATGAAGAAGATAGTGGTTCAGAATGGGAGACAGAGTCGTCAACCGATGAAGACGATAGTGATAGTGAATATTTTCCAGAAAATGAGGACGAAGAATTAGATGACGATGAATTGGATATGTTAAAAGATGGAAATATGAAATTTAACATTATATTTACCACTGGTAGTGGAGATGGTGGTGAAGAAGATGGTTTGGGTCCAATGATGATGGGACCATCAATGTCATTTGGTGATTTTATGGAAAATGGCGATGAATATGGCGATGAATATGACGATATTGAGGAATATATTACCAGTGATGACAGTGAAGAAGAAGAAGATGATGATAATGATGACAAATCGGGTAAAAGTAAAGAAAAGAAAAATTCTAAAAACAAATCGAAAAATGATACAAAATTTAAAAAGGGAGAAATTGTGATGGTTAAAATGAAAGACTGGGACGGATTTTATAAAGGCAAGGTTATAAAAGTGAATCGTTATAAAAACCATTCTTCAAAGAAAATGGAGGTTACATATGATATACGACTAAATAATAAGGATTATGACGATGTATTAGAAGTTCCATCTACAAGAATGAAATCGGTTAATAAAGAAACTCACGAATACGAAGAGTTGATAGAAGAAATGAAGAAATTGTCAAAGACGAAGAAAAAAGGCAAGAAAGCGTTTGATAAAAAGATAGAAACTATGATGAATGCATTGGAAAAGAAAAATGAAAAAGATCAAAAAAAAGAAGATAAAAAAAGGAAAAGTAAAAACTTATCCAAGTTTAAAACACTTTTAAAAACAAGCACTCCTGTCAACGATTATAAATATTTCAGTGGTTTAAAGCCAGAACAACAAAAATTGGTTTTAAAGAAAATGAAAGATTTGAGCGAATATGATAAGGTTGAAACGCCATATCGTTTACAGTTAATAGAATCTGATATTCCAGTAGAATATAAATCATCCGCTATTAAAAAGATTAATAGTTTAAACCACATGGATCCTGGAAGTGGTGAATACTATAAAATTAAACAATGGGTTGATACATTTATGAAGATACCATTTAATGTTACTAGAAGCTTACCTATTAAGATGGACGATGGTCCTGAGAAATGTAAAAAATTTATGTTGGAAGCAAAAGAGTCCCTTGATGGAGCCGTGTATGGATTGGACGATGCCAAAATGCAGATCATGCAGATTGTCGGTCAATGGATTTCCAATCCAGATAGTGTGGGCAATGCGATTGCGATTCAAGGTCCTATGGGAACAGGTAAAACCACATTGGTAAAAGAAGGGATTAGTAAAATATTGAACCGTCCATTTGCTTTTCTGGCATTGGGTGGTGCAACAGACAGTAGTTTTCTAGAAGGACATTCATATACATATGAAGGTAGTTCTTGGGGTAAAATTGTAGATATATTGTTGAACAGTAAATGTATGAATCCGGTTATATATTTTGATGAGTTGGATAAAATCAGTAATACCCCCAAGGGTGAAGAAATCGCAGGTATATTAACTCACTTGACGGATTTAACACAAAACACACAGTTCCATGATAAATACTTTTCCAGTATCGACTTTGATTTAAGCAAGGTATTGTTTATATTTAGTTATAATGATGAATCAAAGGTAAATAAAATCTTGCTGGATAGAATGTATAAAATCAGAACTAAGGGATACAATAATAAAGAAAAGATTACAATTGCCAACAACTACTTGATACCATCTATTATTAAAAATGTGAATTTTAAAAAGGAAGACATCATATTTCCAGAAGAAACTTTGACACATATTATATCTAATTATACAGAAGGTGAAAAGGGTGTTAGAAATTTAAAGAGAGCATTGGAAATAATATATACCAAGTTAAATCTATATAGACTTATGGATGAAGATACACAATTGTTTGATAATGAGAAGTCATTCAAGGTTGAATTCCCTCATACTGTTACTGTATCAAATGTAACTAATTTAATAAAGAAAAATGATAGTATGAGTGCACCTCCATTTGGTATGTATGTATAAACAAAACAAATATAGTATATTAAAACCGACAACTGACACCTGAAAAGTTGAAACTTAAATTGAAGTAAAATAAATATATATTTTTTATGTTAAAAATATATATTCAACATTAACACAGCACAATACGACACAATATAACAAACACATACCTTTATATAATTACAAACTCACAAATTCAAGAATTATGAGTAACGTTGAAAATGATATTGCTAAATTAACCACTCAACTTAATGATATCAATTCTGTATTAGCGTTGCAAAATAGCAACGCTGAACTAAACGATATAAGCACAGAAAAGCTACTGAAAATGTCCGATAAGATAGGCTATATTATTAGTCAAACGATTAGTGAATGTCCGATATGCTATAATCCTACATCAGTTAAAAACTCATGTTGTATGTCTAAGTGCGGGCATCATATCTGCACATCATGTTATTATAAATGGGTAGATGTTAAAGGAAAAAACACCTGTCCAATGTGTCGTGATAATATATTTTCACGAGATACTAAATTACTCTCGACCCTTTTAAGATTAAATGGCGAATCGAAGGAGCACTTACAAATATTGAGAGGTAGTTTGGAATATTATAAAAATAAGATTAGGGAGAAACAAGAAGAACTTGATAATGCTAACCAAAGATATGAAGAGATGACAAATCAACTGTCTTATGGCAGAGCAGAGTTAAAAATGATTGAAATCGAACTTACAGAAAGAGATGGTATATTGAATGAAATGGAATTATATTTAAAAGATAGTAATAAATGGAAAAAAGCACATGATGTTCGTATTAAACGTGAAATTTCATTGGCACGTAGAAAATGGCGCAAGTCTATGAAGCAAGTAAATATCCAAGTTAAAGAAAAAGCTAATATAAGAAAAATTGTTAATTCCGGTAATTTAATTAAATGGCATGATTCGATCACACCATTTATGAAATTGGAAATGGAACGTATATGTAGATATCATACTAAAATCATTAAAAATAATTTAAAATTTGATGAGGAAGAAATTGGGTTGGGAGACACAATATTGGCAGATGATGGCGATATTGAAATGGAAACCAGCGCTGAATTAGATTTACAAAAACGCATCCGCACAGACACAAATCGACAGGGTCGTGAATCGTGGTATGAAGGTCTGTCCTGGGCCGTGGTGTCGTGGCCCGAGGCGTGATCGCCGTAATCATCGATCGAATTTGAAAATTCTGAATAATTGGAAAGGATATATGTAATGATTGCACTAAAATACGATAAAATAAATAAATAAAATAAAAATAGCATTAACTTTTTTTATTTTATACATCATTATTATTAATATTGTCATCTTCTATTGTATTTGGCATTTCTAATATACTTTTAATGTCAACTGTTTTTGCTATATTATTAACAATCTCCTTTTTATCATAATTTAATAGTTTAGATGCTATTTCGCATTTTAATGTTTCATCATCTGGGTTATGAGGTAATGGATTTTCTTTATCATACTCACTATAAAAATTAATATATGCTTTGTTATGTAAATTGTTTACTTGCATACTTAATGAACCATTTGTATCGACACTGTCTTTAACCCATCCTTCATTTTTATCTTTAACCATGAAATTTCGCCGTTTTTGATCGGTACAGTGTATCGGTCGCTCTGTAATAGGTATATCTTGCAAATCTTTCAGCACTTTTTTAGATATAAAGTTATCAATCATTTCATTTTCGTTTAATATATCGTTTAATTTAAATGATATGTTTTCCACAAAATCTTGAAGACTTTGCGCGTGATTACAGTATTTATCTAAGAAAAAGTTGATTGAAATATTATTGTTTGTGATTACTTGTTTTGGTCCTAATATACCACTGTCAACTACTTCATGAATAGAATTTGCTAACTTAGACACTTTATTCGATAAATCATTTATCTTTATGTCAGTGTTGTTTGATGTCGTTGCGTTTAAATCATCGATTGTCTTACCAATACATCCTTTCTTTTTATGATAACGAAGACCACTTCTGTCTTTGTATTGTTTATTACATATTTCACACGCATATACTGTTGTAACACATTTTAACACTTTTTTAACACTTTTTTCCCCATTTCTCTCCATAATTCTTAAATGTTTTTTGGTCGCAATGTGTTTTTTATAATGCGATTTTTGTGAGGCAGTATAGTCACATAACGAGCAATAAAACTTATTTTTACTTTTAACACTTTTTAACACTTTTTTCTCCATTTTTCTACAATTATATATACTAAATTATTTATTTTAATATCTATTGAAATAATAAAATTAAAAAGACGAAAAATGTAATATTTTTCCCAAAAAAAGGCACTATTTTCAAGAAAATGGAAAATCCTGAAAAAAAGGTTCCAAAAAAGGTTCCAAAAAAGGTTCCCATCGAAAAAATGTTTCTGTTCGATGGGTGCCTTTTTTTCGAAAATCACTGATTTTTTTGTCAAAATTTGCAAAAATCAGCCAAATTTAACACTTTTTTAACACTTTTTTCTACGTTTTTTCTACGTTTTGCAAAAAATTCTTATGGTTTCACATTTTTCTCTTTTTTATAATTTTATAATGCGTTTTCATTTAAAAAGTGTAAAAAAATTTTTAACACTTTTTTAACACTTTTTAACACTTTTTTCTACGTTTTTCCCCACTTTTTAAAAATTTCGAAAATTTTTGTCAAAAATGGGCAAAATTTTTGAAAAAAATCGTTCGATGGGAGCCTTTTTTTCATTTTGGCCATTTTTCCCCAATAGTGCCTTTTTTTCCCGAAAATGGCCATTTTTTTACCTACAGACCACAACTCGTTTAAAAATCATTTTTTGTCACTTTTCAAGTGAGACCATAAAAAAAAAGGTTCCAAAAAAGGCTCCCATCGAACAGTTTTTTGTTGAAAAGTTTTTTCAATTTCGCGATTTGGACATTTTGAAATTGTCCTTTTTCGATTTTTGAAAAACTTTTAGTAAAAAAATCGTTCGATGGGAGCCTTTTTTGGAACCTTTTTTGGAACCTTTTTTGGAACACTTTTTGGAACCTTTTTTTCGGCCTTTTTATGTATTTTACGATAAATATTTTTTCAGGAAAATCCAGGAAATGATTGGATTAAAAAATAGGGTAGATGCAGAAATATGATCGGCCCCTAATTTTTCATATTTTCTGGCTTGTTCAATTGTTTTCACGCCGCCTCCGGCTATTACAACCGTATCGTCATAATTATGTTTTATGTATTGAATTAAACGGCTTGTATATGGTATAAGTGATTCCCCGGACAATCCACCATGTTTAACTGGTAGTGTATTACTACAATGAAATTGCCGAAAGCCTTCCCGATAGTATTTGTCAATTAATGCGGTTTCACATACTGGGCTTAATTTAATTATACACCACGACCTTTTATCATTGATGAATCGCGACAATCCATTTTCTACCACTGATTTTTCAGTATTAGGGCAGCTAACATTTAATTCTATATCCATATCTTCTGGAACTTTGCGCAATAACTTATCAATATCTTCTGGATGTAATATCGCGATACTGATTATCTCTCCCTTTTTATATGTTTTAATTGCATAATCAATCCCCTTATTTCTTAATCCAATCTTATTTACCCATCCACCACACGCAAATGAATAGCGAAGTGTTTTAAAGATTTGCAGTATCAATCCTTTTCTAGGGTTTAAGGTATAACTTCCTCTTATAGAAATCGTATTTGGAATATTTAAATAATTACCAAACGGTGGATTTATAAATAGCATTATTATAAACAATAAAATAATATGTGTGAGTTATTTTAACAATTGATTAAATTGACAACAAAATGGTACTGTTAAATTAGTTCAACCATCTATTCGCTACCATCAAATATCCTACAATCGTATCAACCATTTACAAGATAACAAACCGCAAATTAAACACAACAATGCAATCCAAACAACAAATCAATCTTTATTCTACTCAATCAATCCCACTCGCTCAGCTAAGCAAGTTAACTGCTGCTTTTAACGAGCATTATATGTATGAAATTAATACAGTTGAAATGAAAGAAAACAAAGAAAAAAAACAAGCCAGCGTGGTGGTTTTGAAAAAATACGGAAAAGACTTTGTTGACATTATTGCGGACACGATTACTACGATGGAAAGTGAAAAGCAATTCTCGGTAAGTGATTTGGAAGGAGATGTTTCGGATATTGTATCGCACATCAACGGACAAATCGACGCTTGTTTAGACAACGACTTCTGTATTGAAACAATGTCTATTCAAAGACAGCATTTAAATTATCAAGTAAATCCAGCCTGCTTTTCAATATACAATGGACCAGATAATTGCGAAGTTTCGTTTAAATGGTTGCGTAATGGAAAATCAGAAGGGCACAAGGTAAGTGTTCAATTAAATAGTGGCGATGCTTATTTTGTAGTGATGGAAGAAAGCAACGGATATACAATTGGTGAATTTTCGGGTACGGCGGCAAAAAAAGAAAAAAACGAGAAAAAAGAGAAAAACGAGAAAAAAGAAAAAAACGAGAAACTGCGTCTTAGTGATACAAAGACATACACTCAGCGTGGTATTGAAATAAAAGGAGCAAATGGCGCTGAATTGCGTGTTGCTATACACAAAGAAACTCGCCAGGTGTATAAGAAAAATGAAAAGAATTGGACTGAAGAAGGAAATGCAAAGTTTCAGGAATTGTTTCCTAATGGACTAAGTGAGTCAAAGCGCAAGAAAAAACAGCCGAAACAAGCAACGCAGGCATCCGCTACTGAAACTCAAGTAGAAATAGAAAGTCAAACAAACGACAAGAATATTGTTGACACTGATACACAAGCAGATAGTGTTTCACAAGAAAATGCGGAAACTCCCCACGAAGAAGAAGCCAGTGAAGAAGAAATCACTCTTGATGATTTAGTGGACGATTTAGTGGATGATTTAGATGAGTTGGAAATAGATGACAACGAATCATCTCAACAAAATGATAAAGATGAAGAATCAAACTTAGGCGAAGAAAATTATGGATCGGCTTCAGATACAACGGGCGATGAAGAAGAAGAAGAAGAAGAAGAAGAAATAGTCGATGAACTATCTCAGTATGGAGGAAGTGAATTAAATGAAGAACAATATAATGAACCGCTCAACTCAGAAACGGCTGATGAAAATATATCACAAATCGATGGCGCGCGTGTTGAGGCGAGCGCGCCATTAGATAGTGTAAGCACGTTTAAGTTGTCCGTTGTTAATTTTGTAAACATACGATTGTTTGAAACCATTATTCCAAAAAGCATTACATTATGCGATGAATCCGGTAACATCGAACATGAACGCACCGTGTATTTATTACTCGAAGAAGGCGTTACAGAATTATCGATTGGGAAAGACCATCGCGTTGGAAACAGAGTATATGGATTTCCTAGTAAATATCCCGTTTACTGTGTCTTGAGTATGTAATTTATAAATTAAATTACATGCATAATAAAAACAATATTATATAAAAAGAAACAAAAAGAAAATAAATAAAAAAGAAAATAAATAAAAAAGAAAACTCTCTCACAACCTCCCTCCCAACACTTTTTTTATTAAATCAACGAGAAGCATATATTGAAGCGGCGCCAATAATACCAAATACCAAAAAAAAACCACAAACAATTAAAGTTGGAATTAGCATTGTATATTATTTAATATTGATCGCAGTTTTAAATAATAATATGTATAATTTAGTAACTTAACTATTTGGTAACTTCATCCTCCCACCCCAACTCCTCCATTTTTATTAATAAAACACTAGTTATTTATTAGTGTTTTTATTAAGCATTTTGCGAATTTAAGTTATATAGCTGTTCAATTCGCAAAGAAACGGAATAATCGGTATTATTAAAATCGACCACTCTTCCCAACTCATCTAATATGATAATTTTAAGTTTGTTGATATTAACAGGACCAAAATATTTTCTTATGTAATTGGTTTCGACATCTGGATTTACATAATTATAATTTCCATCGCTGGTTTTAACCAATTTAGCCAAAATGGTATTATTTGTAAAAACGGATTCTTGAAAGGGAGAGAAAATGGTTTGCGAATAATTTTTGTTGTAATCATCAATTGCCAAAAACAAATACCGACTACCTTCCGTGTTAAACATGCCTTCTGGTGAATAACCTTGAACTGTTGTTGTATTGGCTTCCGAACGAGTCACATAATCCGTTGCATAATTATAATATTGTTTTCTATAACCTAACAGCCACCCCATATTCATTTGTATTGGTCGATTTGGCTCATCGCTAATTCGCCAGTCAATATTAAATCGTAATTCAACCAAATCACCATCTAAATTTGTTACAGGTATACCACCATTACTGGTTCCACGAATATCCCTTACTAAATTAAATTTTTTAGTAACCTCATCATAATAAGCACCAATCCTACTTAATCGGTTGTTACTGGTATCGTTGAAAACATATTCATTTAAATACCGCATTAATGTATTGGGAGTATAAATACCGTCTTTAATTTTGATGACATGCTTACTTTCATTGATTACCGTGACATCATTACTAATATTTGCATTGTCCGTATTATTACTACTTACATCAAATAATTCTATTGTAAATTCGTTTGTTTTATTTATACTGGAAAAGGTGTAGTATAAGTCGGGTATTTCGGCGGATTGAAGTGTCATCGAAGTAACATTTTGAAGTGTGTTGTTTAAATCGATGTTAAAATTAGATGATTTAGTATTGTAATAATCGTTTCGAAACATGGTATTAATATTTAATACGGCGGCTGTTTTTTCGCGATTGATTGGATTTATTTTGGAAGTTAAGTCTTGCTTAGGGTTTTTTTTAATTAAAAAATGTTCGCCATGATATGTATTGCTTTTTTCTAAATTTTCTGTGAATTCTTGCTGTGTGATATCAGATTGGCTGTTGATGGTTATTAATTTATTCATTGCCTTTTTAAGAAAGTCGACCAATGGTGCTTTCTCTCCCAATTCTATGTTTTGATTAGATTCGATTTCATTAATATAATTTAAACATTTATGATGAATGTTTAATTGATTTACTTGTTCTTCTTTTAATTCAAATATATCATATAAATCACTTTTAGAATATTCATCTATTTGTAGGCAAAAGTCCATATAATAAATTATTATATAATAAATTATTGATAATTATCTTATTTAATCCTATCCTATTTAATCTAATCTAATCTAATCTTATTTAATCCTATTTAATCTAATCTTATTTAATTAAATATTTTCTTATAATATACTAATTATGAGTGGAGGTTTTAAAAATCCAGCAATCTTATATGATAATATGACATCAAACGATTATATAAATTCAAAAAAAAATAAGCAACTATTTTGTGATATTAATAATTCCAAGTCAAAGGTGCATAAAGTAAAAGGTGGAAAGTTGTCACAAACAGCAAACCATTCCACATTAATGGCAATGACAAAAGGTTATTTTGATTATTATCAAACAACAGATGTATCAAATGCTTTTTTTACAACATACAATGAACAAATTATTAATAATGATAATTGTGTTACATATCCATCAAGTAATACTGATATAAGTAGTAATTATTTTGGTAGTATATTAACTACATATGAAGATGGTTATCAAGCTATTATTGACTCCAAGGCATTTTTCCAAAACGAATATGCTGAAGTATCCGAAGAAAACATTACAATCACAGACCAACATAAAGTAGGAAAGGTTAAATGCTTTAAAATGCACGGAGAAATCAAGAAAACTTAATATATTTATATTTAATTTACAAATATATTAAGAATTGGATAAAAATGTCGGTTGTTACTTAGTCGGTGTTTTCATTTTTTTTTGTCAATTCTTCAGTACGAGGTACAGTCTTTTTTAATATTTCCGTTAAATCAGCTAGCGGTAATGATGGGATTGCCGCAAGTATCTGTTCAATATCGGATAGTTCTACAGTGAGTTCCGGTGCGTCTTCGGCAGGTGATGCTGGGGTTTCTTCTTTTTCTTCTTTTTCTTCGTTTCCTCCTTCTTCAGTTGATGCTGCATCTTCTTTAGTGGGGGGTGCTCCTTCATCTGCTTGTGGTGCTTCATCTGCTTGTGGTGCTTCATCGGCTTGTGATGCTGGGGTGTCTTCTTTTTCTTCTTTTTCTTCCTTTTCTTCGTTTCCTCCTTCTTCAGTTGACGCTGCATCTTCTTTAGTGGGGGTTGCTCCTTCTTCAACAGGTGATCCTGCTTCTTCTGCGGGCACGGCTGCTTCTTCTGCGGGCACGGCTGCTTCTTCTGCGGGTGCGGCTGCTTCTTCTGCGGGTGCGGCTGCTTCTTCTGCTGGTGCGGCTGCTTCTTCTGCGGGTGCGGCTGCTTCTTCTGCGGGTGCGGCTGCTTCTTCTGCGGGTGCGGCTGCTTCTTCTGCGGGTGCGGCTGCTTCTTCTGCTGGTGCGGCTGCTTCTTCTGCGGGCGCGGCTGCTTCTTCTGCGGGTGCGGCTGCTTCTTCTTCGGCTGGCGCGACTGCTTCTCCTCCTTCTTTTCCTCCTTCTTTTCCTCCTTCTTTTCCTCCTTCGTTTCCTTCTTCGTTTCCTCCATCCTCATCACTACTATTTCCTCCACCCATCATTACATTTTCTTTTATTTTACAAATGGGGTTGGTGCTACCGGGATAGCATTCTCTAAATATATCTTTTACAAAATCATTAATAAATCCTTTGCCTGTATCCAAATGATTAATATAATCGGAATATTCCAACAAATTTTTCATGGATTCACCCTTATAATACAAACATTTTGGGAGAGAAAACCCACCTTTTTTATCTACTACTTCTACATATTTCCATCCATTACCAATATCTCCATTATCAAGTATATTGTATAATATATCTTTAAATTTAAGAGTTGTATTATTCATTGTATATATATAATATATATAAATGAATTATTTAATATTAGTTATTAATAACTTAAATAATATTAAATACAATTAAAATTCAGTATCCCACGCCGTCACTGCTTTGTTACCGGCTCTAGATGCTAAATAAGATTTCTGCTCCGCAGTTTCACAGGCACATCCACCCGTTCCACTAACAGTAGAATGCTTGCAACATTCAGGTTTAAAATCATTATTACCATAGTAAAACAATTGTCCTTCTTCCATTGGAACACTTACTTTTTCATAATTTTCACCGGGTTCATATACTTTTTGGTATTTATCATTGTGAACACCATTTGAGGTGCTATACAATAAGTTAGACATACCTTCCTTGTTAATACAACTTATGCATGTGTTGCTTATAATAAATCCACCAACAAGTATTATTATTAACAAATTGATGATATTAAGGTTAAGAGTGATTGAAATATTACTCATATAAATATTAAATAGATAATATTTAAAATTTATTTTAATTTTTTCATAGTAAATTACTTATTGTGTTCAACCGCTTAATTATTTAAAAAATATTCTAAACAAGCATTAAAATCATATATTTTAACACCATCTACATAAAACATATTTTTATCTGTTAAAATGTGATACAATTTATTTTCATGTTTGCTGTGTTTAATATGCGTTTTATGATATTTTGCTAAATCAGATTTCTCAAATATTATATTATTACCTTTTAAATCAAGCGTATCATTAAAATAGTTAAATGTATTTTTATTGTCCAGTGATTGAACGACTCCAGTAACAACCACGCCGTTTTTCAATATCTCTCCCACTTCGATATCTTGAATATATTTTTTCTCACCATTTTCCAATTCAATTACAGTATTTTCAAAGAAACCACTATTTAAGTATGTGTTGATGTCTTTTTTAGTGTAAATGTATTTTTTATTTTTAAGCGTTAATATTTCACTAATCGTCACTTCATCCCAATCCATAAAAACCGTATCATTTATTTCTATTTTTTTGGAATTGGTATTAATACAATACACCAAGTCTTCTTTTTCACTTAAACGAACCGCTCGTGGATCATTTTCAACATGGATCCAGCCTTTTATTGGGTTATAAACCGTATGATTTTCAGTTACAATAACCCCATTTAAATTATACATCGTATTACCCACCGCACTTGTTTTAAATACACTGGTGACAACATCGTTATTTAATAAAACATCTCCGGGAACCAATTTCGATATAGCAACCGATCCATTTACCGTGTCGATTTTAGTATCTTTATGAAAACAATTCGAAGGTTTACCGGGTTTAGACGGTATATTTCCCACGCTTATAAGTAATGCATTCGACATGTTTACTTTTATAATAATCATCATGGTCATAATTGCAATATAAAATATGGTAGCCGAAATCGCAACTGGCCAAGTAAATGGTAAAATCCACAATCCTACAATCATAGCCGACGCCGCAATCATTCCCGCAATAATAAGATCCATAAAACTTCCGATAAATGCTCTTAGTGCGGAAAACTTGGCAACCAACGCGTGCAACAAAGTGATAATGACGGCATTCATTTTGTTTAAAACATCTTTCATATTAATATACATTTTCTGTATGGGAATAATAACACTACCGATACGGCTGATAAAATACTCCATTAATACTCTCATTTTTG
>Ga0233432_10004102_pt1 | contig 13012 bp, 14 predicted proteins | sample SI_122_August201_6_FD_179870 | JGI IMG/M metagenome (GOLD analysis project Ga0233432, IMG submission 179870) | Seawater microbial communities from Saanich Inlet, British Columbia, Canada - SI_122_August2016_10_MG | ecosystem: Environmental > Aquatic > Marine > Inlet | place: Canada: British...
TGTGGACCCAGGCCGTCCAGCAGGCCGGTACGACGGATGTCGATGCAGTGCGCCAGGCCATGTATGGCCAGAAGGTCACCTCGCTGACAGGTTCGGTCGCCGAGATGCTGCCGAACCATCATCTGACCAAGCCGGTACTGATCGGTGAGATCCAGGAAGATGGCCAGTTCGAGACCGTCTGGAAGACTTCCGGCCCTGTTGCGGGTGATGCATGGAGCGATTTCATTCCGGAGAGCAAGAAGCTCACAGCGGATTGGACGTTCCCATGGGTCTGCGGCAATTGTGAAAAGCCGAAGTTCAACTAGATCGCAGAACTTTTGCGATGGTTAAACGCCGGGCTGGCGGGTCAACGATCCTCCTGCCCGGCGTCCCTTTCTTTTGAACCGGTCCATTCGGACAGGCGGGACTGATGGCAGAACGAATTAGCACAGGCGCAGTGGCGGCGCTGGTGGCGCTGGTTATTATGATGGCAGCGCTCTTACCAGGCGACGGTCAGGCGCAGACAAAGGATGGCTTTGCCGACCTGGTGCAGGCACTTGGTGCGAAAAGCTACAGCGCAAAGATCAGGGCGGTTAACAAGCTGGCGGCGACTGGCGATGATCGGGTGGCCAGCATCTTGGAAGCGATGGCGGGCCGGGATTTGTATTCCCGGAAATCGGACCAGCGCGTTGTTATCGGTCGCAATAAAGCCGGCCAATACGAGGTCATCGACCCGATTACCGGGCAGGTGGTGGGGCTTGCAGAAACCGCCGCACTTTCCAGGTTGCGGATCAACAACCGGTTGCGACGCACAATCAGAACGGCCCTCGGTGCACTAACACTTGCCAGCAGTGATCCTCAGAAACGCATTGTCGCGGCCCAGTCGATTTTCAAATCACCCAAGGCCGCACAGATCGGGATTCTCCGCGCTGCCCTCAAGAAAGAAACTGACGACGCCGTTCTGCCGGAAATTGTCCGGGCGCTGGGGGCGGCAGAGCTTCAACACGGCAAGACGCCGGATATCCGGATAGCCGCAATCGGCGCACTTGGTGTCTATACTGACCGCGGCGTGAGTGCTCTGCTCAAAGGTGTCGTCGCATCGAAGACCGACGAGACCGTCCGCGCTGCAGCACAGGCCGCGCTCGATGACATCGAGGAACGCGTGTTTCTATGGGAACTTCTCGGCCGGTTATTTACAGGGCTCAGCCTTGGCTCTGTCCTTCTGCTGGCGGCAATCGGTCTTGCGATTACGTTCGGGGTCATGGGGGTCATCAATATGGCCCATGGCGAAATGGTGATGATCGGCGCCTATACGACTTTTGTCGTGCAGGAAGTTTTTCGTTCCGCTTTTCCCCAAAGCTTTGATCTGTCGCTTGCCGTGGCCATCCCAATGGCCTTTCTTGTCGCCGGTGCGTTCGGGGTCGCCATTGAACGGGGCGTCATACGCTATCTCTATGGCCGCCCGCTGGAGACGTTGCTGGCGACATGGGGTATCAGCCTGATCCTGCAGCAGATGGTGCGGACGATCTTCGGGCCGACGAACAAGGAGGTCGGCAATCCATCGTGGATGAGCGGCGCCATCGAGCTCGATGGTGGTGTGTTGCTCACCTATAACCGGATCTGGATTATCGTCTTCAGTCTTATGGTTGTTGCGATGCTGGCTCTGATCCTCAAAAAAACGGCGCTTGGTCTGCAGATGCGCGCGGTCACGCAAAACCGGCGCATGGCGAACTCTATGGGCATCCGCACCGGCCGGGTCGATGCGATGACTTTCGGCCTGGGTTCGGGGATTGCCGGCATGGGCGGGGTCGCGCTCAGCCAGATCGATAATGTCAGCCCCAATCTGGGCCAGGCCTATATCGTCGATTCCTTCATGGTGGTTGTGTTCGGTGGTGTCGGCAATCTGCTCGGCACGTTGCTGGGTGCGACATCGCTCGGCATCGCCAACAAGTTCCTCGAGGCATGGTCGGGCGCGGTTCTGGCGAAAATCCTCATCCTGGTCGCCGTTATCCTGTTTATTCAGAAAAGGCCTAGCGGGCTGTTTGCCCTCAAGGGCCGGGCGGCAGAAGGATGACTGCGCGCGCGCCGTTTGTCTTCCTGTATGCAGATCGCGGCGGGCAGATTTTTCTCAGCGTCGTGTTGTTGCTGGCGGTGTTCGTGCCATTGCTGAACCTCGCGTTGCCGGTCGAGTCCGCGTGGCATGTGCCGACCTGGGTGATGTCGCTGCTCGGCAAGTATCTGTGTTTCGCGCTGCTGGCCCTCAGCGTCGACCTGATATGGGGGTTCTGCGGGATTCTCAGTCTCGGTCACGGCGCGTTCTTTGCGCTGGGCGGATATGCTATGGGCATGTACCTGATGCGCCAGATCGGTGATCGCAGCGTTTATGGCAATCCTGAGCTGCCTGATTTCATGGTCTTCCTGAACTGGAAGGAACTGCCCTGGTACTGGCACGGCTTTGACAATTTTGGCTTCGCCATGATCATGGTGTTGCTGGTCCCCGGTGTTCTGGGCTTTGTGTTCGGTTGGCTGACGTTCCGCTCGCGGGTGACGGGCGTGTATCTGTCGATCATCAGCCAGGCGATGACCTACGCGTTACTACTTGCGTTTTTCCGGAACGATATGGGCTTCGGCGGGAATAACGGGCTGACGGATTTTAAGGATCTGCTGGGCTTCGATCTGCAGGCGTCTGAGACCCGCGCAGGCCTGTTTGTGGCCTCGGCGCTGGCACTGGCAGGCGGCTATGTCCTGTGTCGATATATTGTGTCATCGAAGCTCGGCCGTGTACTCGTCGGTATCCGGGATGCGGAGAACCGGGTACGTTTCCTCGGCTACCGGGTTGAATACTACAAGCTGTTCGTCTTCACCCTGTCATCGATGCTGGCGGGTGTTGCGGGTGCGCTCTACGTGCCGCAGGTCGGTATCATCAATCCCAGCGAGTTCGCGCCGGCCGTGTCGATCGAGATTGTCATCTGGGTCGCGATTGGCGGGCGGGGCTCGCTTTATGGCGCAGCGCTTGGTGCCGTCCTCGTCAACTACGCCAAGACTTATTTTACCGGCGCGCTTCCCGAAATATGGCTGTTCATGCTGGGGGCGCTGTTTGTCGCGGTGACCCTGTTTATGCCCAAAGGCATTGTCGGCAGTATCCCCGCATTTAACGGCGTGAAATCGATCTGGAAACGCAAAGGTGGCCGGACGGTGACGGAGACTGCCGATGGCTGAGATAAAAATGCGCCCCGAAAATGCGCCGGTTCTGTATCTCGACGGCGTATCGGTCAGCTTCGACGGGTTCAAGGCGCTCAATTCTCTGAGCTTCTTCATAGAACCGGGCGAAATGCGGGCAATTATCGGGCCCAACGGCGCGGGCAAGACGACCATGATGGACGTCGTGACCGGCAAGACCCGCCCGGATGAGGGAGAGGTTGTGTTCCAGGGACTGACCGATCTCACACGACTCGATGAAACGGCGATCGCGCAGCTCGGTATTGGCCGGAAGTTTCAAAAGCCCTCTGTGTTCGAAAACCATACCGTGTTCGAAAACCTGGAACTGGCCCTTAAAGCCGATAAATCCGTTCGGAAGTCTCTGTTTTTCCGGCTCAATGCGGAGCAGCTGGAGCGGATCGATGAGGTGCTCGGCATTATTGCGCTGGGCCCGGACCGGGAACGTCAGGCTGGGGAATTATCACATGGACAGAAACAGTGGCTCGAAATCGGCATGCTGCTCATGCAGGACCCTGACGTCCTGTTGGTGGATGAACCTGTCGCCGGCATGACCGATGCCGAAACCGAACAGACGGCCGATCTGCTGCGCCAGATAACAGCGCAGAACCGGTCGGTGGTGGTGGTTGAGCACAATATGGAATTCGTCCGGGCGCTGAACACCCGTGTCACCGTGATGCATGAAGGCTCGGTGCTTGCCGAAGGCTCGCTCGACACCGTTCAGAACAATGAACGTGTCATCGAAGTTTATCTGGGGCGCTGACGATGCTGAATGTCAAAGGAATCGATCTTTTCTATGGTGCCAGCCAGGCGCTGCGCAATATCGATGTGACCGCCAAAGTCGGATCAGTCACCTGTGTTCTGGGGCGGAACGGGGTCGGCAAGACCAGCCTCCTGCGGTCGATCGTCGGGCAGGAGAAAGTCCGGTCAGGCAGCATAGAATGGGAGGGTCGCGAAATTACCCGGCTGGCGTCCTACGACCGTGCTTCCGCCGGGATTGCCATCGTCCCGCAGGGGCGTGAGATTTTCCCGTTGCTGACGGTCGAAGAAAACCTGAAGACGGGGTTCGCCGCCGTACCGCGCAAAGACCGGTTTATCCCCGACGAGATTTTCGATCTGTTTCCCGTGCTTAAAGATATGCTCGGGCGTCGTGGCGGTGATCTGTCCGGCGGCCAGCAGCAGCAACTGGCGATCGGCCGCGCTCTGGTCACGCGCCCGAAACTTTTGCTGCTGGATGAACCGACAGAGGGTATCCAGCCGTCGATTATCAAGGATATCGGCGAAGTTATCCGCTCGTTGGCCGCCCGGGGCGATATGGCGATCCTGCTGGTCGAGCAGTATTTCGATTTCGCCTGCGAACTGATGGACGAATATATCGTCCTTGACCGGGGCGAGGTAGTGATTGCCGGTGCCGCTTCGGATATGGTGGAATCCGATGTACGCCGATATCTCACCGTCTGAAAACGCCGCTCCGGTCCCCGCAGGAGTTCCCCTGCGCCGCTGGGCTGACGGTGCGGCAGAGGTGCGCTTTGCGCTGATCGGGGGCGAAACGCGGCTGCGCCATCTGTATCAGTCCGATCCATGCCGTGTTTTGTTTCCGCGCCAGGCTGCGGGGGCGCCCAAAGAAGCGGTGATCGTGACCACATCGGGTGGCGTTGTGGGCGGCGACCGCCTGCGGTTTGAAATCGGCGCGACGGCGGGTTGCGTCGCGACAGTGACCACTCAGGCTGCCGAAAAAATTTACCGCGCGGCAGGCGCCAATTCAGAGATCGATGTGACGGTCAGCGCGCAGAATTGCGAGTTTCTGGAATGGATGCCGCAGGAAACAATCCTGTTTGACGGCGCCCGGCTACGCCGCCGGACACGGCTAGAACTTCATGGCACGGCCCGTGTCCTTGCTGGTGAAATCGTCGTGTTCGGCCGTCGGGCGCGTGATGAAAAATTTACCTACGGGTTTCTGCACGATGACTGGCGGGTGTTTCAGGATGGTCGCCTGGTCTGGGCAGACGCGATGCATCTCAACGGCGATATCGGCGCCGGGATTGCAAATGTTCACGCTTTTGACGGAGCGGCAGCCGTTGCGACTGCCGTCTACTGCGCACCCGATGCGGCCGCGTGCCTCGAAGCCGCCCGGGACCTGATCGGGCCGGGCGGTGCCAGCTGTGTCGACGGTATCCTCGTCGTCCGGCTGGTCAATGCCGATGCAGCGGCGCTGCGGGCCGACTTTGCGCAATTCTGGAAAATGTTCCGATATGAAACTGCCGGTTTGCCGGCGATCCTGCCACGGGTCTGGGAAGTATAGGGAGAATAGAAATGCAACTCTCACCACGCGAAAAAGACAAACTGCTGGTCGCGATGGCGGCGATTGTCGCGCGCAAACGGTTGGAGCGGGGCGTTAAGCTCAACCATCCTGAAGCCATTGCGCTGATCACTGATTTTGTCGTCGAAGGTGCCAGGGATGGACGCAAGGTCGCGGAATTGATGCGCGATGGGGCGACCGTGATTTCGCGCGCCCAGGTCATGGATGGCATCGCCGAGATGATCCCCGAGATCCAGGTCGAAGCTACTTTCCCGGACGGGACCAAGCTGGTCACTGTTCACGAACCGATCCGCTGAGGAGCTTACCATGAAACCCGGAGAAATCATCACCGCCCCCGGCATGCTGACCCTGAACGCGGGCCGCGAAACGCTAGAGCTTGAAATCTCGAATACCGGCGACCGACCGATACAGGTCGGCTCCCACTATCATTTTTATGAAACCAATGAAGGTCTGTCCTTCGACCGTGAGGCCGCGCGCGGGTTCCGGCTCGATATCCCGGCGGGAACGGCTGTGAGGTTCGAGCCCGGTCAGACCCGGTCGGTGCAGCTTGTCGCCTATGCGGGCGACCGGATCGTCAGCGGTTTTAACGCAAAGATCAACGGAAAGCTGGAGGGCTGAGCCATGGCATATGAAATTGAACGGAGCGCCTATGCCGACATGTTTGGCCCCACCACCGGCGACAAGGTCCGTCTGGCCGACACCGACCTGATCATCGAGGTCGAAGATGACCGGACGGTCTACGGCGAAGAGGTCAAATTCGGCGGTGGCAAGGTTATCCGCGACGGGATGGGACAATCCCAGGTCACGCGCGCCGGAGGGGCGGTCGACACCGTGATCACCAACGCGCTGATCGTCGACCATACCGGCATCTACAAGGCGGATATCGGTCTGAAAGACGGGCGGATTGCCGGGATTGGCAAGGCGGGAAACCCGGATATTCAGCCCGGTGTCGATATCATCGTCGGCCCCGGAACTGAAGCGATCGCGGCGGAGGGCAAGATTGTGACGGCAGGCGGGCTCGACGTTCATATCCATTTTATCTGCCCGCAGCAGATCGACGATGCGCTCTATAGCGGCATGACGACGATGATGGGCGGCGGTACCGGCCCGGCGGCCGGCACCAATGCCACGACCTGCACACCCGGACCCTGGCATCTCGCGCGGATGCTCCAGGCGGCGGAAGCGTTTCCGATGAATCTCGGATTTTTCGGCAAGGGCAACGCATCGACGCCTGAGGCACTGGAAGAACAGATCAATGCCGGAGCTTGCGCGCTCAAACTGCATGAAGATTGGGGCACGACACCAGCTGCCATCGATACCTGTCTCGGCGTTGCGGACGACATGGACGTGCAGGTACTGATCCATTCCGACACGCTGAACGAATCCGGTTTTGTCGAAGATACGGTTGCCGCCTTCAAGGGGCGGACCATCCATGCCTTCCATACCGAAGGCGCAGGGGGCGGACATGCGCCCGACATTATCAAAGTGTGTGGCGAACCGAACGTGATCCCGTCATCGACCAACCCGACACGCCCGTTCACGGTGAATACACTCGATGAGCATCTCGACATGTTGATGGTGTGTCACCACCTCGATCCGAAAATCCCCGAAGATGTGGCATTCGCCGAAAGCCGTATCCGGCGCGAAACCATCGCGGCGGAGGATATTCTGCACGACATGGGCGCGTTTTCGATCATTGCGTCCGACAGTCAGGCTATGGGCCGGGTCGGCGAGGTAATTACCCGGACCTGGCAGACCGCTGACAAGATGAAAAAGCAACGCGGCACCCTGCCGGAGGAAACCGGCGAGAACGACAATTTCCGCGTTCGCCGGTACGTTGCCAAATACACCATCAACCCGGCGATTGCCCATGGTATTGCCGAGCATGTCGGCTCTATCGAGGTTGGAAAACTGGCTGATCTCGTGCTCTGGAACCCGGCCTTTTTCGGTGCCAAGCCCGATGTCGTGCTGAAATGCGGGACGATCGCAGCCGCCCCGATGGGTGATCCGAATGCCTCTATTCCGACGCCGCAGCCGGTCCACTATCGTCCGATGTTTGGTGCCTTTGGCAAATCACTGACCGCCAGTTCGGTCACTTTCGTCAGCCAGGCGGGACTGGATGCAGGCCTGGGCGAGAAGCTCGGCCTCGATCGCCAACTGCTGGCCGTAAAGAATACGCGGGGTGGCATTGGTAAGAAATCTATGCTGCTGAACGATGCGACCCCTGAAATCGATGTCGACCCGGAAACCTATGAGGTCCGGGCGAACGGAGAATTGCTGACTTGCGAGCCGGCGGATGTGTTGCCGCTGGCACAACGCTACTTCCTGTTCTGATGCATCGCGCAACCCGAATGGCAGGACGGGGAGATTGGCCGGTCGCGGATGCCGTCGGCACGGTGGTGCTCGACTACGAAGCGCGGCATCGGCGGCGCATCCGGCTTGTTTGCGATAACGAGACGCCGGTTCTCCTCGATCTCGAAAAAGCGACGGCCTTGCGCGACGGTGACGGCCTTGCACTGGAAGGTGGCGGCTGGGTTGCCGTGCAGGCGGCAGCCGAGGACCTGGTTGAGGTGACTTGCGGATCGGCGCACGACCTGCACCGGATCGCCTGGCATCTCGGTAACCGGCATTGCCCGGCCGCAATTGAAGCTGAGTCCATCCTGATACGGCGCGACCACGTGATAGAAGAAATGCTTCGAGGGATAGGGGCTGCTGTCAAACCTGTGATGGCGCCATTCGACCCCGAACGCGGTGCCTATGACGATAAAAATCAGGTTCACGGCCATCACCATGACTGAGACCGCTGACCTCTACCGACTCCTCAGCTGGCTGTCGCCCAGTTATCCGGTTGGTGCTTTCTCCTATAGTCATGGACTTGAATATGCAGTCGAAACAGGGCGTGTTGTCACGGTCGGCGACGTTTCGGAATGGGTGACGACGGTTCTGTTGCAGGGAACTGGCCGGGTCGACGGTGTCCTGTTTCGCGAGGCCTATTCTGCTGCAGGTGCTGCAAACTGGAAGCATCTTGACGAGATTGTAGAGCTGGGGAATGCCTTTCAGGCGACATCGGAGTTCGCGCTTGAAACCCGCGCCCAGGGAAATGCCTTTATCAAGGCGACGCTTGCTGCCTGGCCTGCCGACGCCATAACCCGGGTCGAAAAGGGTGCCGTATATCCCGTTGCAGTCGCGGTTGCCTGTGCGGCTCATCATATTGACCTGGAGGCAGCGCTGCATGGGTACTTTCATGCTTTTGCGGCAAATCTCGTCTCCGCGGCGGTCCGTCTGGTGCCGCTAGGGCAGACGGACGGGCAGCTCGCCATCGCCGCGCTCGCAGATGCCGTAACGCAGGCGCATGACCAGGCGCTTACCCTTCCTCTCGACGATATCGGTTCGGCAGCGCCGCTGATCGATCTTGCGTCAATGCACCACGAAACCCAGTACACGAGGCTATTCAGATCATGAACACTTCCCCACACGGCCCTCTCCGGGTCGGGATCGGCGGCCCCGTCGGTTCCGGCAAGACAGCCCTGACTGATGCGCTCTGCAAGCATATGCGCGACCGCTACAATATCGCCGTTGTCACCAACGACATCTACACGCAGGAGGATGCCCAGTTTCTGACGCGTTCAGGCGCGCTTGCGCCGGAACGGATTGTGGGCGTCGAGACCGGCGGTTGTCCCCATACGGCGATCCGCGAGGATGCGTCAATAAATCTGGCCGCCATTGCGGATATGAATGTCCGGTTTCCCGATCTCGACATAATCATCATAGAATCCGGTGGCGACAACCTGGCGGCGACCTTCAGCCCCGAGCTTGCCGATATCACGATCTACGTCATCGACGTGTCGGCCGGTGACAAGATCCCCCGAAAGGGCGGCCCGGGGATTACCCGCTCGGACCTGCTGGTGATCAACAAAATCGATCTGGCGCCCCTGGTCGGTGCCGATCTTGACGTGATGGACCGGGATTCCCGCAAAATGCGTGGGGAAAAGCCGTTCGTCTTCACTAATATAAAGGCAGGGTTTGGCGTTGCAGAAATAGCGGACTTCGTGACGGATATCGGAGGGCTCGCCGGTACCGAGGCGACGACGCCGGTTTAGAGACGGGGCTCCCGTTTATCTATAGTCTGCTTTGGGTGTGGTCTGACATTACGTCGACCGCGGAAATCCTCCCGATCACCAACCGAAAGCGGATATCAGGTACAAGGCCGCGAATCGGGCTCTCACATGATCCCTGTCTAACAGGGTGTTTCCGCAGAGACGGGTTCGCTGCTGACTACTCGCACCGCCAATTAATCTTTCTTTCCCGTCTCCAGGAATTAATGCCCGAAAACCCCGGTATTCCCGGGCGTCAATGATTGCGATTGATGGGGACCGGCATGCATTAGGCTGTCGTCACCCTGAAGGACTATGTCGAGACCTGTGTGCCGTGCCTGCTAAGTCAGTAGTTCCGATGGGCGCCGCCGCCGTCAATCGTGACGATCGATCCGCTAATATAGGATGCCCGGGGTGATGCAAGAAACGCCACCATGTCGGCAACTTCTTCGACGAGCGCCATACGCCCGAAAGGCAGGTTCATTTCCCGTTCGACATCCTCCCAGCGATCCGGGGTACCGTATTGTTGTTCGCTGAATGTTTTCAGTTGGTCTTCAGCCCTATCGGTCCTGGTGAAGCCCGGATTCACGCCGACAATCCGGACGCCGAAATCGGGGGATTCGCTGCCGGCCGACTGCGTGAAAGCCATCAGGGCCGCGTTCCCCGTCGTCCCGATAATATAGCGGGAATTCAGGCGTTCTCCGGCATAGCCGATGATGTTGACGATGACGCCATCGGCCCGATCCTTCATGACCCGGCAAAAGGCCCGTGACAGGTTGATGTATCCGAATACCTTCAGGTCCCACGAATTGCGCCAGCCGGTTTCATCGGTTTCAACAAGGCTGCCGCTTGCGGCGGCACCGGCATTGTTGATCAGGATGTCAACGTCCCGGCACGCCTCGAACAATGCCTCCTGATCTTCCGATGACGACAAATCAGCGACATGAACGCGGATGTCGGCTCCCGGCACATCAGCTATAATTTCGGTCGCGACCCGGTCAAGCGCATCGCCGTCCCGCGACGCGATGTCGACCGCGCAACCCTCGGACGCGAGAGAGATTGCGATGGCCTTGCCGATCCCCTTGCTCGCGCCGGTAACCAGTGCCCGCTTTCCGCCAAGGTGAAGCTCCATAGTCGCCTAGAGCTCTTCGGTGTCGAAATCGGCCGGCATGATGATTTCCAGCAATTCGCAGTCGTCGGAATATCCGAGAACGGTGTGTTTGATATTGGGCGGCTGCAACCAACTCGATCCCTCACGCATTATCACTTCTTCACCGTCATATTCGCCCTTCATCCAGCCCTTCAGGCAATAGAGGAACTGGAACTGAACGTCGTGTGTATGACGCTTCGAGACTTCTTCCGGAACGAACGGCGGGACGAGCTTTATCACGTGGGCCCGAACCATGCCTTGGGTCGCCTCGACCATGCCGAGGTCGCGGTATTCGGCATAGGCGCGCAGCCCGGCTTCGAACGAATTTTCCTCAAGGTGGCTGCAGGTGAATTTCTGCGCCTGTTGCGTATTCTGATCGGTCATTTTTCTATCCGTTCCTGTTTCAGGCAGCCGCGCCGCGCGGGCGCAGTTCGATGAGGTCATTTGCGCAATTATCACTCGACAGCAGCGCAAAGCCGACAGCTTCCGCGACTTCCTCAGGCGTCAGGGGCTCGAACTTGCGTGCACTGACCGCGGCGAGGACGGCGGGATGGTCGCTGTTGTTGCGGATGTCTGTATCGACCATGCCCGGGGCGATTTCACTGACCTGGATTCCTTTGGCCTGTAACTCTATCCGAAGCGCGCGCGCGAATGCCGACAGGGCATGCTTGGTTGCGCAATAGATCGATCCGAGCGGATAGACTTCTCGCGCGGCGGTCGACGTCATCACGACGATGTGCCCGCGGCCGCGTTCGACCATGGCTTTCGCAATCTCATGGGTTATCCGGAAAGACCCGAGTACGTTCGTTCTGACCATGTCTTCCATATCGTCATAGGTCAGATCGAGGATCGGGGCATATTTCAAAACGCCAGCGTTACTGACAAGAATATCGACGTCAGCCGCTGCTGGAACAAGATCAGCGACGAAATCGCCATCGTTAAGATCGCCGGCGATCGCGGTTACCCGCCCGGCGCCATGCTCCGCCACCAGCGCTTCAAGGGCATCCTGGCGCCGGCCGGTTGCGATCACGTTTGCTCCGTGCCCGATCAGCGTTGCGACCGTCGCCCTGCCTATGCCGGCGCTGGCGCCTGTCACGAGCGCTGTTTTCCCCGAAAGATTTCTCGCCATTATTCAGTCCCTGGTTGTTATGCGAAAGGTAGAGCCCAATCCCGAAACAGGACGGTGCCGCAATCCCAAAAACCGGTCAACCGGGCCTGACGTCGAAGATGCCCGTACGAACTCGCCCCTTCAACGTGAATGCATTGATTCTGAAAGCAGGAATCCGCCCGGTAATTCGGCGACCGGTTCATAACGGAAAGCCAGCACCAGACGCATTATGCATTGTTCGCTAACCGGGGAGTCTTCAGGCCGGCATTTCTAAGTCTCGGAATTACTTCGTCGACGATCGAAGGCAGTTCGTCGACATAGTTCACCAGAGAAAAAGCGATTCCCGAAAGCCCGGCGGCATGCATTCTGATGAATTTTTCGGTGACATCGTCGGGTGAGCCGATAATCGGGTACCCGACATTCTTAGGCGGCAGATTGCGTACATATTCATCGTAATCGGGCGTGTTTTCTCGCGTTATGTTCTTTAGCTGAAGCAGACCTTCTATTGCTTCGTAATCTACGCCCTCGGTCGTCAGGTAGTGAAAATAATCCTCCGCTTCCTTGCGCGATGGCCGGCACACAACATGCCCTTGAGTATAAACATTGGCGTCGCGGCCAAGCGCTTTCGCATCCGATTTGAACTGAGCGACAAATTCGGCAGATTTTTTTACATCGGCCTCGCGGAAATTGGTGAAAAAGGCGTGGCAATGGCGCAGTGCAAAAGCACGCCCGGTTGCAGACTGACCGGCATTAATAATGAGCGGTGATGAATCGGCATGTAATTTTGGTTTTGCCACGACATTCTTCAGGTGAAGATAGTCTTCGTCGAAATCGAATGGCTCTTTTTCATTCCACATTTTCTTGATCGCAGATATCCATTCTTCTGCGTATTCATAACGGTCGCCGTGCTCTCGCTGCTGTATGCCGGACATCTGGAATTCGGGTTCGTTCCAGCCCACCACAATATTCAGCCCAAAACGCCCGCGCCCGACGTGATCCGCCGTCACTATCTGCTTGGCGGCGACCATGGGGTTGAACAAGGGCGCATGTACAGTGCCGAAAACCGTCAGCTTTTTTGTATGGGCGAGCAGTCCGGTGGCCCAGGTTATGGTTTCAAATGTCGTTCCTTGAAAATCGGTCTTGCC
>Ga0233432_10004104_pt1 | contig 13010 bp, 7 predicted proteins | sample SI_122_August201_6_FD_179870 | JGI IMG/M metagenome (GOLD analysis project Ga0233432, IMG submission 179870) | Seawater microbial communities from Saanich Inlet, British Columbia, Canada - SI_122_August2016_10_MG | ecosystem: Environmental > Aquatic > Marine > Inlet | place: Canada: British...
GATCGCAAACCGACTGTCGCATTTTATGTGGTCCTCCATCCCTGATAATGAACTTTTTCTACAAGCCAAGGAAAATAAACTACAGGAACGATCACAAATCAAACAACAAGTAGAGCGCTTACTGCTTAATCCGCGAAGTGAATCATTTGTTCATGGATTTGCTGAATCATGGCTCCGTCTCGACAAACTCGGAACGATGCCCCCTGCATCGCTCAAGTTCCGTGAATATTACCGCTATGGATTAAAGGAGGCCATGCTTGAGGAGACCCATCAGTTTTTAACCCATGCCATACAGGAAAATATTCCACTTTCGGACTTTATTAATTCCGATTACAGCTTCATTAATCAGGACCTTGCACGGCACTACGGGATTGATGGAGTCGAGGGAGTTCATTTCCGGAAGGTCTCCTTTCCGGAAAACAGTATGAGGGGAGGCCTGCTTGGTCAGGCAAGCATTCTCACTCTCACGGCAAACGGAGTCGATACATCACCAGTTATTCGGGGCATTTGGGTACTAGAGAGCTTATTGGGCACTCCTCCTTCCCCTCCTCCCCCGGATGTTGAACCGATTAACCCGGATGTTCGTGGTGCTCAGACCGTGAAACAACTTCTGGAAAAGCACCGCTCAGTCCAGGCATGTGCGGATTGTCATGCCAAGATTGACCCCTATGGTTTCCCGCTTGAATATTTCGACCCTGTGGGCGGGTATAGGCCAACCTATTATCGATCCCGCTTCTGGAAAAACTCCACACAAAGCACTAAGCTTTTTCCATCCAAACCTATTGACGGGAGTTCTATTCTTACTTCCGGTGAAAAGATTCATGGTCCCAGAACACTCAAAAAAGTACTCCTGGCTAAGGAAAACCTACTAGCTCAAAATCTTGCAGAAAAACTCATGACCTATTCCGCCGGTAGAGTCCTTACCCTACGGGATAAAAACGAAGCCAATTCCATAGCCGACTCTATCATTAAAGACAATTTCGGGTTTCGTGATCTGATTATTAAAATTGCCACAAGCGACGCATTTGCCCGCAAATAATCTTTCTTTATTTTCAGATTTCCTGTCGACCCAGTTCGGTCATTCAGTCATAGAGTTTAATTTTTATGATTCTGCCTATGAAAAAATTCATCCTCCTACTCTGCTTGATCAGTGATTTATCAGCCAAGGATACTTTCACGCCGATCAGTGATCCTGATAAACTCCCGAAGTCTGCACTTGAACTTTGGCAAGGATATGATGCACGGGCTGAAGATCTGGAGGTGAAAATCATTGAAGAATGGAAAACCGATGAAGTCACCACCCGTTATCTGACCTATAAGGTCGGTCGGTTCAAGGGAATAGATTCACGGGTGTCCGCCTATTATTCTTTTCCGAATAAACCGGGAAAACATCCCGCGTTCGTATGGACTCACGGTGGCGGGCAGCGGGCTGAGCGCAACCGAAGCGTTTATTTTGCCAAGCAGGGATTTGCCAATATCGATATCAATTGGCTTGGACGGCCCGTAAAAGAGGATATTGATACCAATACCGACTGGGGAAAAGTGGATCCTACTCAAGGTCCACGCTTTTACTCCAAAGCATTACGCAAAGGATGGAAGGTAAACCTACAACCCGATGAATTTTCAATCGATCCGATTCCCAGTCCCCGTAATTCAAGCTGGATACTTCTTTCGATGGCGGGCCGTCGGGCGATTACTTTCCTCGAAGAACAACCTCAAGTAAATGCAGCCAGAATCGGTTTTACTGGCTTTTCTATGGGTGGAATGATTACTGCCCTCACCGCTACTGACCCAAGACTCAAAGCCGTGGCTCCTTTTGTTGGCGGAACTGCATTCAAATATGTGGATTTCCCCGGAGGGATTGTCGGGAGCAGCAAGCGTCCTCAATTTCAAAACCTTGAAATGTACAAGAATGTCATCGATCCCGTCGCTTCCTGGCCTCATGTAAAATGTCCGGTCGCCTTCATTACTTCAACTAACGATTTCCACTCCACCTTCGAAAGAATCTATCGATCGATGGATTTGCTTTCACATGATAATTGGAGAGTGTCCTCCAATGTGCACTATAACCATGGGCCTGGACTCGAAGAATGGGCAGTGCTTAATCTTTGGTTCAAGAAATATCTCGGGGATGAACAGATTGTAATCCCAAATACAGCATCATCCAATTTCTCCATAGACAAAGGAATTGCCACCTACTCCGTATCTCCCAAAGGGGTTGATCGATTGAAAGGAGTCAAAATTTACTACAGTTACGATCCGAATTCCCGTACCCGTTTCTGGCACCATGCAGAAGCTAAAAAGTCAGATGATACTTGGACTGCCAAAATACCAGTCTACCCGAAACTCCCCCTCTATGTATTCGGGCACTGTACCTATCATTTAGATCAGGAAATGACTCTACAAGTTGGTAGCACAAAGACTTTCTCCATCAATTCAAAAGAAGCAATCCATGAACCAGGCGACATCGACTTAAAGGAACTGGCCAAACTGGCGAAGACTGGACTGATCGAAGACTTTTCCAATGGCACAGCCGATTGGGCCAGCCGAAACGGTGACAGTATCACCACCTACAAGTTGCAGAGCCCCCTGATTGATCGTTCCAATGATAAGGTTTTATCCTTCACCATCGACCCTCAGGGAAGAGATCATACTCTTCGTCTTCGTCTAGGTAGTTCATTTCTTAGTCGGGAGAACAATCTTGGTACCTTTACTTACAACACGAAAGTCACCGGAAAAGGTCCTCAGCAAGTCCTGATTAATCGCACGGACTTTAAGGGCGAAAAGGATAAGGAGATGGAATGGGCCAAGATTTCCACATTGAATGTTACATTGGTCGATCACACACAAAGGAAAGCCATTAAGCTGACGGATCCAAAAACTCACTCAATCCTGAAACGGATTGAGTTTATTGATCGACCCTAATTTTTCATCCACGGGTTTATTCTTGGTTGCCTTGCTATAGTGGTAAGGCAACTCTTGATGAATGATTATTTATAAACCTTTGTTACTCCTTATCGCTTTTACCGTCATCAGTCTGCGAGTATCCGCCGAGCAGCCTAACATTCTTTTTATTTTTACCGACGATCATTCTCATCGGGCCGTAAGCTGCTATCCGGAGTCACCTGATTGGGTAAAAACACCCAACATCGATTCACTCGCAGAAAATGGTATTCGTTTTGCAAATTGCTACATGGGATCCTGGTGTATGGGAGCCCGGGCTACTCTTCTCACTGGCTACCAAACATATGGGATTAAATCCATGCGTATGGAAGGCGAATATCCGCGAAGCTTCTATGATAGTAAGAAATCTCCATTTTGGCCTGCGGTCTTTCGGGAAAATGGGTACCAGACCGCTCAAGTAGGCAAATGGCATACGGGCACGGATAACGGATATGGTCGGGATTGGGATTTCCAAAAGGTATGGAACCGTCCCGCCTTTCCAAAAAATTCAGGAAATTATTTCAAGGAACAGCTAATCCAGACAAATGGTAAAAAAGCGGTAATGACCCAAGGCTACTCCACCGACAACTACACCAAGTGGGCTGAAGAATATATTCGAGGTGGACATGGGAAAAAAGAAGAAAAGCCCTTCTATCTCTGGGTCTGCTATGGTGCAGTTCATGGCCCGTTCACCCCCGCTCCCAGACACTTGAAAGAATATCCAGAGGTAAAAGTCAAAGCTCCAACCGACATCTACCCACCACGTATCGGAAAACCAAAATATTCACGCGAAAAAGAACAATGGGTACGGGGAGAGAACGGTTTGCCGGTTCTCAAGAATAAAAGATTTTCCGGACGCACAGTCAGCGGAAAGTTCATTCATGGTATAGATCTTCATTCCCTTGAAAGACAATATCATCAGGGGGTGCTTGCCATAGATGAGGGTGTTGGAAAATTGATTCAGGCACTTAAGGATACCGGACAATACGAGAATACGCTGATCGTATTTGGGGCAGATCAGGGAATTGCATGGGGACATAAAGGGTTTCAAATGAAACTGGCACCTTATGACGGGACCATTCGCGGACCTTTAATTGTGAGTATGCCCAAAAAATTTCCTTCTGATAAGGTCTGTGAAAAACCAGTGGGGGGGGCTGACTTGGTACCCACTTTCTTCACAGCTGCAAAACTTGACCTACCCTGGAAGATGCACGGTCGCGACCTCACACCACTCCTCAAAAATCCTGAGGATAAATCATGGAAGTCTCCCCTATTACTGGCTCATACCGGCATGAGTTTTGGAGAAGATTGCGACGAAGTAATCGATATGAAGGATGACCCCATTTATCAAAAGCAGGAGGTACCCTGGTGGGTATTTCTCCGTACCGACCGCTATAAATATATTCGTAACCTATTACCGGGTGAAACCGAGGAACTTTATGATATGAAAAATGACCCGGAGGAACTAGTCAACCTGGCTGTGGACAAAAAGAATTTACCTTTGGTACGAAAACTACGGGCACGCACCATCAAGGAACTTGAAAAAACAGACTGTAAGTTTGCCTCCAAGATGCCAGCGGTTCTCAATCCTTAAAGGTGCTCCTGAAACCAGGCGTCAATATCTTCCATCATCGGCATGAACCAAGGATGATTATTCCAGCAACCATGCTTACCGTCCTTATAATGAGTGAGAACCTCCACGGGAATTTCCAGTTTCTCTAACTTTTCAACCGTGGGTTGAATTTCACTCGAGTCCTCCGCTCCTCCATATTGGAAGAGAATTGGCGGAGTATCCTGATCAATATGGAGATGAGCATCCGCGGCTTCATACTGCTGAGGCAACTGCTGAATGGTGCCACCAAACAGTTTCACCGCAAAAGATTGAGCGTTGTTTATTTGCATGGACTTCTCAGCAACCCGCCCGGTCGATATCCGCATGGGACCGGACATGACCACGGCTGCCTGCACCTCGGATGAAAAGTTTTGATTCCCCCCATTTCCATGAAGAGTCTTCATCTTGGAAGTAGTGGCAAGCAATCCCGCCAAATGCCCTCCAGCAGAACCACCGAGCACGCCAATACGATCCGGATCCAATTTATACTCTTTCGCATTTGCACGAAGATACCTGACGGCAGCATGACAGTCATGGATATTTGCTGGAAAATGTGCTTCTCCACTCAGTCGATACTCCATTCCCATCGAAACATAACCACGCTTAGCCAATTCTAAACCAATGTGCCGAAATTTCATTTTATCACCTTTAGCCCATCCGCCTCCATGGATAATTAAGACTGCAGGATAGGGCCCTTTTCCTTTGGGAAGAAATATATCGGAAAGCATTTTTCTAGATCCATATTTAGCATAAGTCAGGTCGAGCAACTGAGTCACACCCTTTGAAACCTGGACACTTGGTTTGCTGGCAAGATTTTCCGGCCATTCAGTCGGCGGTTGAGAAGGGACTCCGGCGACTTTCATTTTTTGCATATGTACACCTCCAAAACCGGCTAGGTAGAGTTCCTGAAGGTTGGGTCCACCAAAAGCACAATTCACGGCTCTTTCCGGACAGGCAATTTTATCAACCAGTTTTCCATCCGCATTCCATGTCCAAATATCCTTAGGTCCTGCACAATAGATGTTTCCCGCACGGTCCACACACATTCCATCGGCTCCTTTTAAATCCGGAAGCCCATCATCCATTTTCGCAAAAAGACCTCTGTCTGATAATTCCCCGAATTCTCCGACTGCAAACGAAATAATATTTTTGGGAACATACTCTGAAACATACAGAGTCTTCTCATCCGGACTTAGGATTAAACCATTCGGAGTCTGTATATCCTTGGCCACGGTGGTAGCCTTTCCTTTTGGAGATACATAAACCACTTCTCCGGGCAAGGTTAAGGTGTAAAAGACTCCACCCGAGCGATCGACTACCAAGTCATTGGGTTTCCGGCGTTTATCCTTTTCCAAATCTTCCTGATAAACCAGTTTCCATTCATTGCTTTGATTGACCGAACGAATGGCTCCACCTCCATGATCTGCAAAATAAGTGACACCATGATTATGGAAGCTGGCACTGAAACGTTTTTCAGTAGCAATGGTATTCCATTTATTTTGCTTGGGAATGAAGCGTTTGACTAATTCAGTCTTAGGGTCCGGAACCGTCAAATGCCAACCTTGCCAGGACGGTCCATCGGCCAATCCAAAATCACTCGAAATCGATTTTAGAGAAAAAGTACGATCAACGGGAGAATTCCCGAGAAGTATCTGAAAGAGAAAGAAGAAAGGTAGGATAAGATTTAATTTCATAATAATAACTTAGTCGGCGATTGCCTGTTCAATGGTGCGTTGCCCTTTGACCACACCAGCCATAGGAGGTGTCTCGAAAAACTTACCAGCATCGACCAATCGGGGGTCATTGGTTTCACGCAAATATTTCATCAACCGCTGCCGCAATTTTTTGACTGTCTGGGCATGTTTAGGATTGTTCGCAAGGTTATCCATTTGATCAGGATCGCTTCTAAGATCATAAAGCTCTTCCTTTGGCCTTTTACCATATACGGCCTCGAAGATTGGTTTCACCTTGGGGTCATGCCGATTGGTCACAATCCATGCTTTGGTCGGGCCTGCATCCTCATCAGCAAGCGTCACGAATGTTCTGTTTTCCAAAGCTTGATAGCTTGTCTCATTTTTACCATCTAATCGATAGGGATCTCCCAATGGCCACCGGTCCGGTTTAAAATTGATGATGAACTGAAAATCTTTCGTACGAATCGAACGTTGTGGATATGGCAAGTAACCTGGACGTGCGGTATGGACATGGCGCTCTCTTCCGGTAATCGCCGCATCTCTTTCCTTGTCCACCAATCCTCGCTTCTTGGATTTCAAAACTGGCCACAGACTCTTCGCTGACATGACCTTTGGCACTTCAATTTTACCTGCATCCAAAAATGTCGGAGCCAAATCGGGCAAGCAGGTAAAATCATCCACCACCCGTCCGCCTTGCACTCCCGGGCCTGCTATTGCCAGGCAAACTTTCGTCCCAAAATCATACAAATTACACTTACCATGGGGAAAGCCCGGCGGCCCATGATCCCCACTTACCACGATTAGGGTATTTTCATATTCTCTCCGCTTCTTTAATTCATCGACCAAAATCCCCAGCCCCGCATCAAAGGCAGCAATCTCTCCAAGATAGTCAGCTAAGTCCTCACGCACCGCATGTACATCCGGTAAAAAGGCAGGCATCTTTCCTTTAAGTTTATCAGGATCTATCCCCCACAACTCCTTACCCGAACCTTTGGTCCATTTTCTGTGAACATTAGTGGGGCCGAACCAATAGGCGAATGGTTGATCTTCGTTTCTTTTATCCAAGAACCCACTGAAATTTCCCCGGGCTTCGCGATATAGTTCATTCTTGGTCTTCTCAATTGCTTTGGCTTTGTCTATTTTTTCTACAGTCGCAATTCTTCCGGACCAGCCAGATACATACTGGGAAAATCCATTGAATTTACCACCTGCCGAACGAAAGGCATTAGCACTTCCTCCGATTCCCGCATCACGCGGATTTCCGGGCGACCACACCTTGTAAGTATATCCAAGATGATAGCCTGATTTTTGCAGCAAAAGTGGCCAGGTGGGAATTTTATCATCCCATTCTGCCCCGATCAAAATTGCCCCCCTACCCGTTTCCCAAAAATTTCTTCCAGAAAGAAGTGAACTTCGGCAAGGCGTACAGGAAGGTGCATTTACAAAAGCATTTTTAAAGAGCACACCGCTCTTGGCCAACTTGTCAAAATTGGGTGTCTTCGCAAGGTCATTGATTCCTCCCTTGCCCAAAACATCTGCATAAATTCCGGCCTGCTGACCCCAGTCATCGGCAAAAGCAAAAAGAATATTGGGTCTCTTAGCAGCTAAGCATGAACTAAAACAAAGAAAAAAAGAAACGAGGATTCTTATCATCAGGTAATCTTCTAATCCTTACACAAAATGGTCAAGGTATCCCTTGACCCATTGAATAAATATAAAAGAGAGGAATGATTATTCAGGCATTTGAACCGTGACTTTCAAGTTATTGATTAGCTCCAACAACGGGATTACAGAGTCCATGGTATCTTCCTGCATAGAATCGACAGTAAAAGTAATCCGATCGGCTGGACATTTTACCAGACCAAGAGCGGCGTCAAGATTCACCCATTCATCATCAAGATGAAACTGGGTCCACATGTGATAGACCAACACATCTTTTTGATCCTCAAATTCATCGGCATAAACCAAACCGGTTACAACTCGAGTAGGGATATCCAATACACGCCCCAATGCCGCAAGCAACATAGAATGCTCCGTGCAATCACCCTCTTTATTTCTTGCGACTTCACTGGCGGTGGCAAACCCAACCCCGTAATTCTTGTTGGACATGTAACGGAACACAAATTTAGTTAGTTTTTTGGCAATCTCTTGCGGAGTCTTTGCTTTCCCCTTTCCTTTCTTCGCAAGTTTCTGAATTAATAGATCTTCAGTATCCAAGTAAACACTTGCTGAAAGAAAAGGCTTCACATCCATTTCCTGCGCAACTTCTTTCTTTTTTACAGTCTGATCCACAATTATCCGGACCGATCTATCATTAATCCTCTCCACTTTCTGCCCGGTTCCTTCAAACAAGGTGGCTGACCATTTTCCCTTCACAGTCTCCATGATGAAAATGTTTTTATCTCCTTTTGGAACAGCTGCATTCAGAGGTACAACGGAGCTCAATAAAAGCTCTTGGACCTCTGCATCCATTTTCTTGGCTTTCTTTTTGGGTACCTTGATCATCGAAATATTTATCCCCCCCATATTCATTTCTGTCCTTAAAGCCACACAGTCCTCATCGAACCAAGATTTTGTCTTCAAAGATCCAAAAGTGCTCTTTAACTCCATATCTACTTCGTATGCAGTTTTCTTTTCCTTTCCTACCTGAATCATTTTTTCACCAAAACAAATAATATTCGCTTTTACCGGTGCTTTCATACCCATGTCAGGGGAGTAAACTTTGAGTTGATAGGTTTTACCAGCTTCCTGAAATCCATTTTCAAGAACCTTTTTGCGCAAACCCCAGCTCATACCACCTTCAGGGTCAAAGGTATACCTTGTTTCTTTACCGCTAATGAATTGTTTTTCATAAACAACCAATTCCTTCCCTTCCACCCTGCCTTTCTTAAGCATAGGAATCCCTGCCATCTTAGTCTCACTGGAAAAATTAATTAACTCACCACTTAGCTTCTCCTCTGTTTCCTGTTCAACGGTAATCTCAATGCTTTGCCCCGCCCGCTTAATCTGCATCACAAATTCATTTCGACTTTTTATGATATCTCCATCCTTTTGCATGATATCCGAAACATACCCGACTTTCGCACCTCCGAGATACACCTCGTACCATCGATCAACCGGCGTAAACTCGGCATTTTTGCCAAAAAGATTAAGACCAGAAGATAAAACAAGAATCAGAGAGGTGGTGCTTAACCAAAACTTTACTAACGAAGAAAGCATATTAAAAATTTTCATACTGAATATATGTTTCAACTTTTGATTCCTTACTTTTTTACATTACACGCAAAGCAAAAATTTCAAAAAATTAATGTATGATTATAAGCACAGAATCATTGACCGCAATGAATGCGGTTTCATTTGCAAACGCAAGTAGGGTGGGAAGGGCTATATAAAATCGTTTACCAGATTTTCCAGCATTTCCTGACGGCCACTCGACAGACTGGGTTCCCCATTACTCAATGCATACTGTTCCAGCTCTGCAAAACTTGTGGTACCCGCTTCGATCTTGGCTCCAATATCATTATCATAACTTGAATAACGATCCTGTACGAACTGGGCCAACCGACCATCCTCGCGAATGGCATGGGCCACCTTCAATCCACGTGCAAAAGCATCCATACCTCCAATATGAGCATACATCAGGTCAATAGGCTCATGAGACTCGCGACGGCGTTTGGCGTCAAAATTTAAACCTCCGGTGGTGAAGCCGCCCATCCCCAAGAGCACAAGCATGATCTCCGTAGTCATATATACATCCGTGGGGAATTGATCGGTATCCCAACCGATAAGCGTATCGCCCGTATTGGCATCCACACTTCCTAGGGCTCCCGCATTCGCGGCCACGGTAAGGTCATGCTGTACCGTATGTCCGGCAAGTGTCGCATGGTTTGTCTCAATATTGAGTTTAAAGTGGTCGAGCAGACCATACTCACGCAGGAAATTTAGGCAGGCTGCTGAATCACTGTCGTACTGGTGAGTCGATGGCTCACGAGGCTTTGGCTCGATATAGAAAGGTCCATCAAAGCCAATGTTCTTGGCATGATCCACCGCCATGTGAAGAAAAGCACCCAGATGATCGAGCTCCCGTTTCATATTGGTGTTGATCAGGGATCCGTACCCTTCACGACCACCCCAGAAAGTATAACCAAGTCCGTCGAGTTCTTTGGTCACTTCAATCGCCTTCTTAACTTGTGCAGCTGCGTATGCATACACTCTTGCATCCGGTGATGTCGCGGCACCATGGGCATAACGGGGATGAGCAAACAAACAGGCGGTACCCCAAAGAAGTTGTTTACCGGTCTCAGCCTGCTTTTCCTTCAGCTTGGCTACCACCTGATCAAGGGCATCATTTGATGCGGAAAGATCGTTCAATTCGGGAGCGATATCGCGATCGTGGAAGCAGTAGTAATCAATTCCAATTTTATCGAGGAATTCAAAAAAGACATCTACCCGGGCCACTGCGTTTTCAACGGAGTCGCTTTTATCATCCCAAGGCATTTGAGCAGTACCCGCACCAAAGGGATCAGCCAACTCATTACGCATGACATGCCAATAAGCGGCTCCAAAGCGTAAATGATCTTTCATTGCTTTTCCACCGACTTCTTCCGTCGGGTTATAATGCTTGAAAGAAAGCGGGTTTTTGGAAGATGGGCCTTCGTATTGAATTTTATCGCAGTCGAAATATTGCATATGTCTAGGTAGGCTGAGGTGTTATTGAATAATTTGTGTATCTTACACTTTTTACAGAATGATGAAAACCGCATTTTGCGTAAAATATCTGTTTATTTGCGACGCATTTATCTAAAAACTAGACATTATAGGATTCGAATAACAAATCTTCTTAATAGTAGAAGCTCTTCATTGACTTGCGATACTTTCCCTTTCTACTTGTTCCCTGGACATGAAATCTGCGACTCTACTTTTTCTTTTCTCTGTAATTTTAAGCTTTGGACAAAATCCACCCTACGATATTTTCCCTGAAGCCGAGCCTCCGTACTATCGCATTCGCTATGAGGCATCCAAAGATTCAAAGGAACTGCAGTTCCCAGTAAAGTTCACCATCTGGATTCCAGAAGGAATCAAAAACATAAAGGGAATCGTAGTTCATCAACACGGATGCGGCGAAGGTTCCTGCTCTTCTGGTCTCACCGGGGCTTGGGATTTACACTGGCAGGCCCTTGCCCAGAAACATCATTGCGCATTGCTTGCACCCTCTTATGAACAACCCCAAAAGGCAGACTGTCAATTGTGGTGCGATCCGAGAAATGGATCGGGTAAAGCCTTCTTGAAGGCGCTCGCCGACTTAGGAGAAATGTGTGAGCATCCCGAACTCAGCCAAATCCCCTGGGCCCTCTGGGGTCATAGTGGAGGTGGACACTGGGCGGGCGGAATGACCATGCTCTATCCTGAACGGGTGGCAGCCTGTTGGTTGCGTTCAGGTGTTCCTCTTTTCGAAGCCAACCCCAAGCGAGTGTCAATCCGTCCGCATATGTTAAACCCTGCTTCACTCGAAGTACCTATTATGTGCAACCCCGGAACCAAGGAGGGGGTGACAGAAAAGACTGGTCGATTTGCTGGAGTCTGGCCAGCCAATGAAACCTTCTTTGCCAAAGTCCGGGGGTCGGGAGGTTTGGTTGGTGTTGCCATCGATCCTCTCTCTGCCCACGAATGCGGGAACCAACGCTACCTCGCCATCCCTTGGCTGGATGCCTGTCTATCTGAACGACTGCCCAAGCGAGCTGGCCAACCTCTCCGAAATATGCTTATTGATAAGGCTTGGCTTGCACCTGTCCTAGGCAAGAAAGCCGTACCCGCAAAGAAGTTTATTCGCAATCCAAACAAAGCCATTTGGTTACCGAATCAAAAGATTGCCAAGATATGGATGCACTATGTGCGGGATACCGAAATTCCAGATACTACACCACCTCCTACCCCAACCAACCTGAGGACTTCAAGTATGGGAACCAATAAGAACCAACTTACCTGGGAGGCAAAAGCGGACTTCGAGAGCGGACTTTCCTATTTCATTATCCAAAAGGATGGCAAAGTGATCGGTCAGGTTCCTGAAAAACCAGCCAATCGATTCGGAAGGCCTTTGTTTCAGGGATTACTCTACAGTGACACCCCGACTCAGCCTTTGGTAGAAATGGAATTTATTGATAGTGAAGCTGATATGCAGACTTTTTACGAAGTTATCGCTGTCAACACTGCCGGGCTTGAATCATCCCCTGCACAACTGGCGACCATAAAAGTAAAATAACCGACTCTTACAACTAAGTATTTGAAAGTTATTTATCTTTCACACGGCAAAATTTATTTACTTTGTTGACAAAATAAACTTGTAAGTTTGCCACTCTAGCTTACATCTCTGTCGTAGAGATGAAACTTTCCTCCTATATTCAAAACGATTTATCTACTCAACTCAGGAGTAACTCGCTTTCCATTCCCCTAACCATGGATGGTATAAGTAAGCATTATGGAGTTAGCTACACCCCTGTAAGACAAGCATTGGGTGGATTGATTGGAGGTGGACTGATCAAGAAAAAAAGCAACGGGAGGCTCGAAGCAATCAAGCAGATCCAGACTAAACCACCCCAAGAGTTTGTAAAAAGTAAAACCGTTGTAAAGGATCCCTCAAAAGCAATCACAGAAGAACTTGTGGAACTGAGTTTATCCGGTGAACCAAGATTTATTCGAGAAGAAATCACCGCCCAAAAACATGGGCTAACCCGATCCAGCCTAAGGCATATTCTCCAGAGACT